>Ga0180434_10000676_pt1 | contig 49968 bp, 38 predicted proteins | sample SS_ome_7_FD_132453 | JGI IMG/M metagenome (GOLD analysis project Ga0180434, IMG submission 132453) | Hypersaline lake sediment archaeal communities from the Salton Sea, California, USA - SS_1_D_2 metaG | ecosystem: Environmental > Aquatic > Non-marine Saline and Alkaline > Hypersaline >... | reverse complement strand
GCGTACCGAGCAACTCCATACGAAACACATTGAGCTTTTGCCGGCGAACGTCTTCCGCCCCCATATAAACGACGCATTCCTGGCCAAAGACAGCAGCAGCCGTAGCCGTCGCGACACCATGCTGACCGGCACCCGTTTCAGCAATAACGCGTGTTTTCCCCATGCGTTTGGCAAGCAACGCCTGCCCGAGCGTATTATTGATCTTGTGGGAACCGGTGTGATTGAGGTCTTCACGCTTGAGGTAGATCTTGGCGCCGCGCAAACGCTCGGTCAGACGGCGCGCGAAATAGAGCGGGCTCGGCCGACCCACGTAGTGTTTCAAGTACCCGTTCAGTTCTTCCCAAAAAACCGAGTCCGTCCGGGCACGCTCATATTCCTCTTCGAGCTGATGGATCGCCCCCATCAGCGTCTCGGGCACATACTGCCCACCAAACGGGCCAAACCGCCCGTGCGAATCAGGGGCGTTAACGAGGTCAGATGTCTTGGAAACCATGGTGACTCCAATCAAGAGTGCGGGCCGATACGCGACGGCATTATAGCAGCGCTCCGGCACGGCGCAAAAAACGCTCACGTTTCACTTCGTCACTTCACCGGCAAAACCATCGCGCCCGCACCAATCATACCCGCATCAGCGCCCAAAGCCGCCCACACAATCGCGGTACGCGCCACAATCGCCGGCTGACCCACCTCCTGAAAACCACTTCGAACCGCCGCCAAGAAAGGCTCTCCCAAACCAGCTATCCCACCTCCGATTAGCACTTTCTCCGGTTCGTAGATCACCGACCACGTCGCAATCGCCACGCCAAGCCATCGGCCGCACTCCGCCACCAGCCGACCCGCCACTTCATCCCCCTCCTTCAAGGCAAGACCGATTTCGACACCCGTCAACCGACCCCGCTCCGCCTTCAAAATCGCCAACTGAGACGATGACTCCTCAACCACCAACTCTGCCGCACGTCGTTCCATCGCCGACCCTGACGCTAGAACCTCCACACAGCCCCGCCCGCCACATCGGCAACGTGGGCCCTGCGCATCGACGACCACATGCCCCAAGCTGCCGGCGGTGTGTCCCCGAACACGAACAACGCTTCCGTCCACAACCACCCCCGCCCCGATGCCGGTGCCAACCGCCACCACGATCAAACGACTCACATCGCCCCCCGCACCAAAACGAAACTCCGCCAACGCCGCCGCGTTCGAATCAGCATCAAAGGTCACCGGCAATGGCAACCGACGCCGCACCTCGGACAAAAAATCCGAACCGCTCAAGGTCGGCAAGTTCACCGCCAATTCGAGCCGGGTCCGATCCCGATCCATCGTGCCCGGAACCGCCATCCCCACCGCCACCGGCTCGAAACCTTCGACTCGAGCCTCGGAAAGCAAACAACTCACGCCATCACAGATGAGACGTGCGATCGACCCAGCCGGCAAGGTCGCATCCACGACCAACCGTCGCGACAGAAACACGCGCCCGTCAGCACGAACGACGCCCAACTTCACGCTCTGGCCGCCAAGATCCACGCCGATCACGCAAATCGAACTACTCACATCATGCCTCCACCCGTATTCCCTCTCGCATAACCTTTTCGCACAAAGAACCTTTCACGTTCAGCCGATACCCCACGCTGACCGCCGAAACATCCTACCGAGCCGAGCACCCTACCGGCAAACAACCAAACCGCCTGCCATGCCCCGCCACGAACCAACCAACGGGTCACCCCCGCTTTGACTTGTCCGTGCCTTCTATTACCCTTAATCTCATCGAGGGAAAAATGGCCGAGCCCATATCGCCACCTGCTGCTCGGCTGTGTTACGGTTTGTTAACAACGCGAAAGGGACACAATCATGATTATCGATAAGTTGACCAACGCCGAGTTCTATCGTGGGCTCAGTCCCCGACTGTCACAGGCTTTCGATTTCCTAGGCACCACCGACCTGTCCCAGCTTCCACTCGAACGCATCGACATTGACGGCGATCGTCTGTATGCCTTTGTGCTCGAATACACAACAAAGCCACCCGAGCAGTCGCTCTGGGAAGCCCACCGAAAATACTGTGATATACAGCTCATGATCTCCGGCACTGAATGTATGGCTTGGAACAACGTCGAGCAAATGAACGTCACCCAGCCCTACGCTGCTGACAAAGATGCCGTATTTCTTGACGGAACCGGTACCACCCTCACCGTGCCCGCTGGCATGTTCACCTTCTTCGCCCCCCAGGACGCCCACATGTGCTGCCTGGCCAACGGAACACCAAGCACCGTCCGCAAAATCGTCGTCAAAGTCGCTCTCGATTCGTAAAATCCTTTGTCTGTCCAAGAATTGAGGTGGCCCATGGACCAGAAACTTAACGCAGCCGAACGACGTGTACTTGGCGCACTCATGGAAAAATCCATGACGCAACCGGACTACTACCCCATGACGCTCAATGCGATCGTCACCGCATGCAATCAAAAATCCAACCGCGATCCGGTCATGGAACTCGACGACGAAACCATCTGGGACACGCTGGAAACCTTACGCTTACGAGGACTCGTCGGCAAAATCCTGGCCGCACCGGGTAGCCGTGTCGATCGTTTCCGCCACGACGTCGATAAAACTTGGGGCTGGGAAAAACCCCAACGCGCCATCATGACCGAACTGCTCCTCCGAGGCCCACAAACCGTCGGCGAACTCCGGACACGATGCTCGCGAATGTACGCATTCCAAGACTTGGCGACGGTCTCGGCCGTACTCGAATCCCTAATAACCCTCGAATCGCCGGTCGTCGAACCACTCCCACGTGTCCCCGGCCAGTCAACCATTCGCTATACTCACCTTCTTTATCCCGAAGAGGAGCAACTGCAATCCGCCACCGCCTCCTCATCAAACACCGCTGATAAAGTGGCGACACCGGCAACCGCCATCGATCCGGATGAAACCCAACGACTGACTGAACAAGTCCAAACGCTTGAGAACCAAGTCACCGAGCTCTACGAAACCGTCGCCGACTTGGCTCGCCGGCTTGATACACTCGAGGGACGTTGACGCCAGGAATCCGAGGAGGACTCACCCAACAGAACAAAAAACGTAATGGCCAAAACAGCCACGGTGGATCGCCGACGATTGCCGACAAATAGGGACCGGCCAACCGTCAGCACCGGGCCACTCGATCTCCCGGCCTCCACTGTGGTAAACTGTGCGGCTTATGGGTTTGATTCGACTGCAAGGTATCAACAAGCAACTCGGCGAGAAGGTCGTACTCGACAACGTCACCCTCGATTTCCACACCGGCGAAAAAGTCGGCCTGGTCGGAGCGAACGGGACCGGTAAAACGACGCTCTTCCGCATCATGGCCGGCGATCTGACGCCCGATACCGGCACCGTCACGTTGTCCAAAGGCCTCGACATCGGCTACCTGCCACAGGAACCCGTCATCACCGAGGGCCAAACCCTCCACGACGAAGTCCTCAGCGTTTTCGAGGAAGTACTCGACCTCGAAAAAAAACTTCATGCGATTTCCGAACAAATGTCCGTTCAGCCACCGGGGCCCGAACTTGACGAGTTGATGACCCAATACGACCGAGTGAATGCCCGGTTTGAAGCCGCCGGCGGTTACTCGTTTGAACAGCGACTCAGTGAGATCCTCGGGGGGCTGGGCTTCACGACAACAGACTACAGCTTGCCGATGTCGGCCCTATCTGGCGGCCAGAAGTGCCGGGCCGCACTCGCCAAGCTTCTTCTTCAGGAATCCCAGTTCCTCCTCCTCGATGAGCCGACCAACCACCTCGATATCGACGCCGTCCGGTGGCTCGAAAAATTCCTCGCCGGTCATCATGGCGGTGCCGTCATCATTTCACACGACCGCTATCTGCTCGATCGCGTCGCCGACCGCATCGTCGAAATCGAAAAAGCCCATGTCCACGCGACCCCAGGTAACTACACGAACTACGTCAAGACCAAAGAACGCCGACGCCTGACGCAAGAACGCCAATTCGAAAAAGACCAAACCTTCATCCAAAAAGAACGCACCTTCATCGAGAAACACATCGCCTCCCAACGAGGCAAAGAAGCTAAGGGCCGACTCACCCGCCTCGAACGCCGACTCAAAGCCGGCGAATTCACGCTCGACAAACCAAGCGGGCACCGCAAAGTCACCATCACCTTCGACGAACAAGAACAGACCATTCAACGCGGCGTTGATGTGCTCGACGTGCGCGAACTCGCCAAACGCTACGACGGCAAAACCCTTTTCTCAGATCTTTTTTTCACCGTCCCGACCGAGCAACGACTTGGCATCACAGGCCCCAATGGCACCGGCAAAACTACGCTTTTGAAAATCGTACTCGGCCACCTCGCCCCCGACACCGGCACGTACGCGTTCACCGCCAAAGCCAAGGTCGGTTATTTCGCCCAGGAGACAACGGAGCTCAACCCCGACCACACCATTATTGACGAAATCCGCACCGTCCGTCCCGACATGCTCGAAGCGCAAGCACGCTCCTTTGCCGCCCGCTTCCTGTTCCGCGACGAGGACCCCTTCAAACGCATCGGTCAACTTTCCGGCGGAGAGCAATCACGCGTTCGGCTCATGAAAATCATCCTGCAAACGCCGAACGTTTTGGTACTCGACGAACCGACCAACCATCTCGACATCCCCTCGCGCGAAGTCCTCGAAGAGGCCTTGCTGCAATTCTCAGGCACCATCATCGCCGTCAGCCACGACCGTTACTTTCTCGATCGCATCTGCAACCGTCTGCTCGTCATGCGCGAGGATTGTCAAACTTTCTACAACGGCAACTACACCGCCTACATCGAGCAGATCGAACGTGAGCGAACCGAAGCCGAAGCACCCGTGACCCCACAGCGTAACACCGGTCGTCCCGCGCACCGGGACACCGCACTACCCGCCAAACCTAAAAAACCCTCTTCCCGTTTCGCCCGATTCTCCCTGGAGGAGTTGGAAGCGTTCATCATGAACCACGAAACGCGCTTGCTCGAATTGCAGGAGCGTTTTGGCGACCCGAAGGTGTACCAGGACGCGAGCAACCTAGCCCGTCTCCGCGAAGAACTCGAAACCGTCAAAAGCGAGCTCACAGAAGCTGAAGAAGAATGGCACGAGTGGGTCGATCGAAGCTAGAGGTGAGTCAGCTGGAACACTTCTGCCCCGAGCCGGTCACTTACTCGGGCATCTCATGACGTGCGGGATACGTGTCGTACTGTAATTCGAGTTCGACCAAGGCTTCGCCCACCGTCGGCTCGGAAGGATCCAACTCCCATGCCCTGCAAAAAGCGTCACGGGCAAGATCCCGATCCCCGACGCGCAAATAGAGCTTACCGATGGCCGCATAAGTTCGCGCACCATTCGGATCGATCGCCAACGCCTTCTTGTAAGAACGTAGCGCATTGTCGTAGTCGGCCCGTTCACGGTACTCGTTGCCTAAATACAGAAAATGTTCAGCAACGCCACGGTTGTTCGAAGCAGCACCTTCCGCAACCACGAGAGCGGTATCAAATTTGCCGCGTGCCTCCAACGCTTCATTCTTGGCATCGATCGCCGCCAGGTAATTCGGCCAGGTCTTGACCGCTTGCGTGAAATACGTCAACGCAATGTCCAACTGACGACGAGCCGAAGGCACATCACCATCACGGAAGCGACGCTCCGCCAATACGCGGTAGTTCAACCCCATATAGTAATTTGCGACCGCATCGCTCTTGTCGAGCTCCATCACATAGCGCATCGTCGCCATCGACTCAACAAACCGACGGCTACGGTACTGCTCAACACCCTCAGCGCGCAGCTCTTCGATGCTTGGCGTACAACCGGTAACGCCCATACCTATACCGGCCAACACCATCATCGCGCTAACGGACAAAACACGCGCAATAAACACGTTCAGCACCAATCGGCACCTCAAGTCTTTCATACGATTTGGATGTGGACGCATGACCCTAGCCTCCTCCGTGACCGGGTAGGACACTTCCCTGCTCGAAAGTATCCTAGCTCCCCCCAATGGCGAGATCAAGCATTTTTCGAGGTATAATAACGAAATGACCGAGCCTCACCGACGTTTCGTTGTGCTCCAGCACACCCTGGCAGAAGCCACGCATTGGGATCTGATGCTCGACCAGGGAGAGGCCCTGGCCACTTGGCAACTACCCGAAAACCCCGTCACTTTGATGCAAACCGGGACACCAGCCCCCCTACCCGCCCAACGCATCGCCGACCACCGAAGGGCCTATCTCGACAATGAAGGACCGGTCTCGAAAAACCGCGGACACGTCACGCGACTGGATGCCGGAACCTACGAGCTCCTCCAGCAACAAACCGGTTCCTGGACGATCCGCCTGGCTGGAACCCGACTGATCGGCACCTTTCGCCTCACCGTCACACCGCTATCCAGCCAGAATTGGCTCTTTCAACGCGACGAGCCCTAGAAAGGCTCAGGGGCAAACCGCACAACCACCTCGCCGGACAGAAACTGCAAACCGGTCACGCGAAAGCGTCGCTTCGGATTCTGCCACTTCCAACCATTGGGGAAGACAACACCCTCGAACAGGCTGCTCAACGTCGGTAACCGCCCCGGACCAGACTGATAGTTCAACCGCTTGCCCACCGGCCACACATCACGATCCAACCGGGCTAATTCCTCACGAACCCACCTTTCCGGAACCGACAAAACACCCCCCGCCACGTCCCGAAGCCGCATGGTGATCCCACGCTCGGTGGCACGCACATCCAGACACAAACTGGCCACCGTTTGAAATCCCGCGTGATGAAAGGTGGCCGCGAGGCGGACCCCCGTGGACTGCAGTACGACAAACGGGTCCCTGACTTCCTCGGGAAGCCACTCACGCGACATCGGCCAGATCGCTTCGCGAGCGGCAATCCATGCGTTGAGCTGATCCTGGGTAAACCGATATTCAAAAGGCTCGCGCGCGTTGGCCATCGCATGGCTCAAACCGTCGACCGTTGCCACCAGATTGTCCCGCACCGACTGAAGCTCAGCCGGCGGAATCTCCACCGGCTCATACCACGACGGAATGTGCTGAAACATCAGCCAACCCGTCACCACCGCGACGAGCAGGACCACCCCCAACCCCGCCACGCCACGACGCAACCATCGCCACCAACGACCTCGCATGTCACCCCACGTAGCCGCCCGCCACGCCACTGTCAAGTTGTCTAGCCCTGACAATCGAACAAGCCATGAACGCGACCACGTGGGTGAATCGGATACACGGCAAAATGAATGGGAACGGGTGCTACAGCGGAAGCGGAGACGCCGGAACCAGAAGATAGATGCCAGATCAAACTTGAGTTGCCTAACAATTCAAACCGTTGAGTTTCACGATTCGGCGCAACAAAACCGCGGGCGTCACCGCATGAAATAAACCACACGATCACCCGAGCAAAGTCAAATGCCCTTTGGGGGAAAAACGCCCGTCACACTTGCTGTGGAGCAGCGTTGGGCGTTGACTCGCTTGCCGAATCAGTCGCTGCGGCAGAGCCACTCTCCGCAGTAGAGTCACTGCCCTCCGTGCTTGTCTCCTCGCCACTAGGGGCAGTTTCGGCTGGCTTGATGTGATCCACGACCACATCGCGATAGAATCCATCTTTGATATAGGCGTCGCAGTCCGCTCGCGCCTTCGTTTCCGTCTCATATCTGCCAAGCGTGACGACGACACCATCGCTCGATTTTGCACGAATGCGCCAGTGTTTGGGTTCGTCTTGCTTCATAAGCCTACCCTGCTTCATGGATCTCCTCTGCTTCCATCAGCCAACGAACGTGCCGGACGATTCACCAGAACATAACATAGCGTTCACGCGCCCACCCCCAACCGTGACAACGCGATCCGCCGGCGAAGAACACTTCCGAAGTTGGCTAGCAACGTTTTCGTCTAAACCCCGACATCCGCAAACGCCAACGACACTGCAACCGGGTTCTCTCCCCAAAAACACTTGCCCATATAATGCCATTTGAACACGCTTGTCACAACCATAAAAGCCAACGATAGGGTGGTCGAGCCGATTTCGCCAGCTTGGATCAACAAGCTACCATATCGACACACAAACGCTTCCTGCCTTACATAACAAACAAGGCCAAGTTCAAACAAACACTGTTTCAGTCGGACATCGACCAGATACCCGGTATGCTCATGAATTGCAGTCTAGATATTGCCAACCCCAAAGTCAATCTCCCCCAAACACATCTGTACCGCGTAAGGCTCAAATAAAATTCTCGCGTACGTAACAGCGATCTCCGCCTCTTTCGCATTCGACCTTCGGCGATGGAAACGAAAGACGCGTGACATGACCACCGCTCACATAAGAACCTACAAACACCGTTCCGCAACCACCGATCTCAAGGGAACACGGTTTGTGTTTTTGATGGATGGCTCTTTGACATCCCACTGCATTCCTCGCCTGGATCGGCGACGGCCTTCGGCGTACTTGACAACATCGCCAACCTGGCCAGGCACCTCTTCGAACCCCAATGACCGAAAAACATCAAATAACCAAACGAAGGCACGGCCCACCAACCCCAAAACCCGAAAAATCCGCGTTTCAGGCTCACTAACACGGATTTTCCGCCCAAACGGCGATTCGGGGTGTCGCCGTTCGCCACAAAAACGAACCCAAAAAACGCACAATCAAAACCCCGCCGACTACCCCCAAAGCACCCCGCGCCGCTGCAACCACGCTCGAACCGCCCCTACACAAGAAGACGCCCATCCTGGCATCAGAATCTTCGGCGACAGCGAAAAGTCCGAATGAAATCGACCACTTTTCATGGCATCCCCAATAGGGCTATAATCCCCGCTTCACAGGAAAGTGCGAAGCGGTAAACAAGTGTCGGCACCATGTAAAGACAGGCTCATACGACACAAACACGCGTCGTCCCTGGAACACGCAAAAAGGATCAGAACGAATGGCAAAACCAACCGGAAGTGTCATGGAGAAGATCGTCGCGCTCTGCAAGCGACGAGGCTTCATCTTTCAAAACAGCGAAATCTATGGTGGAATCAACGGGTTCTGGGACTACGGGCCACTCGGCGTCGAGCTCAAACGGAACCTCAAAAACGCCTGGTGGACCGACATGGTCCACAACCGCGAGGACATGGTCGGCCTCGACTGCTCCATCATCATGCACCCCCAGGTCTGGAAATGCAGCGGACACCAAGACCTGTTCAGCGACATGATGATCGATTGCCGGGAATCCAAGGGCCGATACCGCTACGACCATGTGGAGGTGCTCAGAAAGAAAGAGACGTTGGCCGGCGATCTCATGTTCGCGTTCGTAGGAAATGATACGGAGCAAACCCAACGTGCGACGAAGCTTTTCGAGAAACGGCACAAACAACCCGCCACCGACGACAATTCAGAAGTGGTGTCGTTAAGCAGCATACCAGTCGCGGACTTGTGCCGCGTCGTCGCCCCAGAAGCTAAGCAGCCAGGCACCCTAACCGATCCCCGCGAATTCAACCTGATGTTCAAGACCTACGTCGGCGCCACCGCTGACGAGGACAACGTGGCCTATCTTCGGCCGGAAACCGCTCAGGGCATCTTCGTTAACTTCAAAAATGTCGTAGATTCCACCCGTATCAAACTGCCCTTCGGGATCGCCCAGATCGGCAAAAGCTTCCGGAACGAGATCACGCCGCGAAACTACACCTTCCGTTCACGCGAATTCGAGCAGATGGAAATAGAGTTCTTCTGTCATCCGTCGGAGTCCAGCCAGTGGTATCAATACTGGCGCGATGTGCGTCTGCAATGGTATGTGAACCTGGGCTTGGGCAGCAGCAAGTTACAACTCCGCGAGCATGGTGCGGACGAACGCAGCCACTACAGTTGCGGCACCGCTGATGTCGAGTACGCCTTCCCGTTCCTGGCGGACGGGGAGTTTGGCGAGCTCGAAGGGGTCGCCCATCGAGGCGACTACGATTTGAACGCCCACATGCACGGGCAGAAAAATCCCGACGGGAGTATCAAGCATAAGGGCAGCGGCAAGGACCTGACTTACTTCGATCCTGAAAAAAAGGAACGTTTCGTACCCCACGTCATTGAGCCGTCGGCCGGCGCCGATCGCGGCACGTTGGCATTCATCTGCGAAGCCTATACGGTCGACGAATCCCGACCCAGCCCGGAACTCATGAAGTTCCATCCAAGACTCGCGCCGATCAAAGCGGCCGTCTTCCCCCTCGTCAACAAGGATGGAATGCCGGAGATTGCCGAACCCATTTACCGCGCGATTCGCCAACGCTGGCCGGCCCAATACGACGCCAAAGCCTCGATCGGCAAACGTTACGCCCGGATGGATGAAGCGGGAACGCCCTACTGCTTTACCATTGATGGCCAAACCAAAGAAGACAGCACCGTAACGGTTCGCGATCGCGACACGGGCAGTCAGGACCGCATCGACAAGAGCCGGATTGTGGAATACCTGAGCGACAAGCTCGGCAATGGAGCTGAATAACCAACCAAGACACGAACGAGGCCAACATTGTTGCAAAAGCGGGCGCTCGCGAAAAAAATGCGATTGGCACCATGAACGTGGTTCAAGACCAATCAAATACGTATAATGAAGCAAAGGTTTCGGGGGTATTTACTCGATTTTAAACCCGTAAGATATAACGACTGGTAAACGGATGGGATCAAAATACCGGTGATCAAACCGTTTGGGTCATAAAATTGCAGAAGCAGTCACCTTCGGCGAGCTTGTGAGCCGATTACAGATGGAAAGACATGGATTCGTAACGGTACGAAGGGGGTGGACCGGGGAATATCTCATACCATTTTGGCAAGTATGGCCGGCCAAGACTGGACAAAACGGCAAATCTTGCTATTGTGCCGTCTCCCCGGAGGGACTTCATGACAGTGTTTTGTAAGAGGAGAGTGTAGCTATGGCAGAAGTGACCAAAGTCACAATCGATCAAGACGAATGTATTTCCTGCGAAGCGTGTATCGCAGAGTGCGAGGCCGTTCTGGAAATGGTCGACGACAAGGCCACCGTGAAGGCCGACGCCCAGGACCCGGCAGTACTCAAGCAGCACAGCGACGAGATTATTGCTGCTGCGGAAGTATGCCCCTGCGACGCCATCCAGGTCGAGACGGCTTAAGGATAAGCCGCTCACACAAGACACTTGGTGGGGCGTTTCAATCGTCCCGTCCAAGCGATTGGGCAAACCGAAAATCGAAACAGGCAGCTGTTTCCATGCAGGCTCCTCGTGAAACCATCGGGTTAGAGGAATCCGCACGGAACCGCTGTCTTGTTTGCGTTCACGACACATTACATATTCGCACGCATTCGCAACCCGTTGATCCTTTTAGTTCTTTTCGGAATCAATCGAACTCGCCCCACACCTTGGGCGTTTTGAAGTCGGGCGGTGCCTTGACCGCATAGTCGCCTTTGGCAGGCACCGCCTGCTTGGCGTAGTGGTCAATCCGGGCAAGCAACGCCTCGACTTTTTCAGGCTTCTGTTCCGACAAGTCGGTCTTCTCGTAGGGGTCTTTGGCAATATTGAACAACGCGATCTTCGGTTTAGCCTCCGGTTTCTTCCTTCGCTGCACCAGTTTCCAGTCGCCGACGCGAATGGCCGACCACCTCGGCTCGATGTTGTGCAAGATCTCCTCATGCGGGGAGGGTTTGCCGTCGAGAATCGTCGGCCAGAGGTCGCATCCGTCCAACGGCAACGGTTGATCGAGGCGAGCACCGGCAACTTTGAGCAGCGTGGGATACCAATCGACAATATGCATCGGCTCGTTCACGATGGTTCCCGGCTTGATCCGTCCGGGCCACACCATCAGGGCAGGCACCCGCACCCCTCCCTCGAAGAACGTGCCTTTATGCCCGCGTAATGGGCCGTTCTCAGCACCGCCGCCTTTGTAATCCGCGCCGCCGTTGTCGCTGGAAAAAAGGATCAACGTATTGTCACGCATGCCGCGTTTGTCAAAGGCGGCCACGATTTTGCCGATCGCGTCATCCATGCAATGGACCATGGCGGCATAGATACGCCTGTCTTTGTCGGTTATGTGCTGATATTTGTCGATGTACTCTTGCGGCACCTGGAGCGGCGTATGCGGCGCGTTAAACGGCACATACAAAAACAGAGGTTGATTGGGGTCGTGGGATTCGACGATGCGAACCGCTTCTTGCGCGACTAAATTCGTCGTGTACCCTTCTTCGCGCAAGACTTGGTCGTTACGGTGCCAATCGAGCCCCCCGTCGCGGATGTGGGTGAAATAGCCCAAGGCGCCATTGTAATGCCCGTACTGCAGATCAAAGCCGCGCTGCGTCGGTAAATAGGCCTTTTCGTGGTGGCCAAGGTGCCATTTGCCGCAGATCGCCGTGCGGTAACCGGCTTCTTTCAGGGCTTGCGGCAACGTTCGCTCGGTCAACGGCAAACCGTAGTTGGCCCACGGACGGACCACCATGATCTGAAGCCCGTATCGAATCGGGTAACGACCCGTCATCAAGGACGCTCGGGTCGGCGAGCACACCTGCTGGGTATAGAATTGATTCAGCTGTACGCCAGAGGCCGCCAAACGATCCAGGCTAGCCGTCTGAATTTCACTGCCATGGTAACCCACATCCTTCCAACCCTGATCGTCGGACAGGAAAAGCAGAATATGTGGCGGCTTGGCCGGCTTTGCTTGAGCCGCAAAGCCATCCGAACGCCCCATCAAAACACCGATCAACAACAAACAGAAGCCAAACAATGATCGCATGGTTCTCCTCGCAGTATTCACTTCTTGTGGATTAGACGTCTTTGGAGCCTATCGCCAAGAGAAGTATCGGTCAATTCTGAGCGATGTTGATGTCAGCATTGGCCAGTTAAACCTCGCCGCGTTCAACGCGAGCAGCGAACTGGTGGCATTCCTGGAGCAGTGCGTCAAGCATTTGGTTTTCGGCAACGGTCTGTTTCTGCTCACCCTGGACATAGATGATGCCCTTCCCCTTGCCGGCAAAGATCGCGACATCTGCACCCTCACACTCGCCGGGGCCATTCACTACACATCCCATGACGGCAACCTTCATCGGAATCGTGATCTCGTCGGCTAACTTGGTGCGAACGTCCGCCACAAGCTTGACGAGATCCACCTCGAGGCGGCCGCAGGTTGGACACGCGATCAACTCCGGACCCGTTCGACGTCGAAGCCCCAAACAGCAGAGCAACTCCTTCCCATCCTCAACTTCAAGAACGGGGTCCGCAGCATAGGAAATACGAAGCGTATCACCGATCCCCTCCGCCAACAGCGTACCGAGTGCAGCCATCGACCGGATGCGCCCAGTTTCAGGCGGACCGGCATGTGTGACGCCCAAATGTAAAGGAAAATCAAAACGTTCACTGATCGCACGATAGGCGTCGATGACGATACGGGCATCATTGCTCTTGGCCGCCAGTACCACGTCGTAAAAATCGTTCTCCTCAAAAATACGGATATAGTCTTCAAGCTTTTTCAGCATGAGACGAACAAGGGTCGCTTGCCGATTCTCCGCAAGATTCATCTTCTCCGCAGCCCGCACCTGTTTGTCTTGACGCTCGACTACCCCACCCTCATTGACGCCAACGCGAATGGGGATGCGCGCGTCCTTACATGCTTGGATCACTTCGTTAACCTGCTGGCGGTCTTTGATGTTGCCGGGATTCAAACGGATTTTGTGGACGCCGGCCTCGACGGCCTCTAGGGCCCTTTTGTAATGAAAGTGGACATCCGCCACGATCGGAACCGTGGTTTGCCGAAGAATCTCGGGCAGGGCTTGCGTGTCGGCCTCATCCGGGACAGCCACGCGCACCACATCGCAACCCGCTGCCGCTAACCGATTAATTTGGGCAACCGTCGCGTCGATATCGTGCGTGTGGGTATTGGTCATGGATTGGAGACCGATCGGTGCGTCCCCGCCAACGCGGACCTTTCCGATCTTCACCTGACGGGTTTTTCGTCGTGTCCGAGGATGGGAAACAGGCGGTGATGACATGAGGGCATCTATTCTCCGGCAAGCTCGTGTTATCGAGCAAGCTGACTGTGAATAAATCGCTTATCGCTTTCCGTCAATTTACTCTTACACTTCACGGCTCGACTGGCGCGCGATTATAGAAAGGGCTGGAATGGGAGTCAAAATCGGAAAACGTCGCCGTTTCTGGCGGACAGCTAATGGCCGATCGTATACAAGACGATCGAGCTACGCTGATGCGGTCAATATCGTGCACCCATCTTGACCGAGCGACAGCGTCTCGCTACCTTCGCGCCTAGCGTCGTTGACGTTGGTTTCCTGTTTGGCGGAAGGACGAACCATGTCTCAGCAATGGCCCATGAGTCAATTGGAGTGGTTGGCGGTCGGTCTACTGGTATGGGGGTTTGCGGTATGGGGTTGTGCAACGCAAGACAAGCCCGCCAGCACCCCTATCGAAAGTCGGTGGGAAGCACCGGAGCCTGTAACGAACGTCGTGGAAAAGCCGATTGAATCGGCACCCGGACCTGGAACCCCACCGCCCCCTGCAACCTCGGCTGAAACACGCGTATCGGACCCGATCATCGCGGTCATCAACGGGACGCCGATCATGCGTTCGGCGATGATTGACGCTTTGTTCGAAAGTCATGGCCTTGATCTTCTCGAACAACTTGCTTTGCTTACAGCGGCCCGTCAACGGGCTCAGAAGATGGGCTTGAAGGTAACACAGACAGACATCAAGGCAGCCCACGAAGATGCCCTCCGTCAAATTGCCACGCCGATCAGCGACCCGAATCGCAAGCCGCTATCGCGTTCAGCAGCACGGCGACTCCTCGCGGAGTTTTTGGAGGCCAAGAATCTGTCCCGCCGCGAATGGGATCGCCGAATGGAACAGTCCGCCTATCTGCGCAAAATCGCTGAGGCGGAAGTGGCGTCGATACCGATCACCGAGAAGATGTTGCGGCAACAGTATGCTCTTCAGTATGGCGAGCGTGTGCAGATTCGCCATATTCAGTTGCCGAACCTCGAAGCGGTGACTCAAGCGAGACAACAGCTGGCGAAAAACAAGGACTTCGAGCTGGTAGCCCGGCAACTCAGCAAGAATCCCTTCACGGCCTCACAGGGTGGTCTTATGCCACCTTTCTCGCGAGACGACTCCGCCGTCCCGCCGCTCATTCGTGAGACCTCCTTTGCGATCGAACAGGGCGAGATCTCCCCCGCCATCAACGAAAGCGACTGGTATCACATCATTCGACTGGAACGTCGATTTCCGGCCAGTGCGATATCTTATGAGAATATGAACCACGCGGTGCTGCGTAAACGACTCGTCGCGCGACTCGTCCAGCAGCGACAAACGGAGCTAGAGGCAGAACTTTTTGAGGCTGCAGCCGCCACAATCGACCTTCGCGATTCGCGACTCAGACAAAAGTTCCGCGATAAACACCAACAAACAGCACGCTGAGCCACTGGGCTGGGCGACAATAGTCTTTGAACGGATTGGGTTAATCCATTACCGCGTTCGTTTGTGTGGCTTGGTTTTCGAGTTCTGTTTTCGTCTTGAGGCAGAATCACGTGAGGGCGAAGGCTGCTTGCCGCGTGGGTTACGCAACTCGCTTAGGGCCGCCCCTAACCGCCGCAGGGCTGGGCTACAGGAGTTGCGCGGTAACTTGATTTCAATAATCGACAACTCATCTGAGCTGAGTGCGTTAGCTAGGGCGCCGTCGAGTTGGCCCTTGGTTTGCACAACCGTTGCTTGGCCCGCACGAATCACATCACAGACCTCCGCGTAGTCCCATCTGCGAATCTCGTTGAACGTACCATCCAGAATAAAACGTTGCGTACCATATCCGTCGTTATTGAGAACCAACACGATCGGAGCCATGCCGTACTGGGCAGCAGTGGACAATTCCAAGCCCGTCATCTGAAAAGCGCCGTCGCCCACGACCGCGAAAACACGTTTCTTCGGGTGGGCGGCCATGACGCCGATACCGGCGGGGATCGCGAATCCCATGGACAAATAGTAGGCGTCGGCCACAAACTCCTCGCGTTTGGCCGTTCGAACACCGATCGCACCGAAAAGCGCATCGCCCGCATCACATACCACGACACTGTTCTCGTCGAGGTGACATCCTAGAATGCGGAAGACCTCTTCAATCGTCAGCTTGTCATGTCGTTCTTTGGGCTCGAGTGGCTTGGGCGCTGTGCCTGGATTGGGATTCTTAAATCCGGCTCGCTTACGGATCTTCGCCTTGCATAAGCCGCGAAGAAAATCTTTGAAGAGGATACCATCGTAGCAATGGAGGCCCACGGAGGTACGCTCGGTCGTGGCCAGAATGGACTTTTGTCGAGCGAGCTTGGAGGTGTTGACGCCGAGGAACATGTCCGTGATGAACGCCCCCAACATGATGACGCAGTCGCTGTTATCAACGTACCGCCGACACGCGGGTGCCGACAGCGCTCCACCATAAACGCCGATATAAAGTGGATGGTTTTCACGGATCACGCCTTTACTGAGCATGGAGGCCGCCACGGGGATGTTAAAGGTTTCTGCCAGCTCCAACGCGCAATCCGTCAATTTATGACGATTCAGTTCGATACCCGCGAGGATCAGGGGGCGTTTGGCCTTGTTAATCATGGCTGTCGCGTCACGTAAGCACTCGGCTAGGCTCTCGATATCTGTCGCAGCCGGTTCGGTCTTCGGCGGATGGAACGGCGGCATCGGAACATCGACGATGTCATAAGGTACTTCGATGTAGCCCGGCCGACATTGTTGAGCTACCGTTTCGACCACGCGGACGATCTCCGCGGCAGCGGTTTCCGGCGAAAGCAGGACCGTGTTGGCACAGGTCACTTCCTCAAAAATTCGCCGTTGGGTATCGAACGTTTTGACTTTATGGTGCAACAAGGGGTCTGCCCGACGCTCGGTTCGCGATGGGCCGCCGGAGATCACAATCACGGGACTCTTTTCGGCATAGGCGCCCGCGATACTGTTGAGCATGTTCAGTCCGCCTACGCAGTACGTCACGCAGGCCAACCCAAGTCCGTGCGTGCGTGCATAGCCGTCGGCAGCAAAACCCGCCATGGGTTCGTGCGTGACACCGATGAGTTTGATTTTGGACTGTTCAAGCCACTTGAATGTGGGTAAGGCGAAATCGCCGGGAATGCCAAAAGCGTGCCGAATGCCCCGCTGGTAAAGGTAGTCGAACAGGAACGAGCCGATCGTCTGGTGCTTGGCGATGTGACGATAAGGCATAATGCACTCCGAGTCAGTAAGACCTACTTCTTGTCCGACAGGTAGTTATATCACAACTGCGCCAATTGAGGACAGCAAAAACGTTTGCGCGAACACCGTTTGTGCGAATACTGTTTACGCGGAGCCTGGCGTCATCGTACCATCCAATAGCCGTTTTGCTTATGGAAACCCACCGGCCCATCCAGACCTACGTTCACGTCACGTTAGGGTAGAAAAAGGGCGGAACGGTCAAGGCGACGACGTCTTCGCCACCGGTAACCTCGCCAGCACGACTCAGGGCGTCGTTTAGCGTGGGTGCCCAGGCGACCCCCAACCGTTTGGCAGCTGTGCCGTTCGGCGGCCCTACGAGAATCACCTCGGACAAATATTTCAGTGCGTAAGTGGCCCAATACCACACCGTGAACGGATGGAAGCCGTGATGAGCGTATCTCTGTCGATAGCACTCAATGAGGTACGGATCCCGCGCGTACTTTTCCTGAAACATCTCCTTCATCTCAAACGGATCGGTGGTCACCGGCAACACTTCCTCGTAGAACTTGCGATAGGCGACATGATATTCATCATGGAACACCTCGAAAACCGGGTTCAAAATAATCAGCACGCCGCCCGGCTTGAGCAGAGGCTTGTTGTAGAACCAGTTAAAAACGTACCCCAAGATATCACTGACAACGAGGACCGGGTTGATGCGTGCGCCGACGGCATAGGGGCTCAGATCCGGCAAGCCAAAGACCATCGTATCGTACTGCTTGGCGGCAGGTGTAATCATCTGGGCCTTCATGGCCGCCAAGGTTCGTTCGTGTACAGGATCGATTGCACCGGCGTTGATTTCGATGGGATCATAGGCCGACCGCATGCCACGCAAGATCGTCCTTCGTACCGCCTCCGGCACGCATGCCATCGCTGACGGCGTTGCGGATCGCAATAACCGCTCCAGGAAATTGCGTCTGTTCGGCGACTTCCCCAGGAACCGCAGGTAAGGGGGATAGATCGCGTTATTCATGGCCGCTTCCATCACCATGATCCGGGCGTGCTTTTGAATGACTCGGCTGAGCCGTTCGATGCACGCATGCATATTGGAGTGTTCGGGCTGCATGACGTGTGGATTGTCGGCCGTCATCTCCGGCGTGTGATGGTTTGCAATGGACTCATAGGTGCCTAAGCCCACCGCCACGGACTTGTGTCCGCCATTCAGTGGGATTTGGACCGAATCGATGTAGATGACCAAGTCGCTTTCGACCACCCCCCGACACACTTGCACCGGCTCGCCCTTTTCCGTTTCCTCGAGCTCGACAATGTCGTCGCTATCTTCTGCATCGTAGTTGTCCAATTGTTGGGGGGAGAACTCCTGCATGATGCGCGGGCCTACCATACGAGCCAATTCGTGCGTTTTCATTTTCCGGTGCAACGCCACGGCGCAGACCATGCGGATGTTCTTTTTTTGGACGCCACAGGCCAAAAGCATTGGCAACAAAGCCTCAATAGCCTGCTGACGAATGTCCGGCTTCGATGTTTCGGGAAAAGGCTGACAATTGTCATCGAAAGCGATTAGTACCTTCGACGACCGGCTGACGAGCTCCCTCAAGGTCGGCATACCGAGCGGATTCTCAAAGGCCTCTGCGACGGCTTGAGGGACATTCGCCTTTCGGATGCCAGGGATGGGATCGGGCGCGTAAAGCACTTCAGCGTTTTCAGGCAAGCGAACACTGACGATGCTATTGCCGGAATAGGTCAGATATTTCATGGCATACAAAAGAAGACGCGAAAGAGAGAAAGCTTTGTAACTTATCGTGGGGTATTGTAAGCGATTCGGTCAAGGGGTCAATCGAGCAGTCCCCATCACAACTCGGGTCGCAAACGGACTTTGAGATGCAAGTCGCTTTGGGGTTGATGAGATTCACCCGGACGGCTAGGCTGATTGACCATGGAAAACCGACGCCCTGCTGATCGGCGATTGGCATGTTCCAACAAGATGCTTACCGTGACTCCCACAATCTGTTTGTGACTGATGAGGTGTGCCATGGCAAACCACGATCAACTTCTTCCTGACGTCAAAGCTTTCCTATCGCAACGCCCGATCAAGATGTTCATCGGGGGTCAGTGGGTGGAGGCTGCCGATGGTGCGACGTTCCCAACCGTCGATCCCGGCGATGGCTCCCCTTTGGCGACGGTGGCTGAAGGTAACGCGACGGATGTGGAACGTGCCGTAGCGGCAGCCCGCGAAGCGTTTCGGAAAAGCGGCTGGGCGACCATGCCTGTCAAGGAGCGGGCAGTATTGATTCATCGCTTGGCGGATCTTGTCGATAAGCATCGCCCCATCCTCGCGCAACTCGAATCACTCGACGTGGGTAAGCCGCTGCACCAAGCGGAGGGCGGTGACGTTCCCAACGTCGCGCAAACGTTGCGGTGGTATGCCGACTTGGCGGTACACACGCGTCTTGCCGAACCGATTGCGGTGTCCGGTTTCGAAGCAACACAGGTACGGTTCCCCTATGGCGTGGCGGCATTCGTTCTTCCATGGAACTTCCCGGTTCTCCTGCTCGGTTGGAACTTCGCACCCGCATTGGCGGCTGGTAATACGGTCGTACTCAAACCGGCGGAAGATACGCCCCTCTCATCGCTGTACTTTTGCAAGCTTGTTGAGCAAGCGGGTATCCCAGCTGGTGTGGTCAACGTCGTCACCGGCTACGGCGAAACGGCCGGCAAGGCCCTGGCGGAACACCCCGATATCAATCACATGGGGTTTACCGGTTCGCCGGAGGTCGGGCGGATCATTGCCTCGGCCTGCGGTACGAATCTCGTGCCCGTGAAATTGGAACTCGGCGGCAAAGGGGCGGCGGTGGTCTTCGATGATGTCGATCCCACTGCGGTGGCGGAGCAACTCGTGGGGGCAATCACGCTGAACACGGGACAGGTCTGCTGCACCGCGACACGGTGGATATTGCATGAGAAGGTGTGGGACCCGGTGGTATTGGCTGCAAAGGACATGATGGCCCAGATCAAAATCGGACACAGCCTTTCATCCGATACCCAAATGGGCCCAGCCGTCAGCGAGAAACAACGTCAACGTATTCTCGGGTATATCGAAAAAGGCCAACGCGAAGGAGCCGACCTACTCCTGCCCGGCGGCCCCGCAACAGTTGTCGATCATCCGAAAGGTTTCTACGTGAAACCGGCGATGCTTTCTGGCAATCCCAACAACATTTGCGCCCGCGAAGAAGTTTTCGGCCCGGTCTCGTTTGTTCTGAAATTTCGTGACGAGGATGAAGCGATCGAGCTGGTCAACCGTTCAACGTATGGCTTAGCCAACAGCGTTTGGACCCACCATCTGGACCGCGCCAATCGTGTGGCGAAGGCCATGGTTGCCGGCAACAGTTGGATCAATGCACACAATCTGTTCCCGCATGGTGTGCCCTATGCGGGATGCAACCTTTCCGGCCTGGGCGGCGGTGTCCTGGGACCTGAAACATTGTTCGACTACCTTCGACCGCAGTCGATTGTTCGCCCGCTTGATTGAATACACAGCGCGAATCCAATCTGTAAACTGCAACCGGGTAACGAAGTGCCGTTTGCAGCTAGGTGCCCCACCGCTATACTACGCCTTATTATGTTGAAACGACCCTCTGCACCGATGCCGTTGCCTGAGTTGGGACGATTTTTTGAAGATCACCTGCGCCACTTCGTGATGCCCTTTTGGATGAAGCACGCCGTCGACGAAAAAGGCGGCATCAATACCTGTATAACCGACGAGGGCACGATCACCAGCTACGACAAGCTAATGTGGTCCCAGTTGCGTGCCGTCTATACGTTCAGCGCGTTGTACAACCGAATTGAACCGCGGCAGGAGTGGCTGGACATTGCCACACAGATCTTCCAGTTCTGTGCAAAGTATGGGCGCGACGATCAAGGACAATGGTTGTTCCGCGTGACACGGGACGGGGAACCTATCGAGGGTGCAACGAGCATTTTCTCGGACGGCTTCGCATTGAAGGGCTTTAGCGAATACTTCCGCGCCACCGGCGACGAGAATGCCAAAAGGCTGGCCATGGAAACGTACCATAACGTCCAGCAGCGTCTGGCCAAGCCGGGGTCTTACAAAACCGACCCGGAACCCATCCCGCCCGGCATGAAAGCACATGCCATCAGCATGATTTTCTCAGCCGCCTTCTTCGAGCTGAGCGAAGCGACGGGCAATCAAGATGTCGCGCAAGCGGCCTTGTATCAAGCGAACCAGGTCATGGACGTCTTCCGTCGTCCCGAAAAGAAGGCTATCCTTGAACTGGTCGAACTCGACGACACGTTACAAGATTCACCTGCCGGACGATCGGTCGTTCCCGGGCATGCCCTCGAGTCGATGTGGTTCCAAATCCATCAGTTTCGTAAACGCGGCATGATGGATCGAGTCGCGCAGTGCGTCGAATGTATCCGCTGGCACATCGAGAAGGGATGGGACCCGGAATATGGTGGGATCTTGCTGACCATCGACGTCGAGGGAAAAACACCGGTTTACGGCACGTTTCACGACGCGAAGGTGTGGTGGCCTGTCACCGAAGCGATGTACGCGTTACTCCTGGCCCATACGATTTGCGGCGAGCCTTGGTGCCTTGACTGGTATTGGAAAGTACACGAGGTCGCCTTCAAGTATTACCCCGTACCCGAACATGGCGAGTGGACACAGAGACTTGACCGTCACTTCAACAAGATAACGGACGTTGTGGCTTTGCCCGTCAAAGATCCCTTCCATCTCCCTCGGGCACTCATTCTTTGTGTGGAATTATTGAAAAATCTGTAACTCTGTAGCGGCACCGACCACATAGCCAAGTCTTAATGGGCTCGCGAACTTGAGTCCAGGCTGCCCACCCCCTATATTGCCAAGCAAGACGTCCGGTATTGATTCCGAACAATAACCATCGATAAAGGGGCTTGACCGACTCGAACGTCTCGGTTGTGCCCGGTGCCTTAGGAGTACATCCAATGACAAAAGTGCGGGCAACCAACATCACGTGGCACGAAGGACACGTCAACCGGCAAGATCGCGAGAAGCTGCTCGGGCAGAAAGGCGTCACCATCTGGTTCACAGGGCTCAGTGGCTCGGGCAAAAGCACGATCGCTTTCACCGTGGAACACGCGCTGGTGGAACGCGGGCACTTAGCTTACGTTCTCGATGGCGATAATATCCGGCACGGTCTCAATAAGAACCTGGGCTTTTCAGCCCAGGATCGCGAGGAAAACATCCGTCGTATTGGCGAAGTTGCCAGACTGTTCGCCGACACCGGCACCATCACGCTCACAAGCTTCATCAGCCCTTACCGCAAGGATCGCGATCAGGTCCGCAAAATCCACGAAGAAGCGGGCTTGCCTTTCGTCGAGGTCATGGTGGACGTGCCGATTGACGTGTGTGAGCAGCGTGACCCCAAGGGACTGTACAAGAAAGCACGGGCGGCACTCGCGGAAGGAAAGGGCATGGGTTTTACAGGTGTTGATGATCCGTACGAAGAACCTCTTTCGCCGGAAATCCAACTGGACAATCACAATATCAAGCTGGAAGAAGCAGCCGGAGTCGTCCTTGATTACCTCGAATCGAAAGGTCTCCTGCCGCAATTAAACAACTCGTAAAGGGATTGTTTCGACGCCCATTCCAGGTTTACCGATCGCCAAACGTTATTGGAACCTGTCGGGCGAAAGTGTCCTCTATCACCTTGGTTTCTAGCCGCCCCGACTGAACCGCTAGCCCGCAATCTGACACCCGTGGGTGGGATGGGGGTCCTTTTAGGCCTCATCGCGGTCTTCGATGTGTACGAACGCCTTTTCGGTCGTCGATTGACCGAAACAGAGAGCAAATCATAGGCTTCGCCCACCCGTAGAAGGAGTTCATAGGAAGCATTTTTTCTGCGACCGGTGATCCGCACGATTGTTGCAGATACCCGAGGACCTAGCCTATAATCTCATGGGGCCTTGAGGTACGGGTGAACCCGTACAGGGATCCCAAGAAACACTTCAGCCGCCGACATGTGATTTGTTCGGAGCATGCGGAGCGCTCAAGAGGAGGGTATCGTCTTCAGCGCGACTGTCTCACTCAATTCGACCTTCGATCCGGTTCCCGGATTGGCATGTCGTGTGTTGATCCTAAACCGGAATTACATGGCCGTTCGCATCACCAGCGCGAAACGGGCATTGTGCCTTCTTTTCAAAGATTTAGCCGAAGTCATTCATATCGAAAACGGTCAGTACCTTTCGTACGACTTCGACAGTTGGTGTGAAGTGAGCGAGCTCAAGGAGCGTTTCGAACCCCACAACTATGACTGGGTGCGGACGGTCCGATTCAGCTTGGCTGTGCCACGCATTATCCGACTCAAGCTCTACGATCGTTTGCCTCGCAAAGGGGTGAAGTTCAACCGACGCAATCTCTTTGCTCGGGATAGCAGTCACTGCCAATATTGCGGAAAAAAATTCCCCACCAGCGAATTGAGCCTGGATCACGTCATCCCGCGTAGTCAAGGTGGCAAAACGACATGGGAAAACGTCGTCTGCTGCTGCTTGAAGTGCAATGTACAGAAGGGAGGCCGAACGCCTTCAGAAGCGGGAATGAAGCTAAAGACAAGACCCGCGAAACCACGGCGATCCCCTGTCGTCAACATTGAATTATCTCACTCGCGTTACCGATCGTGGAAGCAATTCTTGGATCATGCGTACTGGAGTGTGGAGCTTAAATAGGTCTCGGTTGGCTCAATTTCCTGACTCGCTTAATCTGATTCGTCCACAAACTCGCCCTACCGCAGAGAAACGAACAATGCAAATCGGCCGGCGTTTGGACCGTCGCCCCGATGACTCCACAAACGCGGGTCGCAGATACTGCATATCCCAGCAACCTCGATTTGATGCGTAGGTACGCCCGCACCGACAAGTTGCTTTCGATTGGCCGACCAGAGATCGAAGATCAACCGATCGCCTCGTTCGTGAAAACAACGGTCAACGTCGTCCAGACGGGTCCGAGCGACCCGGCGAACGTGCTCACTGACTTCGTAGCAACAGGGCCCCGCTGACGGGCAAATGGCGGCTCGAAGTCGAGCGGGTTCGCTACCAAATGTCCGTTGCATCTGCACGACCATCTGCTGGGCAGCGCCAGCCACGGTCCCGCGCCAACTGGCATGTATCGCCCCTAGAGCTGGGCGATCGGGATCATAGGCACAAACAAGCGGGCAATCGGCTGACAGCAAGATCATCGGCACGTTCAACCGATCTGTGATGAGACCATCCACAAACGGGACTGCAGAGTCACGCCCATCACGTCCCCAACCCACATCACCCTCTTCGATTCGCAGACAATCACCGCCATGCACCTGTGCCGGCGAAGTCAACCGTTCGAAAGACACGTCGAGAACATCGCAGATACGTTGTCGCCAGTGGATGGCTTGATCGCGGCCGATTCCCCGATGGGGGGCGAGATTCTGCGGTTTGGTCGTGACGGCATGCACCAATCCCGGCTGCTGAGCGAGTTGTTCAAACTGCAGCAATGTGAGATCGCCATGCAACTGTTCAATCATCCGCGAAAACTTCCTTGGGACGGGGGAGTACTTTTTGCGAACCGACAACGCGGTTTCAAGTTGCAACCTTGAGCAAAATCTTGATGTAACGCGGGTCGGCCGCCATTTCGAATGCTTCGATACCTTTGCTCAACGGCAGTTGTCGGGAAATCATCGATTCGACATCGATCTGCCGACGTGCCAGCGCATTGATCGCCTCGGAAAAGGGACCACAACGACTCCCCAGCAACGTGATCTCGTTGACGACGATCGGTGCCAAATTCAGCGGGGACGCCCCCGCATGCGTGCTCTTGAGAATAAGCGTGCCACGCGGACGAACCAATGCGACGGCCACACCGAAACCCTCCGGCGAACCGCTACAATCCACGACGACATCGCGATCGGGGCGCGCGTTCAACTCACCGACCGGCGTCGCCTGGATCCCCTTTTTTTCACAGAAGTTGAGCGTGAGTTCATTTCGACCCACGACCTCGAGGTGGCATCCGGTCGCCTGCAGAACCTGAGCCACAAGCAGCCCCAGTCGACCCGATCCGACAACGGCCACGCGCATTCGTTTTTCGATCGGACACTGTTTAATCACCTGATACGCTGCCGCTAAAGGCTCCACAAAAACAGCTTGCTCGTCACGAACCGCATCGGGGATCTCATGCAGATTCCGTTCGGGTACCGCTACCAAATCGGCAAACGCCCCACTACGCCGATCGATGCCAATGACGCTACGGCGGCGGCAATGATTAGCCAGCCCACTTTGGCACATGTCGCATCGTTCGCAAACGCAGTTGATCTCCGCCACGACACGCTTGCCCCGCCATCGACGCCCCCCCCTCACCACCGTCCCGACGAACTCGTGCCCGAGCACGCCAGCAAAACCCATGTAGCCCTGGACGATCTCCAAGTCGGTCGCACAAATCCCCGCTAACTTGACCTGAATCAGCACCTCACCCTCCGCAAGCTCCGGCTCGGGATAATGGGAATCGAATCGAAGCTGCTGGTCGAAATGGAGCGCATTCATAGGGAAATGGACCTCACCTGTGAATCTTGCCGCGGATCATGTCTCCAAGTATCCACGAGGACCTCTACGACGTCAATCACCATCGCGCTGGCCTCGTTCTTGCTGCGACGTTATAGTTGTGCCAATCGTGTGCAAAGTGCGGTACGCAATATGAACGGCATGATATTCTTGTACGTCAAACGATATGGCTGAAAAACAAAATCGCATCGATCAGAAGTTGGCGTCGCTCAAGGCAGTAGGCAAGAAGGGCCTGTTACCTTACGTCACCGCGGGCCTGCCCGACTTGGCCACCACGCAGCGTGTGCTCGAGGTCTTGGCGGAACTCGGTGTAACCGCGGTGGAACTTGGCTTTCCCTATTCGGATCCCATCGCGGACGGCCCTACGATTCAGTCCTCGTTCACGCGCGTCCTGGAACGCGGCATCCACGTCCGTGACATTCTGGCCATGGTATCCCGCTTCCGTCGCACCTCCGACTTGCCATTGCTTGCGATGTTATCCTATTCGATCGCCTATCGGATCGGCTTGCCGGCATTTGCGCGTATGGCCTGCGACGCGGGGATCGACGGTCTTATCTTGCCGGACCTCTCCTTGGAGGAAGCCCCCCAAGCCGCCCAAACAGTTGCGGATGCGGGGCTTTGCTTGCCTATGTTGGTTTCGCCGGCCTCGAGCCCCGATCGGCGAAAAAGAATAGCGGCCATCAGCACGGGCTTCGTTTACTACATGTCCGTGACCGGCATCACCGGCGAGCGCGACCAGCTACCTTCCGAGCTCATTCAAAACGTCCGCGAGTTGCGAGAAACGTCCGGACGACCTGTCATCGTCGGATTCGGCATCAGCACCGCCGAACACGTTCGGCTCGTCTGTTCGGAAGCTGAAGGCGCAATCATCGGTAGCGCGTTGGTCCGCCGAATGATGGAAGCGGAAGATGCCGGGGGCGACCGCGATGCCGTCGTGGAAACCGCTCGCTCGGCGGTTGCGGATTGGATGACCGGTTTGCCGTAAGGCGGGCCGCCTTATGCCCACAACCCCAAGCGTTTCAGCCTTTGGAAACATGCGTGCAAAACGTACGCATCTTCTGCCGTAAGAATCCAAACCCCACGCTGCTCCCAACCTTCGATGCCGAACATCACACGGGCTGGAAACGGTCGATCAACTATTGCCGGGGATGGAACTTCTGGTGAATTGCCTTGAGCCGTGTGCTATCGACATGCGTGTAAACCTGTGTGGTGGCGATGTCCACGTGCCCCAACAGTTCCTGAACGACGCGCAAGTCGGCTCCTCCAGCGAGCAGGTGGGTAGCAAATGTGTGCCGTAAGGTATGCGGCGACAGCTTGCCGGTGATGCCCATGCGCCGGGCGTACTTGACCACGAGTCGCCACACATTGGTTCGGTCAAACGGCCTGCCCGTGCGCGAAACGAACAATCGGTCCGTGGAATACCCCTGCACGAGCTCAGGCCGAAGCTCACGGAGGTACTCGCGTGTGGCTTCAATTGCCCGTGAGCCGAGCGGGACGATGCGTTCGCGTCGCCCCTTGCCAAAAACGCGTACGTAACCGACGTCGAGGTGGATATCTTCCAATCGAAGCCCAACCAACTCGCTCACCCGGATACCGGTCGCATAGAACATTTCGAGAATCGCTCGATCGCGCGAGGCCAGGGCATCCTCCACATCGGGCAACATCAAAAGCGAATCGACCTCGCGATTGTTGAGTACCTTGGGCAGACGTTGCCACTTCCTGGGTGTCTCGATGAGTTGGGCGACGTCGTCGTTCAACCAACCTTGCTGATAGCAGAATCGACAAAAAAGTTTCACCACGACGAGGCGCCGCGAGATGGAACTGATGGCCAGACCATGCTTTTCCTTGAGGGTTATCAGGAACGCTTGTATGTCAGTCGGCGCGAGGCTTTGAAACGTAATCGCTTGTTCCTCGCAGAAGGCTGCGAACGTCCTAAGATCGTGGCGATAGGCTTCGAGGGTATTGTCTGCTAGACCCGCTTCCGCCCATAGGTTATCAAGAAAACGTTTGATGAGGTGCGAAAGGACCGGCTTGGCCTGCGAAACGCGTGCCGTAGCGGACAGACCGCCGTTGTTTCCGACGTTCCCTGAACGGGCTTGTTCGGGATCAACGGGAGGGTGAGGCTGCATATCCCCCCGATGCCCAACGGATGCGGGATGCCCTTTCGGTCGCTCCAACTCAGGCGGACTGAGCAACGGGGCGCCGGACTTCACATCGGCGGACTTCACATCGGAGTTTATCCAGTCGTATTTGCTGGTAAATGGAACAGGATTCATGATCGCCAGCGCACAGCCCGAAGACCCCCTGCAGATTCGGCAGTGTTAATACAGTCCCGCAGCGCGCATCGCGACACTCCAGGTACGGACACAATCTTCCCGGCTGATCCACGGGCATTCCTCGCTCAGAATCTGCAGTCAACGGATGTTTGGACACCACCCATCGCCGGTCTTATCGGGCAAAGAGCCCAATTGGCTTGAGTGGATCTGGCTCCGCAAGCCCCCGTCGACCAAGGTCAGCCCTGTTTGACCTTCGTTGTACCGGTGCCCATACTATGAGGCTCGCCTCCGGTCGGGTGGGTCTCGGCGCTACCCGGCACAGGGATGGCAAATCAAGTTTGCGTAAGGGAGCTCCGTTGTGCCGAATGCTTCCGCTCGACTGATCGTCCTCGATGTTGATGGTGTCCTCACCGACGGGACGATTTGGATCGACGATGCTGGCCAACAGAGTAGGAGGTTCCACATCCGGGACGGGCTTGCCCTGACCCTGTGGAAAGCCGTTGGCCGACAGGTGGCGATTCTGACCTCGAAACGGTCGGAAGCGGTGAGGACAAGAGCCCACATGCTTGATATCGATTTGATCGAGCAGGGCGCGGAAGACAAGCTACCCGGACTGCAGCGGATACTTGCCGCCACAGGCGTTTCCAAGGAGCAAACGGCCTATGTGGGGGATGACTTGGTCGATGCTGCCGTCATGCGACAGGTGGGATACCCGATCGCAGTGGCCGACGCTGCGGAGGAAATCCGAGCGATCGCTTGGCACGTCACGAGCCGGCCTGGCGGCCAAGGCGCAGTTCGCGAGGCCATCGAATTTCTGCTGAAGCGAGAGGACGAGTGGGAAAAGGCCCTCGAGGCCATCGGGGTCCTCCGGTAAGGCCTGTGAATCCTGGCAACGGGCCGATGATCGAAAGCCCAGGAGCCGGTCGTGAACCGGTTCCCAAAATGAATCGTAGTGTCGTGTAACCCGACCAAGCGTGCATGACGTGCTGGTCGGGCGACATTGCGTAGTGAAACAGTGAGATTCACGCGGAGACGTGGCGTTGTTCAAGAAAATCATCCTTTTTGCCGCTAGCTTTGCCTTCGTCACCGTCGCGTATATGGTCTATGAATGGCAAGAGGACGTACCATCACATTTGCCTTCGACGCCACTCAAACCGGTGACCATGCCCCCGGCAGCAGCGTCATCTACGACTCAACCCAGCCAAAGCCCAGACGAGGAGAAAGCCATTTCCTTCCGCGGCGTCACCGTCCCGAAAGGTGAGTCGCCGATGGTCCGCGTGTTCGACGAAAAGGGCAACGCACGAATCGTCTTTCACGCCACGCACTGGCAACCTGTCAGCGACAACGAATTTCACCTAACCGAGCCGAGTGTTCGGCTACTACTACCCGGTGGGCAAGTCGCTTACATCCGATCAGATGAAGGGCAAGTCGTCGTCCAGCGCGACGATAGCAACAACTACAATCCCAAGCGAGGCTGGCTTCGCGGACACGTTCGGCTTTTTGTTGATCGAACCAAGCCGGAGTGGCGTAAGAACAACCCCGACCAAGCGGATCCTGAACAACACCCGGAGGCCGTCGTCAAGCTTTGGCTGGATGATGTAACCTTTGATCTCGATCTTGCCCGTCTCGACAGCAAAGGGCCCATCCGTGTGCAAAGCAGCGACGCCAACATCGAGGGGCGCGGTCTGACACTCATCTGGAACGAGGCCAACCGGCGTATCAAGCTGTTACGTATTGCACAGGGTAAGCGAGCGACGCTGCGAACAAAGGGACTGGTTCAGTTTGGGGTCGGCAACAACGCGAAGGTAGTCGAAGAGGGTTCCCCGCCAGCCTCGACGACACAGCCCGGACACACCGCCCAATCCATCGCCCATGCGCCGGTCATGCCCAATGCTGCCGCGAGTGTTGCGGCTATACCACGGATAGACGCAGAAGTTGCTGAAAAGGATGATGAAGACGCCCTCCCCCTCGGCAAACCTGAGATCGCAGAGCCCGACGAGAAAGACAAACGCATCGATACCTACCATGTCGTGTTCCGCGATGATGTCGTCGTGGAACAGAAGGAAGGCATTCGCGTTGCGGGGCGACTCAAAGCGGACATGCTCGAACTATTTCGGGATTTCGGAGCCCAGGAACGTTCGATGGTCGAACACGCGCCCGAAACACAACCCGCTGCCAGCACCACTCAGCCTGCTGAACCCACGGGAAGCTCGTCCAAATGGCTGACCAAGAACACCGACACACCAAGCACACCAAGCGAATCAACAATCGAGTTGCGCTGGCGTGGTGCGTTAGTTTTGCAGCCTCTCCACCAGAAGGAACAGGTCGATTCGAATGTTGGCCAACGTTTTCATGTGGTCGCCACGGGAACACCTGTCAAAATCAACGATCGTCAAACCGGCAACGTCACTTGCCAGCAACTCAAATACCACGATGAAACGCAGCAAGTCTGGCTCAGCGGTTCAATTGAAAATCCCGTTACCATGATGGCCGGTCCTCAACGCCAAATCACGGGCGAGAAAATTTTCCTCGACCGCAAAGCCGGCATTGCACGGGTCACTGGCGCGGGCCAAATGATCGATCGAAAGCTTGGCGGGGATACCGAACAAGACTGGCCTGACTGCATGAAGCAGAGTGGAACCGAGCAGACCGAAGGGACCCCTCAGAGCGAATTCGCGCCGGCGTCGTTCGCAAAATCATCAAGTCCAACCCAAACACCACCCCAAGCCAACGAGTTGGCGGTTGATTCCTCCGAAAATGTCGAGGTGTCCTGGAAGCGGTCCGTCGAGATTGCGTTTGACATCATGACCGTAGAACGTCCCAACCCCAACGGCGGACCGCCGCTCACAAAGAAAAGCGAATACCTCAAAAGTGCTGTATTTGATGGACAGGTGACGTTCAGTCAACCTGGACAATCGATCTCGGCCGACCATGTGGACGTCACCTTCGTCCAACCCAAGGCCGCAACAGAGATTTCCAAAGATCGCATGGTGGCTGCGCAACGAATCCTTGCCGAAGGAAACGTCAAGATGGCGCGCCGGGACGATGCGATTAGCTGCGACCGGCTCGAAGTCGAAATGACCACCGATGACACAGGTCGCAACGTGCCGAAATTAGGCCGAGCATTCGGGCACGTCATCGCCAAACAAGGAAAAAGTGAAATCCGAGCGGCCGATGAATTGTTGGTTGCACTGGCGTCCGTTCCTAAAAAGGTGACGCCGGAGCAACAAGCCCGATTTGAAGAGGGCGCGAAACGTTGCGGCATTGCACCCGGATCGCCCCAATGGCAAGCCTACGAAGCCAAGTTGCACAACAAGCGGGAGATCGTTGTCACGACGATGGTCGCCCGTGACCAAGTGCGCGTCCTTGATCCCCAAGAGAACCTCGACCTCGCAGCCGAAAGGTTGGAGTGCACGTTCACAAGGGACCAAGAAATCGAACGGGCACTGATCGTTGGACAACAAGGCCAACCCGCTCGTGTCCAAACGGGAGATTTCTATGTCCGCGGCCCCCAAATCAGTCTCGACATGACGGCCAAATCCGTCGAGGTCCCGGGTGCCGGTCTCCTCAAATTCATGACCGATCAGGATCTCGACGGCCGACCTGCTGACGATCCGATCCCGGTCGTCGTCACCTGGGCAAATCGTATGTCTCTGCATGCCGACAGGAACGTCGGCGAATTCCACGGCAAGGTGCGAGCGGTTTCCGACAACATGACGCTCGACTGCGCGGAGTTGCTGCTGCGTTTCCAGGACTTGCCCCAACAGTCCGTCGCACCCACAGCCGCAACCGAATCTGATTCGCGTTGGATCGTGGGCCCTATGCTCGATTCATTACGTCACAAAAAGAAGCATCAACGAACCGTTTCTTCAGGCAACCTTTCCAAGCAATTGCGCAAGCGGCTGGCGAGTGCGCGGGCCGTCGGGAATGCCGTTATCCTGTCGCGATCCTATGATCAAGAGACATCCGCGCGGGGTGTGCTTTCCTCGATGTTAACCAACCTCTTGCCGAAGGAACTCCTTCTGGCCACGGAAACGCAACCCGCGGTAGTGGACAACCGCCGCTTGGTGAGCGGTGTTCGCGTCGCGGGCCCGTTGATCGTCACCGACCTCATCAACGAACACTTCGTCGTCGAGGGCCCCGGCAGTTTGCTCATCGAAGACTATCGCTTGCCGGAAAAACGCCGATCGCAACGCACCCGTTCCTCAACGTTGGTGGGCGGATCGTCGATTGCCGCCTTGGATAGCAACGGTCCAAGCCAAACACTGTTCACCTGGCAAAACTCGATGTCGTTCCTGAACAACCGCAACGTCGCCTTGTTCGACTACCGCGTTACCATGAGACACTTGGCAGGATCGCGCATGGCCCTTTCCGGCGACGTGGCTGCCGCCATGAAAGTGGATCCCGCATCGTTGCACAAAGGTCGCCATGCCGAGTTGACCTGTGATAATCTCTTGGCGGATTTCGCGAGAGAGAAATCCAGTCGCAAGAGCGGCCCGTCCCCGTTGTCGCGTGCCACAAAACTCAATGCCTTTCGGGCCTCAGGCAATGTGCGGATCCAGGATCAAGAGGGCGAAGCGTCGGTACGGTCGGTCCAAGGCAACATGGTCAGCTATAACGCTGACGCAGGTATGGTCATCGTCGACGGGAATCCCGCCAAGATCATTGACCTCAATCCCAAGACAGGGGCACTGGGCGGTCTTTGGCGCGGTGAAGGTCTCGTATGGAACCTGAAGACCAAAGAGATTAGGGCCAAAGGTAGCCGGGTGCTCGCGCCCGGCAGATAACACCCGTAAGCAACGCGAATCAACCAAGACCGAAGGCCAACAACAAATTCCCGACACGCACAGCAACGTTTTCCAAACGAGCAACCCGCAACTCACCTGCCCGTACACGCGTGGGGGAGATACCCCAACACTCGAAAATATACGCTGGTTTTTTCGGCAACCAACTTGCCTTGCTTCCGGAAGGGGCAATAATCTAGTAAAGGGCATATCAGGTATCGAGCCCATCGGTAGGTGTGGAATAGAAGACGAAAAGGAGTTCAGCTTCTAATCATCATTGGCGTGTTATAGGGATAAACGTTGGTTGTCCTGAAACGTAGGAACCGTGTGACGATAACAGATGTGTCTCATTTCTAAGTCAGGTGACCGAGAAGTACCAGATTGCTCGACGGTCGGACAGGAACCGCGGAATCGATAAGGACAACCGGCGAAACACGGTCAGATGATCCGATGAGTTGACGCCTCGATGGCGGTGAACGTCCTCTCCCCTCGCCGTCACGACTGCAGATGTATACGTCCGTTCCTAGTGAAACGCACGTCGAAGTAGCAAGTATTGAGTTCGACTTGTTGGACGTTACAACTGCGACGTATAGGGCCATCAATCAATAAACGTCGCATTATTCTCTTTTGCGAACGAGAAGGTGCACAGGCCACAACACAAGGACACGCAAGAGTAAGGAGTTTCATATGGCAAGCAAGCGAACCGCGTGCAAAGGGTTGCTTTCCGGTGGGGGATGGTTTAGGTGCTTTTCAGAGGGGGATGCCTCATAAATGTCGAGCATAGCCGGGTGCCATCGCCGTACGAGAACAAACAACTCGGCGAAAAGTTCATGCGGGGTGGCTATGCGATCCGGAGGGGGGGTTGACTGGGGCGGAATCGGAACGAAGTGACAAAGGCGTACGAATCGGTTCCGCCCATTGAAACGAACCTCGCCGATCGGCAGTCGTGTGGCCGATGCGAGCTACTGGAGGTCGCGGCAACGGGGGTGCTTCGGCCTCCCTTTTCATGTCTTTTCATCGAGGTCACGTCTCGCTCATGATATGCCACCGCGCCCCGTCACGAGCCACTCGCCGATAGAGCGTATCGCGTTCAATCGGGACTCCCCCAGCTTCAGTAATCAATTGCCTGATCCGCTCGACGGATAACGCCTGATTGGAGCTATTGTCGTCTTGTTGCGTTGCGATACCATACTGAACAACCGTGCCGTCAAAATCATCCACCCCCCAATTCAGACTGACCTGCGCCAGTTGAGGCGTCTGCAGGACCCAAAATGCTTTGACATGCGGAACGTTGTCGAGCATGAGTCGCGTCACGGCTAACGTGCGAAGATTATCCATACCTGTCGGCCCCGGTAAATACGACAAAGAACTGCCACGGGGAATAAAGGGGAGTGGAATGACACAGTTGAAGTGGGCACGACACCCCGCCAGTGCGACGTCCTGATAGTCCCGCAGTTTGATCAAATGGTTGAGTCGCTCCGGCAACGTCTCCACGTGTCCGTAGAGCATGGTTGCATTCGAAAAAATCCCCAACGCATGGGCGGTCCGGTGCACGTCGAACCAATCCTTCTCACCCACCTTGTTCTTGTAGGCTTGTTCGTGGACGCGGTCGTCGAAAATCTCCGCCCCGCCGCCGGGAAGACTTCCCAAGCCCGCTTCACGAAGCGCCTGCAAAACGCCCTGCACGGATAATTTGGGTTTGCTCATCCGGGCAAAGTGGACGATCTCGATCGCGGTAAATGCTTTGATATGTAAACGCGGGCAAGCGTCCCGAACGCGCCGACACAGATCCAGATACCACGTAAACGGCAAGCGTGGGTGAAGACCGCCGACAATATGGACTTCAGTCGCCCCTTGGTTGGCGGCCTCCTGGGCTTGGGCAACAACGTCCTCCAAGCTCAACGTGTAGCCGCCATCTGCACTGTATTCTTTTGTGGTGCCTCCCCCCCCCTCTCCATCACGCATACCTGTTTTCGAGTAAGGTCGAGAAAACGAACAGAACTTGCACCGTAACACACAGTAGTTCGTGTAGTTGATATGCCGGTTCACGTTGTAGTACGTCGTCCGGCCATGAAGCCGCTCACGTACGAAATTCGCCAACTCGCCAAGCGTGTGGATGTCGCATGATTCGTACAGCCAGAGACCCTCTTCGTAGCTGAGCCGTTCGCCGCTACGAACTTTTTCGGCGATATCTTTCACGTTCCGTTTTGTCTGTTCCATCGAGATCTCCGAATGACATTTTAGCGGCTTGAGCATGCCAGCAACAATGCTGTGACGACGATGGTCGTTACGCGATATGATCACGCAAGTATCGAATGGATTCCGCGACATACGAAGCAGCATCATCTCCAACCGGAACATTCGGCCCCACGGTCACCCAGCCCTGGTAACCTCGATACTGCAGCTCGTCGAGAATGGCCGGCACATTGATTTCGCCCTGACCCAGACGTACCAGCCGTCTACCACGCCCGTCGGCGATTCGAACGACCGACATTCGCGCGACAAACTCCCGAATAACATCACAGGGATTCACCGAGGCGATGTGAAACGAACCCGCATCATTGACAACACGGAGCCGTGGCGCTCTCAACGTGTAAACGAGCGAACGAAGATCTTCGATTTGTTCGATTTGACTTCGCTCGCGGTTGCACAGTGCAACGTCGAGTTCAAGTTCGTCGCCGGCGGCGAGCAAGATTCGCAATCCATCTACCAACAGCTCCAATGATTGCTGTTGGCGATCGCCTCCCCCCATAATGACGGTTGAAACGCCCAGTCGCTTGGCTGCCTCCATTTGTTGCGAAACGGTCGCCGACACGCCAGGAAGTTCTTCCTGACATACCGCGTCCATGTCCGCGATGACCAGGCCCGACAAAACAAGTCCGTGTGCATCAACCAAGCTTCGCACTTTACCCGTAAGATCCTCGACGTCAGCGAACGCCCTCTCGATCGCCGACCAAGAAAGCTCCACGCCTTCGTAGCCCGCTTCACGAACCATGCGCAAAGCATCCTCGAACGCACAATCCGGCAAGCAGCTCATTGCACAACTAAGGCGCATCGCGTGACGTACCCCCTGGGAAAACGGTTTGTGTCTGTTTACAAACGGCAATATCGAATCGTCGATCCGCCCAGCTAATCGCGTTTATTACGAGTCCGTGCCAAACCTTACCTGCGACGGCCGTTGTTCCATCATCCCACCTCTTCTCATAGAGTTCCATCCACCGCCCCAATCGCGTCTGCCATACGTCGGGGGCGACGACAACGTCCGTCGGGGCGATCGCGGGCATCGTCGCTCGGTCCGTCGGCAACAAGAATAACTGCCAACGGAACAAATCCACCGGCGGGAGCGAATAGGGTGCCGGTTCAGCAACGAGCCCTAACGAACAAGCGCCTTCCATCCGCAACGACTCAAGACGACGACCTGCCCATAACCGACGGGTCTCGTCGCCACGATCCCGCATAAAACCGCCCAAATAAGAAAACCCGGGCTGGGCCGTAAGGATAACAAGCAACAGTAGCGCACCAAAACGTACCGCGCGCCTATGAAGCCACATTCGGATTCCGACGACTGCCGCGATGACAAGCCCGATGTCAGGCAGCACCGCAAAACGCCCATATTCACCCGGCTGACCGTCGGCATAGACCACAAACTGCGCCAGGTTCAAAAGCGCTGGCACCGCCAGTAACCCACCGAGCCGCCAAGCCCGCTCATTCTCGCCCTCCGAATATCGAACGGGTCGACCCAACCGAAAAAAAACGCTTCGTGCAATCAAAACCAGCGAAGCGATCGTACCAACGACCACCGCCGCAAAGGAACCCCCTTCACCGATCAACCGTGCAGCGTTGGTCAGCCCTCCTATCGTGAGGCTCGGATTGAACATGGCCGATGTATTTCCAAGATTGGACCACAAAAGCGCACGGTTACCAAAGAGGTTGATGACGACGTATGGATTGGTAACACCGTAGGTTGCTACCCCAATCACGCCACCCAACGCAGCCCAACGAAAACAAACACCCCATTTTTGCTTGCGCATACGTTCAGCAATCAGCAACACCGCAAACGCCGGCCAAGCGGCCAATACCATTCCCAGGGCCGCTCCACAAAGGACTACCATGATCGCCCACCACACGCGCTTTCCCGTTTCCACGTAACGCATTGCAGCCAGAACCGTTGCCAGCACCAAAACCGCCCCGGGCAAATGGGGCTTTGCTTCATGGGCCATATTCACCACAACAGGCATTGCAATGTAACACGTGCTGGCAGCAGCCATTGCGGCAAGACAACCCCCCGTAAGTCGGCAAGCCATACGAAACACGACCCATACGCCGACCAGCGCCCAAGCTACCACATAAAGCCTCGCCACGACATAAAACCGGCCAAACGCATCGGGATGATCCAAGTAGTACGTCAGGTCCGTGGTCAACGTGATCGCACCCAACAACGACGCAACTTTCAGCAAAGCACCGATCGGATAAACCCACAAACCGCCATACTGGTACAGCTTCGGATCGAGATCACCTTGACCGGGCGACATCGACGCCAACGCCATCATCGTGACCATTTCATCCGGCTGGTAGGTGTACAAACGGTAGCGGCGGATGATCTCCGCGCGTTGTCGGTCATTCGCATTGAGGCGTGTGATCTGAGTTCGTTCGCGTAGGGGATTGACATCCACATCCGCTCCGCGCGTCCGGGTTGCTTCACGTTGACCGGCCAAACGGAGAATCTTTTTGCCGGACCACACGGGCTCGTCCCCAAACAAGTAGCGATCCACGCTACGAGACGGCAATCCCCAAGTCATTCCGACGGTGAAAACGAACAAACTGGCAAGGAGTAACCCACCACACACAACACGTGGTTGAAGATAGGTCTTGTTGTTGGGAACGCAATCACTCATGACGCGGAGTCTACAATCAAGCCCAGGCCCAGCAAACAATCAACGATACCTAGCAACCCTAGCAACATGCTGATGATGCCGTTCACCGTGAAAAAAACTAGATTCACCCGCGAAAAGTCATCGGGCCGAACGAGTCGATTCTCGGCAAGAAGCAGGCCGGCCACAATGATCACCCCTAAACCGTACAGCCAACCCAGGCCCGCCACCGGCATCAAAACACAAAGCATCAGGACCGCCAGCGTATGAGCAGTACGCGCAATCCATAAAGCCCGGACCGGACCGGCGCGCGATGGCAGACTGTGAAGCCTTTGAACACGGTCAGCCTCGATATCCTGACACGCATAGATAATATCAAAACCTGCGATCCACAACGTCACGGCACACATGAGCACGACGGCAGCCCACCCCACCGACACAGGATGAATCGCCAGCCAGGCGGCTACCGGCGAAAACGCAATGGCACTTCCCAGAACAAAATGCGACCACCGCGTCAACCGCTTTGTGTAAGAATAAAAACATAGGTATGCCAAAATGGGCAAAGCAAACAACACCGGAACAGGATTGGAATAAAACCACCAGAAACCCGCGCAACTTACGACAAAAATCATGGCCGCAAGCAGTAAAAAAAGAACGGCTTGTCCCTTCGAGATTCGACCGGCGGGAATCGCCCGGTTAGCTGTCCGCGGATTCCGCGCGTCAAGATCGGCATCGACGAGCCGGTTAAAGGTCATCGCGACCGATCGAGCCGCCACCATACAAACAACAACTAAAAACAATTGCGTCAACGTTGGATAACGATGACGCAGGTCACCAGCCTCAAAAGCGGCCCGGGCCGCCAAAAACGTAGCCAGTAGCGCAAAGGGTAATGCAAAAACCGAATGCGAGAACTTGATCATCTCGCCCCAACGTCGGACGACTTCCTGGATATGAACGGGTTTCGGTTCCACGGACATGGGATAGATGATAGCGGTTCCTGGCATTCAAAACGAGGTGTCCGCGTGGACCGTTTCCTGGCTGGTTCAAGCGTTCCATCGCGTCGCAAGCTGATGCTCGACATCCACCAGATCAAGAATTCTGCCCACCACGAAGTCAACCAAGTCATCCACCGTTTGCGGTTGCATGTAAAAACCGGGGCTCGCGGGACAGATGATCGCACCCGCCCGTTGAAGCCGAAGCATGTTTTCCAGATCGATCGAGCTGACAGGCATTTCACGATGCACCACAATCAACCGGCGTGCTTCCTTCAACGTAACGCACGCCGCCCGAGCAACCAAGTTATTGCCAAGCCCCGCAGATACCACACCCAGCGTATTGCTGCTACACGGGCAAATAACCATACCGCTGGTTAGAAACGAGCCGCTCGCCAACTCACACGCGAGGTCAAGGTAATCATGCATCGTAAGACGGTTTGATGGCCTGCCGATGAAGGCTTCCGGCTCCATGCGCGTGATGCCGCACTCATCCGCCAACAGCTTCTTGCCGAAAGGGGACACAATCAGATGGATATCGACACCGGCATTTTCGAGGCAATCCAAAAGACGGACGGCATAAGCCCCGCCACTGGCACCCGTCACTGCTACGACAAGCCTCTTCACATACAAGGTGGTCACCTCTTCCCCCGTCTCATGAACCACGTTGACCGATCACTCCGTTCCAACCGTCTGCCCCAAAGGCCGAACCGCCACGCCCATCGCCGCCAACCGACGCGTCGCCTCGTACGCCCAAGGTGAATCCGGGTGGTAATGAAGCACTTTTTCGAAAGCCGATCGCGCTTCTGCCGGGCGGTTGTCGGATTGATAGGCGGCACCTAACTCGAAGCGGGCATGAGGCAAAGCGTCGCTTTCCTGGGCATTCGCCAACGCATCCACACAACACTTAAGCTGCTCAATCCGCAGACTCACCGAGCTCTCTGTCTTGGCGATCAACACCTGCAGATTGTCCGCCAGTAAGGTCAAGGGATAGCGCGACGGGATATCGGCAAGCAGCCGTCGCAAATTCTCGCGATACATGGCATGACGAGGATCCAGTCTCAGCAAGGTACACAAAGCAAGATCTTTCTGCTGCGGGTCACGATTGTTGGCCAGAAGCGTGCGGAGCTTTCGGCCCTCGAGCACAACCGCGACCGGATCGACGTCCAACGTTTTCGTAGCCGGTTTCTTAGCAAGCAGATTGGCCAAAACGCTACCATTCACGACTGTTTCCGCATGGCGTCGCAGTTGGCCAAAACGTTCAATCAGGTCATCCAATAGACCGATCGCTCGATCAACGTGACTTTCCCGCGCCTCCAGTAACGCCAATCGATAAGTCGCTACACTCGCTAACGGCGAATCGGGATCGCCATCATGAAGCGTCTGCCAGGTCAACTTTGAAGCAGCATTCGGAAAGTCCTGGTAATGTACGATCACATGCTTCGTCCGGAAAAGCTTTTGATCGATACGCATATCGATCGCGCGACCTTTCAGATACAGCGCGTTTGGAATATAACGGCTATTAGGGTAACGCTCACAAAACGCATCACACGCGTCAACCGCCTGATGTTGCTGTGCGGCGAAAGCGGCATTGGTCAGTGAAAGTTCCTCATTGAAATCCCCTTGAACGGACTCCAACTGAAGCTGCAACTGCAAACGTACCTGATCCATGACGCTTTGCAGGGTCGCCCTGGGATCGTCGATTCGCTCCAGCCGCCGCTGTGCAATGCGACCGATGACTTCCGACGCATCAAGGCAACTCACGAAATGCGTGGTTGAGCGAAGTCCATAGCGAGCCTCCAGCAGTCGATAATATAACTCCGCCCGCCCCACCTCTGCTTCAAACAGAATCACCGGCACCGCAAACATCACCGCCAGCAAAGGCGCAATCGCCCCCGGACGGTAGTTGGAGGCCTTGGCAATAATGAGCACGATCGCCATGACGCCACAGGCCGCCACCAACGCGAGGACCCAGGGAATGTAGAGCTTCGCCACCTCTGCCTGAGAGAGATCGACCGAACTTGAGGCATTCCGTGTCGCCAGGGCATAGTAGGCAACCGTGGGAAGCAACGCTAACAATGCTGTCGCGAATCGAAACGAGAAACGCAACGGCCTCCACGTCGCCAGAAAACAGCACAAAGTCAATACGATCGCTAACCAGGGAAGCAGGGCCACAAACCCAATGATCGCGGTAAAGATCAGCGCGAAGGGGAAACGGTAAAGCATCGCTACCATAATCGGGATGGCCGTCAGTGAGCCCAGCGCCAAACCAACAATAACCATCATCAGCGGTACCTGGTCGACAGGGATGGTTTTGAGCAGGAAATCAAACAGGGTTATCTGCTCCTCGCGCGTCGGACTAAAGACGGCCCACCATTGCTGCCAGTAGTTCCCGCTTGCAAAAGGCGTGTAATCCCCGGTCCGCAGCCAGTGCGTAAAACACCCCAAACCCGCAAAAAGAATCGCATTCACCAGCAGGAGCACGACGGTCCGAACACGGTACTTGCGCGACGTCCATCGCCAGACATCGCGCGGAGGATCTTCCATCGGCGCACCCCGGAGCGTACGACTAATACCCACCACGACGCGTTCGAACTGACGCCGGGGGTGCTGAACGGTTTTTCGGATTGGCTTGACCACTGGGACCATCTATTCTCACACCACAGCAGACAAATCCTTCTTCACAGCAACATAGATTGTCACGATTCCCAAAGATCGGCGATGCGCGCGTACATGACCGAAGCCTGCCGACTTCAGTGATGTAGCAATTTCATCGTGACCTAGGAAGCTTACCACCGACTTCGGCAAATAGCGATACGCGCCGGTCCGGTCCCGACTAATCAACGTGCCCAGAATAGGCATGAGGCAATTGAAGTACAGAAGATAGAGCCGCCTCAATACCGGTTGCCTCGGCAGCGAGAACTCGAGAATGACCGCTCGCCCATTGGGCTGCAGAACACGCGCCATCTCGCGGAGTCCTGCCTCCAAATCCTGAAAATTACGGATACCGAAAGCACAACTTACGATCGAAACGCGACCGTCAGCCACCGGCAAACGTAGCGCATCACCTTGACAGAACGTCCCCCCCGCAATCGGTCGCCCTTTCGCATGCCAAAGCATTTGCCATGAGAAATCCACTCCGATGATCTGATTCGGCCCATCAGCATCGCAGGAGAACACACGGGCAACATCTCCCGTACCACAGGCAATATCGAGTAACACATCATCGGGCTGTACACCGGCCAGCCGAACCATTTCACGCCGCCAAAAAGAATCGCGCCCCGCGCTGGCTAACGAATTGATAAGTTCGTATGTCGGCGCAATTGCGTCAAACATACGCCGAACGCGCGCAGCCTTATCTTGCTGCGTATGAGGTGACGCCAACCGAGTCCGATCCCATCCGGCAACGTTCGTCCCTGTCATACCATCTTTGGCCGCCATCGCCATTATTGTAACCGCGAAAAGAGTTCAGGTCAGGTTCGCCAAACGATCTCGACCTTGAGATAGCGGGATATTTTGATTGCATTCTGATGACGATGCCTTGCAGGTTACTGCTTTACATGTGCGATAATGAACCCTAATCCAACCCCAGCTCCGCCCACCGGCGTGTCACGCGCGTTTTGATGTCATCGGACATCTGCAGTTCCGTCGGCCAACGTCGGATCGTGCCTTCCCCCGGAATTTTGCGCGTCGCATCGATCCCCATCTTGCTCCCCGCACCTTCAAACGGAGCAGCATGATCGAGAATATCGACCGGGCCGTCCACGATAATCGTGTCACGACGCGGATCAACATTCGCACCGAGACGGAACAAGACGTCTTGCTCATCGTGAACATCGACATGTTCATCCACAACCACGATGAACTTGCTGAGCATCATCTGCCCCGCACCCCAAATGCTGTGAATCACTTTGCGTGCCTGATAAGGATACTGCTTGCGAATCTTCACGAAGACGAAATTGTGAAAAGCCCCGAATATCGGCAAATGATAGTCGATCACGTCCGGAACGATCATCTGCAACAATGGCAGGAAGATCCGCTCCGTGGCTTTGCCCAGGTAGTAATCCTCCATGGGCGGATAACCCACCACGGTGGCTGGATAAATCGGGTTTCGCCGATGGGTAATGGCGCTAACACGAAAAACCGGATAGGGGCTGGAAAGCGAATAGTAAGCTGTGTGATCGCCAAAGGGGCCTTCGATCATTTTTTCCGTAGGATCAACCCACCCTTCGATCACAATTTCAGCATGGGCAGGTACTTCCAATGGAATCGTCTTGGCCTCAACGAGCTCAATCGCCCGGTTGTTCAGAAACCCCGCAAAAAGAAACTCGCTCACGTCCGGCGGCAATGGACAAGAGGTCATTTTAGGCAACATCGGTTCGCCACCGAGAACGATCGCCATTGGCATCGGCTCGTTCCGCGCCGCCCATTTGCGGAAGTTCCGCGCGCCGTCGTGGTGAACATGCCAGTGCACCGCAGCGAGCTTCGCACCAAAAACCTGCACACGATACATACCCACGTTACGTTCGCCAGTATCCGGATCGGTCGTACAAACGCTCCCCAGCGTCATGTACCGACCTGTCCGGCCTGCTGCACCCCCTGCTTCCTCCACCTCCGATGTTTTAAAATCGAGATCCGGCGGTTCCGACGACAAATCCCCATCAGCCGGCCAACATTGAAGGATCGGCAACGAAAGCAAATCCGCATCATCCGTATGGACAACTTCCTGACAAATACCATTCTTGACAATCTTCGGCGGAAACCCAGCCAGCTTCACCAAGGCGGGAATTTTCTTGACCTTATCCACCCAAGTCGTCGGCATGTCCGGCTTGACCAACTGTCGCACACGCGCCGCCAGCTCTTCAAGATCGTGACAGCCTAATGCCATCTTGATTCGGGCGTAACTACCAAACGCATTGATCAGAACCGGAATCGAGGAGCCGCGAACGTTTTCGAACAGTAGAGCCCGCCCCCCCTTCCCGCCATGGACAGCATCCGTTTTGGGTGCACCGGTCGGTCCTTCGGGACAAGGCGCCTTCATCACACGGTCGGCGATCTCCGTCATTTCCAGAACGGGATCCACTTCGGCCTGAACGCGACGAAGCTGATCGTGCCGCTCCAATTCGGCCACGAACGACTGAAGGTCATCAAACGCCATACTCATCCTGCTCCCACAAAACGACGCCTATTCGAAACGCCACCGTACTCAAAGGCCCACCACGGGGCAAGCATAGACAACTCGTCCGCTCACTCTTGCGTTAGAACACGCTTCCGGACCGCATGATAAGCCGTCACGACCGGGTTGTTCCGAATGAGGAGTGTCTCGAGAATTCGCGTTGGCGACATATAAGTCACGCGTTCGTTGGCAAGTGTGCCATCCTCGCGAATCGTCCCGGTCTTGATGAACAAGGGAATGCGCCCCTGCCCCGAGTCCGCCCAATATTTGCTGTCGAAGTCAGCCAGGAAATCAATGCCCACCTCGTAGCGCATGCGTTGCGTAGGATCCGTCTCGCCGATCATGTAGACGTTGTAGTATCGTCCTTGAAATATCATCTGATGCCGAACCACGCCCCCCGGCAGCTTGTCGAACCACGAGTGCATGTAGGAAAACTCGAATCGAGCCAGGTTCAAACCGGGAAAAATGCGCGTCACCCCAAGCGGTGCCGCCCTACCTTCGATCGTTCCCCCTTCGATGAGGATCTCGCCCTTACCCACGTCAAAGTTGGGATCACCGGGCTTGGGCACGAGCTTGCGGTACGTCTCGTCGATAAGCGTCAAAGGCCCCGTTGCCACCATCCCCGGAAACGTTCGCGACAAATAGCGGTTGACAAGGTCACCCGGCTGAATCGAGTCGGCAACATATTTCAAATAATAGGTCGGATCAGCAACGTTCAGGTTCGTCTCCACAGAGCCCGTCACCAAGCCACCGTCGGCAATACATTCGAACGTTAAACGTGCCTCCCCGTTCTGGACCGTCATTTGCTGAGTACCAGCATCAAGAATCGCATCGATTCCCAACGGCAACGTCACCGCAGCCGAACCCACGTGAGCGTCAATCGACACATCCGCCCGGCGAAGCCGGCCTATCACCTCCATCAAGCCACGCGTCGGCTCCGACGGCACAGACGATGGAGTTGGCGACATGACACTGCCAGCAATGGATGCAAAAGCCCCGATCTGCGTCACGAGATCGTTGAGATCCAAATGGTCAAGCACGAAGCCAGCCCGCACATGGTCCCGATCATCGCGCACTGACAGGGTGGCGGAAACCGCTCCGCTTGTCTGACCCAACGAATATTGCAGTTGTTCAATGTTGAGTTGCTTGTCACGAAATGCAAGTTCACCGGTGACCTGTAACGGATCGGCCCCAATCCCAATGACAAAATCATTCAAACTCAAGCGAGTCGGCCCAAACTCAAACTCACCATTTACGCTTGTTGCCGTCAGTGTACCCTCCAGTCGGCCGTCCAACACATCAATCGCGCTGTCCGGCAACAACCGCAGGAGTCGATCAGAGTGATCGACCTGCAACGTGATCGAACCGGCTTCCACCGACACGTCTGTGCCGCTCGCATCCTCCGAAAAACCCAACCACGAAGGCGCACACAATCGCCCCGCAAGCTGAGCCGAGTTGCCATCCAACGTGACCGAAAGATCGTCAATATGAACTTCCGTCGAATCATCCCCCATACCGGCAAGGAAAACATCAAAACTCAACAACGCCGGTGTTGCGATCGGTTTGCACACGCGAGGGGCAACAGCATGGCCCGTCGGAAAGGCAAACTTCATTGGCGCGCCGTTGAACTGACCTCTGATCCCAACACACGCAGCAGCCACATCGGCATCCAGCACGATGTCCCCAAAGGCCCTTCCCTCAAGGTCGAGCGATTCGATCCATCCACCCATCTTCGGATGGAGTTTCTTGAGCGCGTCATTGACGACAACCTCGCCCTTGGCAATCAAACGCACCCTCTTCACAGATGGTAGTCGCGACCTGAGCGATGCCGCATTCAGCTCGACGGGCAGCGTAGTCAAAACACGGCCGGAGAGTTCGTCCACATTCATGCCGGCCAACCGGATTCGTCCCTCAGAGACCTTCCACACCTGCTCAGGCAAAACCGACGGCGTCGAATCCACCTCCCATCCTAACTCAGCAACCGCATCAACACCCGCCGGCTTGAAAACCTCCAACCCGCTCGAAGCAACCAGATCGGCACCTGTCCCATCCAGATACAACGAACCTTGGCCCCAATCCCCCACACGAACATGCTCGAACCCGAAAGAAACCGCCCCCGTCGGACGCCACAAATCCAAAGTATCCGCCAACGACGGCATCAGCGACAGCCAGCTTTCAACGTCGCCGATATCCGCACGGACAACCAGCTCTTCAAACGACATCCCCGGCCAGCTCGCATCGAACCGGCCTGTCTCCGCATTCGCCAATGTAACTGAACTGAACACCTCCCCCGACACCGTTTTGATTTCCGCACGCAACGATTGCTGACGTTCTTCCGGTAACCAATGGGCGTTATGCGATAACGTCACCGAGAATGGAACACCGGCCGGTTTCGCAAACATGTCATCCCAGCGCACAAATAGGTCGTCAGCAATGCAACTTACCTCGAATCGCGTCAACCAATCGTCCGGCCGACCGGAAATCGTAACCTGCGAAGTTGCCTTAAAAGAACCCGAAATGTTTCGCGGAATCCCCGCCGCCTGCAAATCATGCCACCCCGGCCACAAAGACAAAACACCCTCAATGCGATGGCCCCTAAGTTCAACGTTACCCAATACGTCCCAGGCAAAGGCTTGATGCCCCCACTCCACACCATCCAGCCTCGTCAGGCGATACGCCAAACCCTCACCTTTCGTCCGAAAAACGATTCGCCCATCGCCATGCCGCAAATGGCATTCCCAATCATCGATCCGATCGGCACCTGTACCTGGCAGCTGTCCGCGAATCGTCAGGGTGAGCGAATGACCGGTCGGCTTTTCGAGTAATTCGCCGAGGTGCAGTTTCACATCCGGCCCAGCCACCACACGCACGTCCATACAACTGTGTTTTTCATCCGGCTCGACTTGTGCCTCAATCCGAATCGGCCCACCCATCCCACGCAGTTGCAATGTTTCAGCAAGACAAGGCAAAAATGAAGCCACCTCCTGCAAATCATCCGCTTCGATCTTCAGGTAAGAAGTCAGCGTCCTTCCAAGCGTCTCCAACCAAACTAGCACGTCGCTCGCCGTCGTTTTTCCCGTGGAAACAAATTCAGGAACGACAGCTTGAGTCTTCGTCGACAAAGACACCCCACCGACACGCATTGCCCCAGCCTGTTCCTTGAGTTCCCCTGTCCGGCGGTTATAGCGGCATTCAAGATGAAGTGACTTGGGAACGCCAGCAGCAACACGCAGATAAGGGCTTGCCCCCGATGCGACCGTCCACTCCGACGCATCGCCGCCCAGCTTCAGAGCGAACTCACACACATCGCGCCTCTCGACGAAGCGAACGTTGAAATCGGCACGCCCCTCGAGCGTCACCCCCGCTGATCGCAGAATGTAACTTGCGTCAGGGAATTCACGACCCAAAGCGGACCAGTCCTTGACTTGCCCCTCCAAGTGCAAATCCAAGGGAACATCGCCGCCCCGATCGACGATCACCGGTGCCCCCTCCAAGCCTCCCGCCTTCTCGACCCGGATCGCCGGCGTTGCATACGCGAATTGATCCAGACGGACCGTGTCCGCCGTCGGATCCCAGTGCCCACTGCAGCGAAAGTCCGCATCAGGCACTTTTGCGGGTCGGTCGACGGCCATTCGCGTAATCTCGACACCGTTCAGTGCAACATCCAAATCAAAGTCCACACCAAGATCGGGTCCCGGCACAAACCTCAAATGCCCGGATGACGTACCGGCCACTTGCGAAACCGGCAAATGCGAAATCAGGGGAACCGGCAAATCCCGTAACGACAGGTTAGACCAATCGACATGAGCCTCCCCGCTCAACCGCTCACCCGGCTTGAGCCGCGCCACTTTCACTTGGGCGTCAATCGCCAACCGGCATGAATTCGGCCCCAGCCCTGCTTGTTCGCTTGTTCCCGTCCCAATATCCCCACGTAATGCCTCTGGCCGACGAACCATCGCCGCAGCACCAAGACGTAGCAAACCCGTCGTCGGCTCGAGCTCGCACTCGATCGAGTCGATGACGAACGTCTGGGCGACCGCCGGCGTCCAAACGTGACAGGTCAATCCTCGCACACCGTAGTGCAGCGATGGAAGACGACGCCCCTCCTGGCCGCCAAGATCCTGAATATTCACACGACCCGCTTCGTCGACAACCAACCAAACCTCGGGATGACAAACCTGCAACCGCCGGACACGACCAGTCCATAACGTCACGACCGGAGTGAAGTCGCACCGTACCTCGTCGATGCGAGCCAAAAATGGCGAAGCGTCATCGGGCCGATCCGCAATTCGGATATCACGCACGACCACGCCTTCCATCCAGCCCACCGTAACATCTTCGATGGACACTGGGCGCCCCAGATCAGCCGACAATTGATACGCAAGTTTTCGCGCAAGTAACCCCGTGGGCAGCCAAACAGGTAAAGTCACGTAACCCAGGGCAAACATAACGGCCGCCACACAGAACGCGCGTACAATCCCCAGCCGCTTCGCGTGCGGTTTGACCGGATACGCTGAAACTGTGGCTTCTCGCGTCATAAAATCATCTGACGGAGTATCGGTCGTGTTTCAAGCCGCAAAAGAACACTGATTGTATGGCCGTCACCTTACCGCTACAACGTATCAGAACTAGACTGCTTGTCGCCAACAGAGCCCCGCGGTATAACCTGTTCCTGATACGACAATGTGGCTTAGCTACGACGCGTAAAGGAAGTCAAGACGAACTCCGCAGCCCAAGCGGACATAGCCGTCCTGTCGTACACGTGTACGATTAACCCCAGGTTGTCAGACGAGGAGTACTTCCGAGACGATCTCTGTTCCCGGTCGGTCAGATGAGAATCGGCATTATCTCAGATACGCATGACCGTCTGCCCGCCATTGAGCGTGCGCGGCTATTTTTCCAGGAACGTGACGTGGATGCCATCCTGCATCCCGGCGATATCGTCGCGCCATTTGCCGCCAAGATCCTCTCGACCTGGCCGATTCCCTTGTACGTGACCTACGGCAACAACGACGGTGAACGCAAAGGCCTCAAGCAAGTCCTGCCACAAATCCAGGATGGCCCCTTACACCTCGAGTTGGGTGCCAAACGAATACTCCTGCATCACTCGATCGACGGATGCAACCCGAAAGACGTGACCTGGGCCGATGCTATCGTCACCGGCCACACACACGAAGTGACGAACGAACTCCGCGATGGTAAGCTGTTTCTGAACCCGGGCGAGTGTTGCGGCTGGGTCACCAGCCGGTGTACCGTTGCGATCCTCGACACCGAGTCACTGGCAGCCCAGATCATCGAGGTCAATCCATGAAAATGCACTTTGCCATCCTAAGAAACACATACCGGTTCAGCCTACTTACAACTCTGCTGCTGATCACGGCAACCGGCTGTGTCCGACGAACCGTGACCATCAACACCGATCCGCAAGGTGCGACGGTCAACCTGAACGACCGTGAGATCGGCACCAGCCCAGCCACCGTTGAGTTCACCTGGTACGGCGACTACGACGTCATCGTCCGCAAAGAAGGCTACGAAACCCTCCGCACACACCATCGGCTCGATGCCCCCTGGTACCAGCTCCCCATCATCGACTTCATTTCCGAAGCACTCGTGCCCTTCACGATCCACGATCGACACGAAGTCGCTTTTTCTCTGGAACCCAGGTCAGAAACGAACGAGGAACAGCTCCTCGACGCTGCCGCCGAATTCCGCGAAAGAACGCTTTTCGGCAGCGAGTGACCACGCCCGCCAGCCCAAATCCAACAACCCCAGCGCCTTGACGTCAGAACGACAACCCGGTCTAATAGCGAAGGCTTTTCAAGTGGTGGCGATTCAGTTTTTCGGACGTCCAACCGTTGAAAAGGGACACGACAGCCAAAGGACAAAACATCACCGGGGCGGGTCCGTGACAGTTTAGGCGGCCTTTGAGTAGGCTGGTCGGGTATTCCAGTGGGCCTCCCAACGGCCGTCCTGGGATAGCCACAGGGATCGAAGCGTCAGGATTGATTCGACCCCGGGCAGACTCCAGAACTGCTCGGTCCCCTTCACGCGTTTGTTGAATAGCTTGACCGACGACTCAGTCATGCCGGAGCCGATGGGCCAACCTTTCTT
>Ga0180434_10000675_pt1 | contig 49973 bp, 42 predicted proteins | sample SS_ome_7_FD_132453 | JGI IMG/M metagenome (GOLD analysis project Ga0180434, IMG submission 132453) | Hypersaline lake sediment archaeal communities from the Salton Sea, California, USA - SS_1_D_2 metaG | ecosystem: Environmental > Aquatic > Non-marine Saline and Alkaline > Hypersaline >... | reverse complement strand
GTGGATGACAATCTTGGGCGTGTTCTTGATTATCTCGACAAGACAGGCTTGGCGGATAATACCGTCGTGATTTATAGCTCCGATCAGGGGTTCTATTTGGGCGATCACGGATGGTACGACAAGCGGTGGATGTATGAGGAATCGTTGCGTATGCCGTTCATTGTGCGCTGGCCGGGTAAGATTAAACCGGGTTCGGTGGATAAACACTTAGTGCAGAACCTTGATTTTGCGGAGACGTTTCTCGATATCGCGGGCGTCGAAGTACCTGACGATATGCAGGGTCACTCGCTTGTGCCGTTGTTAGAGGGCAAGTCGCTCGCGGACTGGCGCCAGTCGATTTACTACCATTACTATGAGTTCCCTGGTGCGCACAGCGTTCGTCGGCACTATGGTGTACGTACGGACCGCTACAAGCTGATCTACTACTACGAAATCGATGAATGGGAATTGTTTGATCTCGAAAAAGATCCGGATGAATTGAAGAGTGTGTATGACGATGCTGCCTATGCTGAGACCGTCAAGGACCTCAAAACGGAATTACAGCGTCTGCGCGGGCACTATAAGGATACAAACCCAGGGTAATGCGTGTGGTGGTTAGGCGTGTAGGACGCCGGTATTGCCGCATGTTCTGAGTGGGCGGTGGTGTGTGGCATTTCGATGGCTGTGTGGACAGGAGTGTTCTATGCGGTTTTTGGTTGCTGTGATGCGAGGTCTGCTTGGGCTTTTGTTGCCGATCGGCAGTGTACTTGCGGGCGCGACGGCTCCTCCGGACCTGCCCGAAGCTGAGAAGGCGATCCAGAATGACGTCGATCATTGGGGGGTTGCCTTTGCCGATCAGTTCCGCGCGTTCAAAAATCAATTCGATACTTTCGAAAAAAAGGCCGGTCAGGGATCACTTGATTATGTGCTTGGTGTAGAGACATCGCTACGCAAAACCTTCCCCACGAAGTATTGGTTCAAAGGCCAATTCGCAAACGAAGTCGAATTGCGGGCCGGTCGCAACGAGTCGGAAGCCTTTCAGCTGGCCATCATGCCGAAAGTCGGGTTTGAACTGAATGATGTTCAGGTAAATGTTTCCGACTTCGTCAAGCGAGGTGAAGGAAACGCGTCGGTAACGATTCCTGCGGATGCTTTCAAGTTATGGCGGGTTGGGTTTATTGAAACCAAGCAACCACGTTATCCGACGCGGTATGTTGGGCTTTGGCCTGATCCCTTGATGGAGCTGGAGCCGTTTTCGATCGGCGGGGTCGATCTGGGGCTCATCTGGTGCGAGATTAAGGTGCCGGCTGAGGCGAGCCCGGGTGACTATCGTGGGACGATCACAGTACGGGCTTCCAACTCGCACGAACTTAAGCTGACCGTCAAGTTGCACGTCTGGGATTTCGTGCTTCCGGACCGGGTTCCGATGCCGATGCTGGCTTGGACCAGGCCTCTGCGCGATGAGCAGTACTATCCCTACTGCGAGCTCCTTCTGAGTCACCATGTCGATCCCATTCGTATGGGTTTTATCAAGGACCCCCAAAAACGCGACGAGGTTTTGGAGTTTTGTTTCAAACGTGGCTTGACCTATTTCGAATGTATGCGCTCGAAGAACGAAGAGAAATTCAAGGCTTACTATGAGCACATCAAAAGCAAAGGTTGGTTGGATAAAGCGATCATTTATGGTGGTCGCGACGAACCGCTCAAGGAGCAATTTGAAGAGATTGTAGTTCCGTATGCAGAGAAGTTACGAAAGAACTTCCCAGGTATCCAGATCTTTCTTGCTTCGCAATATTATGAGGGGATGAAGCGGGGTTGCGATTTTCTGCTGTTGGATGTTTCGACCAATTTTCATTCATGGCTCGAGGCCGGCCGACCCGGCAAGCAGCAGCTCTGGTGGTATTTCTGTAACTTGCCGATCCAGGCGGAATTCGAACGTCCCCTGTCGGATGCCCCTTTGATGGTGACTGATCGTGATGCGATCGAACATCGCGTGGTTTACTGGATGGCGCACCATTACGGCGTAAAGGGCATGTTTGTGTATGGCGGGAGTCTTTGGCCCAAGGGCAATGAAAACTGGCCGGCGGAGCCCTTCAAGGTCAACGAGTCGCTACCCTATCCTTACGGTGGCATTCATAACGGTAACGGATTTGTCATCTATCCGGGGCCAAGGCCTAGCATCCGTCTCAAGAATATTCGTGACGGTGCGGAGGACTATTGGTATTTGACGCAAATGGCGAAGTTAGCACAATCGGGCGATTACCGTCAGGATGCCCAAGCATTACTGGATCAACTCAGGCCGACGGTGTTTGTCGATACACATTACTTCAATCGCCGACCGGAAGTCATGTTGGATTTTCGTGACCGATTAGGACATTTCATTGAACAGGCGTCACGAAGCCGGTGACGCGGGCCTCATTTTGATCGCGTTTTTCAGTTGCAAAACGCGAAAGTGTGCGGGTGTGAATCATGTTCTTTCTTTCATGGTGAGCCCAAAAGAAAAGCCTCCCAGCCGGATACCGACCGAGAGGCTTCTTTGAATCTCATTTTGCTTGCGTCGAGGGTCTTGCAACTAGGCGACCCGGCGACGTCGCATCATGGTCAGACCACCCAGGCCGAGCAATATAAGCGATGCAGGCTCAGGGACGTAGGTGTAGATGACGGTGACACAACCCGCGGCTGTGGCCGGCGAGACGGCCCACTCGATACCGCTGATGCCACCGAAGTCCGCCCACTGTGTCACATCCACGTCGATGTCGTAGGTCCCCGTACCTTTGTATGGACCGAACAACGTGGAAGCGATCAGGCCGGAATCGAAGTCGCATTGCAGGGTGCCGCTGTACTGCATCCCGTCAGGAGGTGTTGGGTCAAAATCTTCGGCGCCGTCACCGTCATTGCCGCCCAAGCTGAAGCTGTCGGAATAGATGGCAGCGAGTTCGGCCGTGACCGGTTGGAATGAGCTGTTCAGCAAAGAAACATCCGTTGACGAGATGTCACCTTTGGCTCCGAATTCGAGTGTGCCGGCAGCAGCACTTTCGCCGTCATTGTCGAGAATGAATTGCCCACCGTCGACCTGGAGCTGGAACTGAACCTCAACTGACAAAAGCGTCAGCGTCCCTCCCTGATCGTCGAACTGGTCAAAAGGCAGCGTTCGCGTCAGGTTGGGTGTGCCGCTGAAGCTTTCGGCTTGTGTAATCGTTAAAATGGGTGCCGCGTAAGAAGCTGAACAGAATACCGTTACCAGTATCCCCACAATGCCCACTTGGATCGCACGTTTCATCCGTTTTCCCCTCCTAAGCATTCTCGGCGAGAATAGCCTCACATTCTGTCTCAGACATGATTCATGGGTAGAGTGGAACAGCCATAGACTATGCGCTTCTTCCCCATGTCATTGCTTGTATCCTACGCCGGAGGAGAAGAAATGTCAAAGAAATATTTGCGTATAAAATCTTTATTAGGATGAAGTTATGGGACTCGTATCGTCAGTTTGTCCATATAGGTCGCCTATTGGGGCGGCCTTTTGTCTCTCTCACTGCAAAAAGAGGAACGAATGAGTAGGATATTCTTGATACTGGAATTAGTTCAAAATCGCTTTTTGTTCGTCGTTCACTCATTGGTACAGAAGATGTTTCCCAATTCGCCCGGTACTACACATTTCTTGAAGGTGTCAAATTTCGACGTCACGTTATTATAGGTAAATGGCTATCGTGGCTTGGCCGGCTCGATGTGGACCAGGACATCGGCAATAAGTGGGTTTGTGCGTCGGACGGCATTTTTGACGTCGTGTGCGATTGCGTGTCCGTCGTGTACGGATATGTGCCCATCGACTTCAACGTGGATATCGACATAGAGATCGAATCCCATCTTTCGGACATAGCATTTTTCCAGCCCTGCGACGCCTGCAACCTTGGCGGCGGCTTGTCGGACGCTTGCTTCGACTTCGGGATGCGGAGCGGCATCCATAACCTCCGCGAGAGCGGGTCGCATGAGTCGGCAACCGTTGAATACGATCACGAAGGCGGCGAAAAGGGCGGCCCAGTCGTCGGCACTTTTGTAACGTTCGCCGCCGAGCACGGCGATGAGGATTCCCAGAAAGGCAGCGGCCGATGTAAACGCATCGCTACGATGGTGCCAGGCATCGCTCTTGACGGCGGTGCTGTCGATGTCCTCTCCAATCTTGATAACCCATCTGAAGAGGCTTTCTTTCGTGATAATGACGCCGAGGAGTACAGCAAGCGTCCATGACGCCGGTGCGTAATGGGGGGAAACGATTTCGCGGATACTCTGTATAGCGATGCCGATGGCGGCCACGATCAGCATAATGGCGACGGCGAGGCCTGCCAGGGGTTCGGCCTTTCCGTGGCCGTACGGATGGGAATTGTCAGGAGGTATGGAGGCGATACGCAAGCCGCTCCAGACGATCAAGGAGCTGGCGACGTCCGCTGCCGACTCGATCCCATCCGCGACGAGGGCATAGCAGTGGCCGACAATCCCAGCGATCATCTTGACCGCTGCCAGAAGCAGGTTGATCACCACGGCAAACAGGGCCGATTGCCTGCCTTTCTTTGAATGGCGATCTCGTGTGGGCTGTGGGGTCATTGGAGTCTTTTGATTTTTTGTGCTGTTTCGGTTTTCATCGCCAGGCGATTGAGGTCAGTGGCGAAATCCTTTCCATTGCGTTGGGGCGTTGGTTCAGGCTGCATTCGTTTTCCGGTCGCGTCTGTTTTTCGGTTCCATTCTCATTCTCTCATTCGGGCAGGGTTTCCCGCAAGATCGGGAGTAGTCCCTTGCCGGGGATAGACTCCTGGTCGGCGGTCCAGCTACCGGTCAGGAAGCGCCCTTTGGGCTGGTCAAGAATCGTCATGGAATCAAGGCGATTGGCCGGGGATCTCAAGGCTTGGTGATACCGGTTGTACGCGGCAGTCGCGTCCGTAGCATTGACGTATTTGACGATCCAGATGAGGTTTGGCGGCTCATCTTGGGCCACGGGGACGGCGGCTACGGAAAGGGTCGTGTCGCCCGTGAGGCCGAGACGTCGATCCATATCTCTTGGTCTGATTTGTTTTAGTATCTTGTTCTTGGTTACCGTCAACGCGCTACTGCGACGTACGACCCAGACTTTGCAGGCATCACGTCGGTCGCGAGGCACCGCTTGCAAGAGTAGCGGTGGATCACCCGCGGGAAAATTGAACACGATCGCATCGAACAGCCGCTGGCATGCCATCCAGTCTTCGCTGTTGTCTGGGCTGCAGCCGGTAAATTCCACTTCGATGTACGCTTCACCTTGCCAGGCGGCAAGGACCGGTTGGGTTGCCGAGCCCCTGGCGGCTCGGATGCTTCCGTCGGCAGACCGTAGCTTGCCGGGTTGGGCGTTGAGCACGCTGAAGATGCCGAACGCGTCCGCGGGGCTTGCCGCTTCGATCAGGAACACTCGACCCGTGCCGTGCTTGTTCTGGTATGCGCAATGTGCAACGCGGCGGATATGGAACGTCTCGATGGTTGAACGTTGGGCGTTATTTTTGATGAAACGAGTGAGTTGCTCCACACCGGCGACGCGGATCGGCTCGGATTTCACCCAGCCGCGTAGTTCGCTCGTTTTGGGGAGCGACCGAGGTGCGTCGGGATCGTCCTGGCTATCCACACCTTGGGGAGGTGCTTGCGGAGGTTGGATCGATTCGTTGGCGGCTTGGGATCGCGATTGGGTGCCGGCTTGCTGCGACACCGTTTGTGGACTGGCGGTCTCCGAGGCGGCGGTACTGGGTTCGGCGGTGGGTGTTTCTTCGCGGCAAGCGGGCAGAAGCAGGGCGGGACTCAACAGTACAGCGATGAGCCATGCTTGTTCGAGCAAGGAGGCGCTGTACGTTTTGCGTATCCTTTGTTCGCCGATTCTAGTTGGAACATCATGTTGTGACATGGAGATACTCCGCTGCAGGATTGACATCCGACCGGTCCGCCTTCACTGGAAACCAGAATTGTAGCGAGCTAGGCGGGGGGCGTCGAGGCGGTTCGAGTTCGATTGAGCGAGGGTTGTGGGAAAAGGATATAATAATGCGGGGATTGTGGGCAGGTGACCGACTGGATCGATCGTTTTTTGACGTCTGTGCTCATCAGGTTGTCTCTGTGAAAGATTGAGGAGCCTTTGATGGCGCTACAACTTAAGAGCCTCCTGGAACAGCATACGATGCTATCGGCTGCCGAGCTGGTGCATGATGAGGGAGGGGGCGTCGTACGTTGCGTGGCCTGCGGACACCGTTGTCGAATCGCTGATGGTAAGGCGGGCGTTTGCCGGGTCCGTTTCAATGGGGGTGGCGAGCTCCACGTGCCGGCAGGGTACGTGGCTGGGCTGCAAATCGATCCGATTGAGAAGAAACCGTTCTACCATGTCTTGCCGGGGCGCGATGCGTTGTCGTTCGGCATGCTTGGGTGCGACTTTCATTGCTCGTATTGTCAGAATTGGGTGAGCAGTCAATCGCTTCGTGACGACAAGGCGATGGCGATGCCGCAGATGTGCAGTGCGGAGCGGATCGTTGAGTTGGCGGTGGAGCATGAGACGCCCATGATGGTCAGCACCTACAACGAGCCGTTGATCACGGCGGACTGGGCGGTTGAGATTTTCAAACGTGCGCGTAAGCATGGGATTCTTTGTGGCTTCGTTTCCAACGGCCACGGTACGCCCGAGGTATTGCAGTTCATCCGTCCCTATGTGGACCTCTACAAAGTCGATCTCAAGTGTTATGACGACCGGAATTATCGCAAACTCGGCGGTACCCTGAAGAACGTACTGGATACGATCACGCGGCTGAAAACGATGGGGTTCTGGCTCGAGGTGGTCACCTTGGTGGTGCCGGGCTTCAACGACAGCGATGAGGAGCTAAGGAATATTGCGGAGTTTCTGGTGGGGGTTTCGCCCGACATTCCCTGGCATGTCACCGCCTTCCATCCCGATTACAAAATGACCGGCCCGCCTCGAACCCCCATTCACACGCTGATTCGTGCTTACGATATCGGGATTGAGGCGGGGTTGCGTTTTGTCTACCCGGGTAATTTGGCAGGGGGGGTGGGGGATCGCGAGCACACGCATTGCCCCTCTTGCGGCGAGCGGCTTATTACCCGGTCCGGCTTCTATGTAGAAGAGAACCGGATGATCGATAGCGGCCAATGTCCCAAGTGTCATTCCCCAATACCGGGTGTTTGGGAAGAAGACGCACCGGCGCGCAGTGGTCAGACGGGGCGTCCCAGGCCGGTTATTTTTTGATGGCCGCGGTGTGGGGCTCGGGTTTTCTTTTCAGGACATCATCGTTAAAATGGCGACCTCGTTCGTACGGGGCAGGTTCAGCGTGCTAGACGCAAGCGGTACAAAGAACCTTGCCCTCCATAGCCGCTGAAATCTCCCCGCTGAAGATGGATCGCCTTGTGGGTTCATCGAGAGCGATGAGTTGAATGACGGAGCCGACCACATTCGTTCTCCGCAGGTTGGGGTGCGTATGGAATATCCGTTCCTTTAGTACCGATCAACAGCCCAGCGCGCGAAGTTGACTAGATGCACAGGGAGGTAATTTTATGCCCAAGGACAAACGTATAGGAAGGCGTAGCCTGTTGAAGTCGTCGGCCACGGGGTTGGCGGCCGCCACGGCACTGCAAACCATCGCCCATTCCGGTTGTGCCGGCAAAACCGAGCAGGTTGCGGTCGGACCGAAGACCGGTCGTCGGCCCGATTACGCGGATCGTCTCACGCTCGGCTTGATCGGCTGCGGCGATTTGGGCGTCCGTCACCACCTGCGAAGGTATTTAGCGCCTGAGAAAGAGAAGTTTGGTTTCGATGTGGTGGCGGTTTGTGACGTTGATCGAAACCATCGTGACGAGGCTGCTCAGGTGGTTTTGGACCATACCGGTCGGCGGGTCCGCAGCTACCATGATTATCGCGATCTTCTCGATCGACAGGATATCGACGCGGTTGTCATCGTGGTGCCGGATCATTGGCATGCATTAGTTTCGATCGCCGCCATGGAAGCGGGCAAGGATGTCTATTGCGAGAAACCTCTGACATTGACGATCGAGGAAGGCCGTGCGATGGTGTCGGCCGCCCGGCGTTACGGTGCGGTTTTTCAGACCGGTAGCATGCAGCGATCGGACCTGCGATTCCGTAAGGCATGCGAGTTGGTGCGCAATAACAAGATCGGCACGATCCACAAGGTGGAGACGTATATTGGCGGGATTGATGCGGGTGAATGGCAATTGCCGCAAACGCCACCCGCCGAATTGGATTGGGATTTCTGGCTCGGGCCGGCGCCGTACGCGGACTTTTCGCCCAATCGGTGTCATTATCAGTTCCGCTGGTATCAGGACTATTCGGGCGGCAAGATGACGGACTGGGGGGCTCACCATAACGATATTGCACAATGGGGACTCGGGACGGACGACACGGGGCCTGCCGAGGTGCAAGGCGAGGGTGTGTTTGATCCGACCGGCCCTCACGACGTGGCCCGCCGTTTCGAGGTTCGTTACAAGTACGCCAGTGGCGTCGAACTGATCTGCAGCTCAGAAGGTAAAGGCGGCTACGATAACGGGGTCAAATTCTACGGCAGCGACGGTTGGATTTTCGTCAACCGGGGGAAAATTGAGGCGTCGGACCTGAATGTTCTCCGTATGGAGCTGGGGTCGGATGACCTAAGGCTTTACAACACGGGGGAATCGAAAGACAACTGGATCAATCATTACCGCAACTGGATTGACTGCATCAAGACTCGGCAACGTTGTATCTGCGATGTCGAGGTGGGGCATCGTTCCGCCACGGTGTGTCACCTGGGGAATATCGCGATGCGCCTCGGACGCCCGCTGAAATGGGATCCTGTCAAGGAGCAATGTGTCGATGATGCGGTTGCCAACATGCTCGTTGGGAGACCGATGCGGGCCCCCTGGCATCTTTGATGTGTTTTTGAGAAACATCGATGGGAATCGACAAGGACGGATAGAGCGACGAACGAGAGGAATAACACGATGGAACAGATACAAACGAGCATGAAACGACTCTTCGAAGGTGATCCCCAAATCGTACGGGCCGCCTATGAAGCGTTGCTCGAGACGGTGACCGAGGTGACACAGTCGGGTAAGGAAGCGAAGCGAAGCGAGGTGGCTGCATTGCTGGCGGCTGAGCTTGACGTTGAAATCGAATACGGAAGAACGATGGGGGGTAAAGGGAAGCCGGCGATCCTCGATCCGCTGAACAAGATAATTCGTTTGCTGAGCTACGTTTCGACGGCGAAGGAAGTGCCAGCTTTGGCGAAAAGCATGAGGGACCTGAACCTGCGGGAGATGGCTCGCTTTGCTTTGGAACGCAACACATCGGATGAGGCGACGGCTGTCCTGATTGGGGCCTTGGACTCTGTCGGTCCTGTGTTTCGTGTCGGTGTCGTGAACTCGCTCGCTAAGCGCAGGGGCTCCCGTGTTGTTGCCGGTTTGCGAAAGGCGACCGGGGATAACGATCCCGAAGTGCGGCAAGCTGCGGTGGAAGCGCTTGCCAATTTCCCTGATCCTGCGAACGATGCGATTATCGCGAAAATGGCCCGTTGTGACTGTCGAAAGACGCGGGCGCGGGCGATCAAGGCTCGTGTTCGTCTGGCGGAAACATTGAACAACGCGGGGCAGAAGGGTGCAGCTCGGCAAATCTATCGGGCGATTCAAGGAAGCAACGCCGATGCTCCGCAGAAAAAGGCGGCGGGAATAGGGCTTAAGGCATAGAAGCAAGTTCGAGGTGGGAAATAGTGAGCGGTAAGGAAATTCTGTTTAAAGCGTTGCGCGACGAGAAGACGTTCCGACCCGCCTGGGTTCCTTTTGTGGGCGTTCACGGCGGCAAGATCATTGGTGCGTCCGCCAAGGATTATCTGCATTCAAGCGACCTGATCGTGCAGGGGCTGATGAAGGCTTGCGAACTTTATCGTCCCGATGGGCTCCCAGTCGTCTTTGATCTGCAAATGGAGGCGGAGGTTCTCGGTTGTGGGATGAAATGGGCTGAGGAGACTCCGCCGGCTGTGACCTCGCACCCGCTAACGACGGCGACGCTTTCGGACTTGCCGGTCTTTGATACGTGCAAAGGGCGTTATCCTCTTGTGGCGGATGCCCTGCGGACGCTGAAAGCACGGGTGGGTGACGCGATTGCGCTGTACGGTTTGATCACCGGTCCCTTCACGCTGGCCCTGCATCTGATGGGAACGAATATCTTCTTGAAGATGTACGACGAACCGGATGCCGTCAAGGAGGTGCTGGAGTTTTGTGTTTCCGTGTGCCGCAAGACCTCCACGTTCTATGTGGAAAATGGTGCCGATGTTGTCGCCGTCGTCGATCCGATGACGAGCCAGATTTCTCCGGATCATTTCGAGGAATTTGTGACGACCTATGTCAACCAAGTCTTCGCGCACATACGCGACGAGGGTGCGTACTCGTCGTTGTTCGTGTGCGGAAATGCGACACGTAACCTGGTGCACATGTGTGCCTCGCAGTGTGATAATGTTTCGGTGGACGAGAATATCTGTCTGGAGACGCTGCGTGAACTCGCGCAAAACCAGAAGAAGTCGTTCGGCGGAAACTTGAAGCTGACGACGGTGTTGCTTCTGGGTACGGAAAGCGACGCCCGACGTGATGCGCTGCGATGCATGGACGTGGGAGGGGAAGCGGGTTTCATTCTCGCTCCCGGATGTGATTTACCTTATAAGACACCGGAGAAAAATCTCCAAGCCGTTGCTGAAATCGTGCACGACGAATACCAAAGGGAGGTGGCCCGGGTTGCTTCGCAGGAGGTGCCGCTGAAGGTTTTTGAAAATGTTGAGCTGCCCGACTACAACAAAGAGAAGCGGGTGATTGTCGATGTCGTCACCCTTGATTCAGCCTCATGTGCACCTTGTCAGTATATGGTCGATGCGGTGGAAAAGGCAGCGGACGCGCTGGGGGATAAGGTCGTGGTTCGGGAGCACAAAATCACGACGCATAGCGGATTAGGGCACATGGCCAAATTGAGCGTCGGTCAAATTCCCACCATCTGTATCGACGGTGAAGTGGAGTTTCCCTCAATCATTCCGGACATCAAGACCCTGGTCGAAGTTCTTCAAAAGAAGGTCGAGGGAAAGGAACATTCATGATCCCGCTGAGCCTTATCACGGGCTTTTTAGGGAGCGGCAAGACGACGCTTCTTCAGGCGATGGTGGATCGTTATCAGCAACATCGGCTGGCCTACATCGTGAACGAATTCGGGGCGGTTGATGTGGATGGACAGCGGTTGCAGCTTTCCGAGCAGCAGCTTGTGCGGATCCCCGGCGGCAGTATTTTCTGTCGATGTATGGCCGGCGAGTTCATTCAGGGGCTGCAGACCATTCCCAACGATTGTGCGGACTCGGATGGACGGCTTGATGGCGTTATTGTCGAAGCGAGCGGCATTGCTGATCCCAACGTGATTGTCGAGATGTTACGGGAAACGCGGTTGGATCGTGTTTATGAACTCCGAACGATCGTTAGTGTCGTCGATCCGGGGAGTTTCCTGAAGCTCATTCATACGTTGCCCAATATTATCGCGCAGGTGAAGGCGTGTCAGTTGGCCATCGTGAACAAGGTGGACTTGTACGGCGAGGATGAGATTGAACGGGCTGAACAAGAAATCGCGCGAATCAATCCCGCTGCCCGGACGAGCCGTGCACGGTATTGCCAGGTGGATATCGATGTTTTTGAGAGCGTGGCATGTCAGGATCTGAAAGGGGATTATGCTGCTTGTGCAGATCCGAATTACGTGACGGAAGTCGCCACGGTCGAAAAGCCCATCGATGTCGAACGTATGCGGGCTGAGTTGTGCCCCATACAAAGTATGGTTTATCGCGTGAAGGGTTTTGTGCCGACCACCCATGGCTGGCTGTACGTGGACATGTCGTCCAGCGGCTTGATGACGCGGCCAGCATCTGATCCCGGCAAGCCGGGCTCTCTGGTTTTTATTGTCCGGCCCGAAGCTCAACAACGGATCAAGGCGTTTGTCACGAAGCTGACGCGTGGTGAATTTGCGATGGCGTCGGGTCGCGAGTCCGGGATGTAGCGGTTGTCTTGAACGGTTCGGAGCGGCGCCAAGTCAAGGGATCGTCACTCGTTGCTGAGTTTCAGACCACGTCGCCAGGCCCGGACTTGCTTGTCCCACCAACTGGGGCCGGCGGGGCGGGTGATCTCGGGGATGTGGCCCGCGTTGGCGAAGGGATCATCTGTGTCGGTAAGCCATTTCGCCCAAACGTCGGCATTGTAGTCATGCGTTACGCCGGTTAGTTTGATCAGGGATCGTTCCGCACAATCAGCAATCGCAAAATCCCTGTCGCGAAGGGTCGAAATTAACGGTGCGAAGACCTTGCGATTTTGGAATGCTCCCAATGCAGCGGTGCCGGCAATCCGCACACGTCGAGCTTGGTCGGGTTCGACCATTTGAATGTAAATCGTCAAGGCAGTGTCGCGATCCCCGTTGGCCAGAAAACCCTTCTCCTCCAGCATGATCAAGGCCAAAGCTGCTTCCCATCGGACGTCTTCGTTGGCAGGTAAGGCACGCTGATCGCCTTTCGTGGCCTTCAGAATAGCCAATAGCGTGCTGATCGGGCGATCGTCGTCGTAACAGGCCAAAGCCCGAATGGCGATACATCGGATTTGAGTTTGGGGATCGGTTCGGGCTGCTGCGTCCAGTACTTGGAACGCGGTGTCGCTGTCGGCATATTTGCTCTCAGCGATACGGACGACGGCGTCACGACGCACGTCGGCATGCTCAGCTTCGAGGGCATTGCGGTAGTTCTCTTCGGGTGAGCGGTATTTCCACTTGCGCTTGGTGCTTTCCGAGCAACCTGTCGTCAGGCTCGTCGCGACGATACAGGTGAGCAACATCGAGAGAAAGGGACGGTTTGCCGGCAAGCAGACAGCCACTTTCAGATGTGTGATCGCTCGCCGAATCTTAGCGAGTTTCTCCTGCTGAGCCATGGACCCTATTCTCATGGAAGAACTGTTCGGGTGTTATCCAGGTGACGTCACGGAGCGGTTGTCCCAGGAATCGCCCCCCGATTTCACGGAACCGTTGAGGATTATCACTAACGTAGCACCGAAGTCTACCCGGTGTCGCGGAGGACGACAAGGCGTCTTCATCCGTCAAGCGTTGTCGGGCCGTTCTTGCGGTTGCCTCGGCGGAGTCAACGACCTTTGCCCGGGGCATGAGTTCACTGATCGCACGCGCGACCAGAGGATAGTGTGTGCAGCCGAGCAGCACGACGGCGGGATCCAATGGCCGAACACCCTCCAAGTATTCGCTGAGGAGCATGTGGATGATGGGGTCGTCATGGGGCCGACCTTCCTCGATGAGTGATACCAAACTGGGGCATCGCTGCTGGGTGACGGGTGTGCTGGAAGAGAGCCGGTGAATCGCTCGTGGGTAGGCTTCCGAAGCGACGGTGGATTCGGTTGCCAGTACAGCAATCCCACGGCCGTTGGCTTGGTGGATTGCTTCAGCTGCCCCGGGAGCGACCACGCCGAGTACCGGGATGGGAATCCTCAGTTCCAACTCTTCCAAGGCGAGGGCGCTGGCGGTATTGCATGCGACAATGACCAACTTTGGATCGAAACGTAAAAGGAAGTGACAATCTTGTTCGGCGAACTGAAGAACGGTTTGCGATGTTTTGGTGCCGTAGGGCACGCGGGCGGTGTCGCCGAAGTAAATGATTGTCTCGTTGGGTAGGTATTTCTGGAGGGCATGGACGACGGTCAGGCCACCCAACCCGGAATCGAATACGCCGATGGGTTGATCGTTCATGGGTCCCTCCTTAGACCCCGGCGGCCTGGAAAATGGGTTGCCACCTTACTCCATACCATCCTCGTTTCCCTGATGAGGTTGGCTCATTATCGTACAGACGGGTGGGCAAAAGCAAGTTTTTTTCTAGGCGGATCGGGTGGGTGGCGATAGCTTCTCGGTCGATCAAGAAGCTGGCTCGTCCGATGGGTTTCGTTCCGCGCCGAGGCGGGAATACGCATCTTGCGATCACCCCGGCGCTGGGGTAAGGTGACCGCTCTGAAGAGGCACCTTGCTCCAAAGCTCAGGCGCTTTGTATGACGGGTTTCGTTTCAATCCGGAGGCTTCATGACCATGTCCAGTACCACGATCACGAAAAACATCGGCAAAGTTCTCGAGAGTGCTCTTGATGCCGGTAAGGGCTTGTTGCGGCTAACGCCGACGTGGGTTCCTCGCAGTTTTTTGCACCCGGGCAAGCGGATCAAACTCGCTCCCCAGGATTGGTATGCGTTGGGGGCCCATCGTGGCGGGATCGATGAGCGGTGGTTTGCCAGCACGACCGAAGCGATGAACGATAACCGTGAACCGGATGAAGGGCTCAGCTATGTCACCTTCGAGAATCAGCGGTTTCAATTGCGCGATGCGGTTAGCGAGGCGGGCGCTCGGCTCGTTGGCAAGACCATGTTCGGCAAGTACGACCGCTGGCCGGTCTATTCGAAGTTCTTCGACAACATGGGCCCCATTCCGCACCACATGCACCAGCAGCATGAGCACGCCAAGCTGACGGGCCAGGAAGGTAAGCCGGAGTCCTATTACTTCCCGCCTCAGCTCAACAACGTGGACAACAACTTTGCGTATACGTTCATGGGGCTCGAACCCGGCACGACCAAGCAAGATGTTCGCCGGTGTCTGGAGAATTGGTACAAAGGCGACAACGGCATGCTCGACTTAACACGGGCGTACCGTTTGCAGCGGGGCACGGGCTGGCTTATTCCTGCGGGCGTGCTTCATGCGCCGGGGTCTTTGTGTACGTATGAGCCGCAGTGGGGCTCGGACGTTTTTGGGATGTACCAGAATATCGTGGAAGGGCGTTTTGTGCCTTGGGACCTGCTTGTGAAGGATGTCCCGAAGGACAAGCATCAAGATCTCGACTACATCATCGAGCAACTCGACTGGGAGAAGAATGTCGATACCCACTTCGTCGAGCACAACCAACTCAAGCCGATCGTAGACGAGAGTCGAAGCGGCAACGGTTATACCGACCGATGGATTGTTTACGGCACGATCGACGGTGAGCAATTGTTCAGCGCGAAGGAGCTGACGGTGGAGCCAGGTGCCAAGTGCACACTTCAGGATTCAGGTGCCAGTGGTTGGATCACGGTTCAGGGCTGTGGTCGCATGGGCCCGCTGGTGTTGCAGACGCCGGCTATGATTCGTTTCGGTGAAGAAACCGAGGACGAGGTGTTCATTACGCATGAAGCAGCCATGGCAGGTGTCGAAATTGAGAACACCGGCAGCGAGCCCTTGGTCGGTCTGCGCTACTTCGGCCCGGACGCGCATCCCAGCGTGCCCAAGGTTAGCGACAAACACCAGAAGTGATTGAGGCATTGTGGTTTTCCAAGAGACGTGTCCATCGACGATCCGCGATCATCGATGGTGACACCCAAGACATGGGAGGAAATCTTCGTGGCCAAGAGCAAGCGAATCTCGATCGGTACGTGGGCCTTTGCCATTGGTCCTTATGAAAAATCGCCGATTCCATTTCCTGAAGTGGTTGAGAAACTGCATACCTTGGGTTTCGACGGGCTCGAGTTGGGGGGTTTTGGTGTTCATCCCAACCCGGATCGGTTGACCACCAAGGAGCAACGGGCAGAAGTACGCGAGATGTTGGAATCCCGCGGTATGGGCTTCAGTGGACTGGCGGCGGATCTTTGGAGTGAGAAACTCATCACGGCTCCTGATGCGAAGTCCTACATGGCCACCTTCCGCAAGAACCTCCGGTTCTGCAACGATCTGGGTATCGACGTGATTCGTGTGGATACGACCGAGGATCCAGGTGTGTTGGGGCAGGTCGGTGATGAGCCGTTGCAGCCGACGATTGTCAATTACGATGACGCACTCAAGCGTGTGCGCGACACATGGCGGCAATGTGCTCAGGAGGCGGCCGATGTAGGCATTCGCGTGGTTTGGGAGTTTGAGCCGGGATTCGCATTCAATAAACCCAGCGACATTTTCCGTATTCTGGACGGTGTCAATCACGACAACTTCATGGTGATGTACGACACGTGCCACGCGAACATGGTGGGTAAGTATGGTGCACGCCAGCCGGGTGAGCGCGAGACGTTGCCGGGCGGTGCGAAAGAGTTGGCGCAGAAGCTCAAGGGAAAGATCGGTCGGCTTCATCTCATCGACTCGGATGGTGAGCTTCATGATAACCACACCAGCACGCATCCGCCTTTTGGTGAAGGTGAGCTGGATTTCGACGATCTCATGCCGGTCATCGTTGATGCTGGTTGCCCGGATGACTGGTGGACGATCGACTTGTGCTTCTGGCCGGATGCTTGGGTCGCCACCGAAAAATGCAAGAAGTTTATCGACCAGCTGGTGGTGAAGTACGCATAGGAGGAACTCACGCGGCGGAGCCAGGCCCCCATTTCCATCAGTATGCGATTCACACACGTTGTCGTACGAGCGAGCAAAGGAGTGTTTTCATGAACGAGTTTACCCTGTCGATCGTGCTTATCGTGCTTTCCGGCGTGTTTCAAGGCACATTCGGCTTGGGTATGCGACGTTTCGCGCCGCTGGCATGGGAAGCCTTTTGGCTTATTTTTGCTGTTGGTGGCATGATTGTAGCGCCCTGTATTTGGGCGTCGTTGACGATCCCCGATTTTATCGCCGCCATCCTTGCTGTTCCAGCCGGGACGTTGTTTCTGGCACTGTTTTTGGGAGCGTGCTGGGGGGTCGGCGCCATGATGTTTGGGCTGGCCGTGAACTACCTCGGTATGTCGTTGGCTTACGGCGTGACGATGGGTTTGGCTGCCTCCATCGGCTCGCTCGTCCCATTGGTCCAGAAAGGGAATGTTACGCTTGATCGTCCCACGCTGTTTATTCTGTTAGGCAACCTCGTGATGGTAATGGGCGTGGCGATCGTTACCTACGCAGGGATTAGTCGGGATCGGCTGCAGGCGGTGCGAGGCGAGAAGATCGCTGGTATTCAAACGGGGCGGTTGTTTTGGTTGGGTTTGTTCTTTTGCGTTTTTAACGGCGTGGCAGCCGCCCTTTTGAATATTGGTTTCACGCTTGCTGAACCTGCAGCCAAGGCGGCCATTGCTCAGGGGATCGACTTCACCGCAGAAGCGCAACGATCGCTGGTACGCAACGCGAGCATGGTCAAGTGGGTGATCGTTTTCGCCGGTGGTGTACTGATCAACGTCGGGTATGTCAGTTACTTGCTGATCAAAAACAAGAGCTACACAACGTATCGAAGCAAGGGGGCTGGCAAGGGCTATTTCTGGGCCCTGGTGACTGCAGTGATATGGTTCCTGGCCTTGGCCTTTTACGGGCAAGGGGCGGCATTGATGGGCCGATTGGGCGAGGTTATCGGTTGGGCTATGTTTTTGGCCCTTTCGTTGGTCGTCAGTAATGCATGGGGAATTGCCGGTGGTGAATGGAAGAACGTTCCTCGGCCGCTGGCGGTGATGCTTTTGGGAAATGCAGTATTGGTCGTCTCCGCGATCATTCTTGGTTACGCGAATAGCCTGCAATAGGCGTGACAGTCAGGCGGACTTTTTGCACAAGCTTGCTGAGCGGAACGTCATGCTGTTTTATTAGATCCTTACGGCGGAAGATGTGTGTATTAGCGCGCATGTTTCCGACGGCTGAAATGTTTGGGTGGCGGGCACAAAAAGGCGGCCCGCCTTAGGAGAGAATCAATGTCCAAACCACTCAATGTTGGCATGATCGGTTGCGGCTTCATGGGTCGGACTCATTCGAATGCGTACTTGAAAGTCAATCGCTTTTTTCAACGCGAACATCAGCCGGTGCTCAAGGTGTGTTGTGGCCGCGAGGAGGAGAAAGACAAGACGGCGGCATTTGCCAAGGCGTGGGGTTACGAAGCCTGCGAGACGGACTGGCGAAAGGTTGTCGAACGTGACGACATTGACCTGATTGACGTGTGTGCGCCCAACTTCATGCATCATGGCATCGTGATGGCGGCCGCCAAAGCCAAGAAGATCATCGTTTGTGAGAAGCCTTTGGCGATGAACATGGCGGAGGCCGAGGAGATGGTCGACGCGGTGGAAAAGGCGGGTGTGCCGAACATGGTATCCTTCAACTACCGGCGGGTCCCGGCGATTTCACTTGCCAAACAGGTCATCGGGGAAGGGCGTATCGGTCGTCCCTTCCATTACCGTGCGACGTACCTTCAGGATTGGACGATCGCTAGTGATGTGCCGCAGGGCGGTATGGCGCTTTGGCGGCTGGATGCCAAAGCAGCCGGCTCGGGGGTGACGGGCGATCTTTTGGCGCATTCGATTGATGCCGCCGAATGGCTCAACGGCCCCATCAAGCGAGTCGCTGCAGCTACGGAAACGTTTGTGAAAGAGCGAAAGCATCTCGATACCGGCAAAGTCGAGCCTGTCAAGATCGACGATGCGTGCATGTTCCTGGCGTTCTTCGCGAATGGCTCGATGGGAACGTTCGAGAGCACGAGGTACGCGCGTGGCCGAAAGAACTACAACACCTTCGAGTTGAACGGCGAAATGGGGAGCGTTTTCTTCGATCTCGAGGATCCGCATATCCTCCAATACTTCAAGTATGCCGATCCGAAGACCGGCGAGAAGGTCGAAGACCATCTGACAGGCTGGCAGCGGATTCATGTGACCAACTTCGAACATCCTTATATGGACAAATGGTGGGTGCCGGGCTGCACGATCGGCTACGAACACACGTTTATTAACGGCTTTGCGGATTTTCTGGCCAGTCTCGAGGGTGGTGAGAAGTTCGAGCCCGATTTCCGTTGTGCCATGCGAACGCAGAAGGTTTGCGATGCCGTTCTCGAAAGTGCCCACAAGGGAGCGTGGATTGACATCGCCTAAGGCGGCCCGCCTTTTTGTGGTCCGCAACCCAAGCGTTTCAGCCGTCGGAAACATGCGCGCAAAAGACACGCATCTTACGCCGTAAGAACCTAAGGAGCTTCACGATGAGATGGATAAATCTTTCCGTTATGACTTGTGTGATTTTTATCGCAGCCGGGTCACTGGTCTGTTTCGCACAACAGGAAAAGGCGCCGACGAAGAAAAAGATTTTGCTTTTCTCCCAGTCCATGGGGTGGCGGCACTCAGTGGTGGCTCGGCCCTTGACGGGCGAGCTGTCACACGCGGAGAAGATCTTCAAGGAGGTGGCCACCAAAGCCGGTTACGAAGTCTATCTCTCTCAGGACTTTCATGACCTTAAGAAGGCCGACCAAATTGAGCCTTTCGACGCGATCGCGTTGTTTGCTACGGGCGAGCCGCCCATTGACCGAAAAGCATTGCTCAAATGGCTTCGAGCCGGTGGCGCGTTGGTGGGGATTCATACCGCCACCGACCTGTGGTATGACTGGCCTGAGTATGGCAAGATCATAGGAGCCTACTTTGGTGGCCACGGCGGAAACAACCAGGACGTGACGATCAAAGTTGAAGATCCGAATCATCCGTCCACCCGGATGCTTGGTTCGCAATGGGTTCTCAGTGATGAGATTTATCAGTTCAAACCAGGGTCGTTTTCCCGTGACAACGTCAAGATGCTGCTCAGTGTTGACACCAGCAAGATGACCGATAAGCAACTGAAGACGCATAAGATGGAGGCCGGCAAGGATTATCCTATCGCGTGGACGAACACCGAAGGCAAAGGGCGGGTATTCTATACGTCGCTGGGGCATCGGGAGGACGTTTGGACCGATTCGACGTACCAGGCGCATGTTCTCGGTGGGATTGCGTGGGCGCTGGGGCTAGCGAAGTAAATGTCGCCTGGATCGGTGGGTTATTGGGGTGAGGTGTTTGACCTGAGCTTAGGTCCTTTGATGTGGGGCTCACCATGGGTCAGACGGCGACGGGGATTTGTGAACGGCCACAGAGCTTTGAAGCCGATACTTGGAGCGGTCTGCGGTGGCTGCAGAGGAGAGCTGCGACTTCGATGCGTAACGTGAGTAAACTGCTTTTCCTGATTGTTGTCGTGACGGTTGCCATCTGGTGGGGACGCTCCGGACAGAGGGTTCCGCGTAACCAGGTCGGTCAAGGAGGAGTCGCTGAAGATCGTCATGTCTTTGCGCCTGTGCCGCGGCAGCCGCTTCCTGGGGCCGATGAGACGTATCACGGTTTGGCGTGGCAAATCCATCAGAGCCGGGACTGTGTCAGTCAAGCACGACGCTTGCTTGGACAAATCGCCGACCTTGGAGCCGACACGGTTCTCATTAGCAATGCGGGCTATCAAGAGCATGCCGGTTCGGAATCATTTCAGATCGATCCGGCCGTAACGCCGTCGCCCGAGCAGTGGCAGCAGATTTTTGACGTCGCTCACGGGAACGGGCTCCGTGTCATCCTCATGCCGATCATCCTGTTGAGCGACCCGCGAGGCAACGAGTGGCGGGGGGTCATCAGTCCGCCGAATTGGGATGATTGGATGGAGCAGTATTTGCAGTTCTTGTTGCACTTTGCCCGGATTGCCGCCAAGGGCAAAGTGGAAGTGCTTATGGTGGGGTCTGAACTGGTCAGTGCCGAGAAGCACGTGCGTGTGGATCAATGGCGGCGGCTGATTCGTGAAGTTCGCAAGGTTTTTCCGGGGAAGCTGTCCTATTCGTCCAATTGGGATCATTACAAGGTGGTTACTTTCTGGGACGAGCTGGATTTGATCGGGATGACCAGCTACTACAAGTTGTCGGCCGACCCCAAGCCGTCGATGGAGTCGCTCGTCGAGGCGTGGAAGCCGATCAAACGGGGACTGTTACGCTGGCGGCAAACGGTTGGTAAACCCATTTTGTTTACCGAAGCAGGGTGGTGTAGCCAAGAGGGCACCTCCATCTATCCTTGGGATTACTACTACAACCAAGAAGCCACTTCTGCCGGTCACGAGGAGCAACGCCGCTGCTACCGAGCTTTCATCGATACGTGGAAGGATGTCCCGACATCGGAGGTCGGCGGGATCGTCTGGTGGGAATGGAATGACTCGCCCGGCGGCCTGGATGACTACAACTACACGCCAAAGGGCAAACCTGCTGAAGTCGAACTCCGGAATTGGTTTGCCGTCGTTCGCGAACGGCGGGCCGCTGTGCGTACTGTTTCAAAGTGAATTTCGCGGATGAACGGTAGCGGGGGGGAGGTTATCCCTGGTTTGCGAGTCGCGTCCTTTTGAGTCTGTGGCGATCCATGCACCAAAACGGATGGGGCGTCAATTCGTCGATTCCTGGTAGACCTCGACGCAACGTTGGGCTGAGTCTTTCCAGGAAAGCTTTCGCACTTCGATTCGGCCATGCTCGCGAAGGGTCTTCTGCAGTGGAGCGTGGCGTAGCACGGCGACAATTTTGTTGGCCATCTCGTTGATATCCCAGAAATCCACTTTGAGCGCGTGGGTCAAGACTTCCGAGACACCGGATTGCTTGCTAATCAGGACGGGCACGTCATTGGACATCGCTTCCAATGGCGCGATTCCGAAAGGTTCGGAGACGCTCGGCATGACGTAAAGGTCTGCCATGCGGAAAACCCGCTCAACATCCAGGCCGCGGAGAAACCCCGTGAACAGGACGCGATGCCCGATACCCATGGCGGCCGCCATCTCGATCGTTCGTTTGATCATGTCACCCCAGCCGGCCATGATGAATCGTACGTTGGGGATAACCTCCAACACTTTCTTGGCTGCGCCCAAGAAGTACTCCGGTCCCTTCTGCATGGTAATTCGCCCAAGGAAGAGGACAATTTTATCGTTTTTCTCGATAGGCAGAATGGTGGTCGGCGGCGAATGCCCGTTGAAGTCGATGGCGTTGTAGACGACTTGGACGTGATCGGCGGGTATGCCGTATCGTGTTGTGATGATGTTCTTCGTGAGATAGCTTACCGCAATAATGCGCTTGGCATAGTGCATACCCTGACGTTCAATATCATAGATTCGCTGATTCACGTGTTCGCCGCTACGGTCAAACTCGGTGGAATGGACATGGATGACGAGCGGCTTCCCCGAAACCGCCGAGGCCGCGATCCCTGCCCGGTAGGTCATCCAGTCGTGAGCGTGGATGACGTCAAATTGTTCTTGGGTCGCGATGAGCGATGCCAGTAGGGCATACCGTTCGACTTCGGTAAACATGTCTCCTTCATAATGAGCACTCGTGCCTTGTTGGGGACCCGGGTTGAAGGCTGAAGGGTTTCCTTGCAGGGTCGCCAGGATGGCCTGAGGAATTCCTAGGGCTTTTGCTGCCTGCGGTGCTCGCTTAATCGCTTCAGCAACTTGTCTCTTGTAGCGCTCAGGTGACTGGTATGCCGAGATACCGAAGCCCGCCTCGACCGTCCGAAAGGTCACATGCTCAAATCCCGGCATCTGATAGCGCGATGCCCCTGTTTCGGATTGAGAGGCGGGCGACATGAGCTTGACATGAGTGGAGTACTGGGACTCGACAGGTCTGGGCAAGACGAACAAGACGTCGGTACCGATTTCACTCATGGCCTTTGTCAAGCCATAGCAGGCTGTTCCCAGGCCTCCAGAGATAAACGGCGGAAACTCCCAGCCAAGCATCAGGACTTTCATTTCGGCTAGCTCCCAGGTCGCCAAAAACGCTCACGCAACATTTCGCCGGGGCGACGATCGCCGGGGTCATGCAAAGCTCGATGAAGTTGAAGTTAAGCGCAGACCCTACCATTGGTTGTTCGTCTGCTTCGCACATCAACGCTTCTATCCCTCCGCTCCGTTACAATCCGAGTTCCCCTCCGCTCGTTATGCAGACCTCTCCTTTCGTGGGCCACGCACACGTCACAATTACATAGGGTTTTCGCTGACAAATCACGGAAAACGCCAGTCAAAATGAAGGGCACAGTATGCTTTAAGCTTAGGCCGCCGAACACGCATGGGACAACAAAAAAAGCTAATAAAATCAGCACCAACGTCGACAGGCCCTTGCTGGGGACCTCCGGATCGGAAAACCAGCAGACGCGATCATCCGCTTGAAGTTATCCTCTTTCGTATGTGAAACATATCCCAGATTTCACAGGCTGTCAAACATACATTGTTGCGTTTGCCTAAAAAGTCCAACAAGAATCAGGAATTTTTTACTTGACGCAAAATGACGCTTTTCCGTCAGGCCGGTGTGGCTTCCTGTGCGAATCTGAAAGGTCGGGAGGAGACGCGTTTCACCTATAATTGAACAACGCGACCTAATGAAGTGTGGAATAGGTTTCCTCGCTGGCGCGCGCCAGTTGTTGGGCTGGGAGTCGTATGCGAAAAATCGTGCCTTGTCCTACTTTGCTGTCCACAACGATTCGGCCACGGTGTTCCCGGATGACCTTGCGCGCGACGGCCAAACCTAGGCCCGTCCCTGCCTGCCCCTTGCCGGACTTGAAGGGCTCAAACATCTGTTCGATTTTCTCGTGTTCAATGCCTGGGCCGTTGTCGGAGATGATGATGTTGGCGATTCCCTCGTCATTTTCAAAATGGGTGACGATGTTCACGACGCCGTCACTGTCCGCAACAGCATCGATCGCATTGGAAATGATGTTGAGTGCAGCCTGGTGGATGCCGGCAACGTCGAGAGGGATGGGGGGGAACGGGTCCTCGAAATCGGTTACAAGCGTGACCTTGCGTTCGTCAGCTTTCTTTTGAACGAGGGAGACGGCATCGGCCACAATACTGTTTAGCCTACTATGGACGAGCTTGGGTTCGCGCGTCTTGCTGAAGGTCAACATATTCATCGTTAGTTGGAGGATGCGGTCTAAGTTACGTTGAACGATCTGCCAACCTTGCTGCAGGATATTCATGTTGTCTTTATTGATGCCCGAATTGACAAGGTCGGCGCCGCTTTGAATGCCTTGAAGAATATTCTTGATATAGTGGGACAGGTAGGCGACGGTCTCGCCGGTGGCGGCAAGGCGCGCGGTCTGCATCTGTTGTTGGACGAGACGCGTGTTCTGGATGGCCATGCCGGTGATTTGGCCAATGGCGCTCATGAGTTGCAGTTGCTCCTGGGTGTAGGTATGCGAAGCAACCGCTGAATCGATGTGGAGCACCCCCATGAGCAGATCGCGCACCATGATGGGGGCGCAGATAACCGAATGCAATCCGAAGTCGTGAATACTGTCCTGGCTTTCTTCTGAACTAAAACGACGGTCGGTCATTGCGTTGGTGCAGAGGACCGCATCGCGATGGTCAAGGACATGGTTCATGATCTTATGTGAGATGGTGATGTTTTGTTTGGCGGCTCGAATGCCTCGTCGGTAACGCACGACCCTCGGAACAAGCTGCTCACCCGATTTGTCGTAGAGCAGAATGAACCCACGATCGACGGGAAGCTCTTCGGCGATGACGTCCATGACACGTTCGAGCAACTGATCGGGATCGACGATGGCGCCAATGGCGGCCGTCAACTCCGACATCACTTTCCAGGCCCGTGCAGCCTGTGTGACCTCAGGCCCGGCGATAATGATGGAATCCTCGCTGGCGACACTGGCCAAAATGGCAGAGTCCATGTTGGGGCTGCTGACATCCAGATCGATCATGTCTCGTGGGATTTTGGGGCCGGCTAGCTTTTCGACCGACTGGTCGCCGCCGTAGACGACGAGGGTGGCTCCCAATTTAATTTGGTCGCCGTGCTTGAGCCTAACCGGCTTCGTAAGCCTGACGCCGTTGACGTAGGTGCCGTTGGCGCTGCTCAGGTCGCGTAGCATCCAAGCACCGTCGTCCGGATAAACCTCCGCGTGGGTTCGTGATATGGTATGGTCCGTCAATGGGATCTGATCGCTATCACGACCGAGAATGGCGGGCTCGTTCAACGTGCGAAACGTATGTCCCTTGTCTGGTCCCTGCAGTATATAGAGCGTTGCCACAATGTGGCCCCCGATGAGTGTATGAACCAAGCGCCCCCTCTACGTCCGAGCGGATTTTTTTTGTAATCCTACCAGCTAAGGCGTGATGTTGAGGCCGTGGCGAAACTTGGAGCCGACGGCTCTACACTGTGCCTACATGATTTTATCCCGATACATAACTCAGTCAAATAGGAAACGGTGCGAATGGGGTATTTGCCGCGCCACGGTACTGTCGAAGGGGCGTTGGGTAAGTGGGAGACTAACCGGGCGGTACCAGATAACCCAATCCTGAGCCCGTATAGAGGATGGCAATCGCCGAGGCGGTCCACAGGACGACCGTCATCAGGAACGGGGTATCCTTGATGATCAGCTCGGTTGGGCCTACGGCCTTGCCCGACTCGATGAGCATGGCATACCGGTAGATGCCATAAACGACAAGCGGCAACGTGTAGATGAGGTTATGACGTTGTTCACCAAAAGGCGACGGCCATGAGGTATCGAGTGTGTACAGCAGGAAGGTGACAATCGCGACGCCCCCAGATGTGCTCAGGAGGTGATTGAGCAGATCAGGTGTGTAGCGAACAAGTGTCGGACGGTGTTGTAGCATGGCATCGGCATCAGCGAGAGAGGCGATTTCACAACGGCGTTTGCCGAATCCAATGAATAGACACAGCATGAACGTGCAGACGAGAAGCCAAGGTGAAACAGGGACATCAATCGCTACGGCGCCACTCAACGCGCGCAGGACGAACAGTATGGCGATAATGATGACGTCAAGAATCATGCGATGTTTAAGCGCTAACGAATAGGTGACGGTCAAAAAAAGGTACGTACCGGTCGCGATCGCAAATTGAGGCGAAAGAAACTTGTAGCAGATGACAGCCGAGAGCAGGATGAGCAGAACCATCATACTACTGGCTGCCCCTAGGGAGACCGTTCCACTAGCCAAAGGCCTGTTTTTCTTGGCGGGATGAAGACGGTCGCGTTGCCGATCGAGCATGTCGTTGAAGATGTAACCTGCCGACGAGACGAAACAGAAAGTGGCAAATGCCAAGATTGATAGGACGATCGCATTAGGGTCGCGGATCTTGTTGCCGAAGGCCAGGGCCGCGAACACGAAGATGTTCTTGATCCAGTCGGCGGGGCGTAATAATCGAATGTACGGTAGCACAGTGCACATAGTTTAATGATTGAAGACGGCGACGCAACCAGGGCATGCTCCGTATCGATTCTTGAGTGATGAGGCGTTGCCGATGGCGAGGTGTGGAAAAAGACGGGCCGAATGGTTGGCAGAAACCATCCGGCCCCGAAACGCTTCTCCCCTAATTCTAACCGAGGTTGTTTCCCCGCAGCCTCGGCTTCTGGCGTGCCGGCGGTTCCCCTACCGCCGACCCGATACTACCCCTCCGAAAAGCATCCTTGACCACTTTCGTGTTCCCATGTGTCGTGCCCCTTATATGGCGTATTGAAGCAAAGCCAGCACATTGGACTGTTGTGAATTCGCGATGCCCAGCATCGAAACAGCTGCATTCATCAAGACGTTCTGCCGCTCCAGGCGGGCGGTTTCTTCTGCATAATCCGCATCCTGGATTTGACTGATCGCGCTGGTCATTCCCTCTTTGGCCGCCTCCAAGGCGTTGATGGAAGAACCGACCTGAAACTTGTTGAAACTACCCACGCGGGCGGCAGCGGAAGCCACCTGGCGAGTCGCTTTGGCAGCAATGGTCGCGGCACTGTTTCCGTCGACGGTGAGCGCGTTGGCGCCACCGGTCCTCACTGAACTTAGATAACCGTTAACGTAGTCGCCGAGTTCGGCTTCAGCGATGCCGGCAGCCATGTCGAGGCGCGTTCGCGACGTCGAATCCGTTCCTAACTGGAAGAGAGCACCTTCACTGGCCGTAACGACGATCGTACGGGCTGCGATGTTCGCACTAACGTCCGTGAGCGTGAAGCCAACGGTATAGCCGTCCTTGCTAAATGTGACCTCATCACCATCCGTAGTGAATGTACCGATGCTCGTGCCGTCAACCGTCAGAACATCGGTCGCCGCGGTATAGTTGATCGTAAATGTCTTATTCGCTACGGCATCATCTGCCTGATGAACCCTGATATCCTGGAACTTAGCTTCGACACTGGTGCCTGTAATCGCATTCGTACCGGTGAAGAGCTTGGTACCCGCGAACTCGGCCTGAGTGACCAGAGAGTCGATGGTGTCCAAGTGCTGATCGACAGAGGCTTGGTAGGCCGCCTTTTCCGAAGTCGTTGCGTTCGGATCCTGGGCGGCAACGGCCAGCCGTTCGACCTCCTCGGTCAACGCCTTGACTTCCATTAGGGTCGCATCGGCTGTATCAAGTACAGCCTTCGACCGCTCGTTGTTGTCGATGGCAGCATTGACCGCGACTAAATCTGAGTTCATCCCGGCGAGAACGACCAAGCCGGATGGATCGTCGGACGCCCGGTTGATCCGGTGGCCGGTCGATAGTCGTGTCATCGTTGTGCTACGCTGAGCATCCAACTGGTTGATGTTATTTAGCATCCGGTAAACAAGTGAACTCATTCCTATGGTCATTGCCATCGCTTTGTCCCCAGTCAGTGGCGAAGGTTGTCATGTTCGCTCAAACGGTAGGATATAAAAGTCAAGTACCAAAAAGATTTTGTAGAATTTTTTTGTCGTGCATGTATCTCGTTGCGAAACAACTAGTTAGAGGTCAAGAGGTGTTTCAGTTAGTGTACGTCCGGATTTGTGGTTCGTTGGATGTGTGGCGGTAGTCGCCATTTTTCAGGGCGGGGTGGGGTATCTGATTGGGTTCACCGCGTAATGAACGGTCGTTATATTGTCGTGTCAAGTTTCGCGCGAGTGATAAGCAGCGATGCGGTGTCTCCTTGAATATAATCAGGCGAAACGCCGGACGACGTCGATTTTGCCGTCACCGTCATCTGTGGTTTCAGGTTCAAGACGGGAACGCCGATCATAGGGGGACCGGATTTGCAGGCTTCTTTGAATGTATCCGGACGTAGTCACGGCACGTCATGAAGTCGGACATCATTGCAATGCTGCCTATGCGGTTCTACACTATCGACGTAACTGTTGGTAGCGCGAACCAGTGGTTTGAAGGGCGAATAGCGGCGAGTAGCGCAGGAGAGCCTTATGCCCAATTATGCTTTGTTGACGGCCAACGGGAGGGATCGGCCTGGAATCGTTTCAGCGATCACACGCGTGCTTTTTGAATCCGACTGTAACATTGAGGATTCGCAGATGGCACGACTTGGCCCCGACTTCGCTTGCATGCTGATCATTCGTATGCCGGAGGGCATGGTAAGCGAACAGTTGGATAGCCGGCTTACTGATGTGATGGAGGATCTGGGTCTGCGCATGCATTTACAGGACCTGCGCCCTGAAGAAGCGAGTGAGACCCGCTCCGACCAACCCAAGCACCTGATCCATGTCTATGGTGCTGATCACGAAGGGATTGTTTTTCGCATTACGCAGCACTTGGCTGACAAGAGCGTCAATATCACGAACTTGCATACGGAAGTGATCCACCACCAACAACCCCTGTACGTGATGTTGATCGAGGTGGAGATTCCGGCCTTCGTCGATTCGGGCCGACTTCAAGAAGAATTGGCGGCCATCGGCAAAGAGATTGACGTGGTTGTGTCGGTGAAACCCAAGGATGACGCCCGGTTTTGAGCTTCAGGTTGGCGCCGACGTCTTCATCTTCATCCGTATTCATTTTTATCGAACGTACCACGGGTTGGGCAGTCGGGAAGGAAATGCTCTTTCAGCTCGCGGCAGCGACGCGATCGTCGAACTCGTCACCACGGAAGGTGCTTCCAAGATAAATGCGTCTGACCTTGGGGTCGTTGATGAGATCGCGAGGCGTTCCTTCAGCAATCACTTGTCCTTCATGAATGATATAGCTGCGATCCGTGACCGATAACGTCTCGCGGACGTTGTGATCGGTGAGCAGGATCGCAATATTATGCTCTTCTCGAAGCCGTAAGATTTCCCGCTGTAACCCCTCGACGGCGATCGGATCGACACCGCTAAAGGGCTCATCGAGAAGAATCAGCTGTGGTTCGGTGACGAGGGCTCGTGCGATCTCCAAGCGACGACGCTCGCCGCCCGACAAATCGCGAGCCAGCTGTTTCTGCAGGTGTTTGAGACCGAATTGCTCGAGCAGGGCGTCGGTTCGTTCATGCCGCTCGCGTCGGCGGAGCCGCATCGTTTCGAAAATCGCCAGGAGGTTCTGCCGGACGGTTAATCGCTGGAAGATGCTGGGTTCCTGAGAAAGGTAACCAACTCCACGCTGAGCCCGCTTGTACATCGGTAACGAGGCAATATCTTCTCCGTTGAAGATCACGCGCCCACCATTCGGCGTGATCATGCCGATGGTAATACGGAAGCTAGTCGTCTTACCGGCGCCGTTACGGCCAAGGAGACCTACGATTTCCGACCGACCAACCGAATAGCTCACGCGGTCGACAACAGTTCGGTTACCGTACCGCTTTACTAAATCAATTGCCTCAAGAAGCCTGGCAGAACTGGCCATGGGTACCTCGTTTCATCTCATCGCTGATAACAAGTCGTTTGACGCGGTCACGTGGATAATGTGTTGAAAACGGGGGGCCGAAAGACGAAAATCCGCCCGGTGCTGGGTACGGTGATCGAGAAACGGCTTGTGACTGCAGCACACGCTGTTTTGGGTTGGTCGGATTTAACATGTTTACCAAAAAAGGGTTATATCCATCTCGTGAAAAACATCGGACGTCTTGCGGGAACCGAAACAAGTGAACACGCATTAGTTGAATCGAATTACAGTATAGATTACACTTCCGGATCGCTTGTGGATAACTGTTTCTCAACATGTGGTTAGCGAATCCACCGCATTCTGCCAACGTTGGGTATCAAACCGATCCCCGGTGACCAGGAGGGTCGATAACCCGCAGGCCAATAGACGAAGAACGCCTTTCCAATAAGCTGATCCTCAGGGACCGTGCCAACCTGGTATTCGTCGCCCATGGGGTGAAGATGGGGACCTACTTCCCACCACAGCCTGGAGTCTTTGCTCGCAGGACTATTGTCCCCCAGCATGTAATATTCACGGGCGGTCCCGTCACGCAGCATGATGGGGCAGCCCCACGTTCCCCAGCCCGGCCAGCGACAATAGGGATTATTCTTCTGTTGGCCGGTTTTGGGGTCTCGCGTCCAGGGCTCATTTTGCGTGGTGGCGCGATAGTACTCGTCGCGTTCGAGGATCAAGTGCCGGAAACGACAACGCAATTGCTGGGCGGAAATACGAACCAGTGACGGCTGGGGCGGAGGACCGCCAATCTTCTGTCGCTTGAGTATCGCTGGCAAGTCATTGGGGTAGTCTGTCGCGACAACAGCTTCGCCATCGATGAGGAGTGATAGTCGATAATCCACATTGATGAGCTCGATTTGGACTGCCTTGCCGGATGCGAAAGGTGTTCGTTTCATTTCCGCGAAACGTTCTCGGCCACCGGGTAGACTGGGATGATGACGATCGATGCGAATGGTGCCATCGACGGCGATTTCCACCACAAACCTATGGGGGTCGCGACTCATTTCCAGGCTAATGGAGCCGAGGCCGGCCTCAGGAAACCAACTAAACCGAAGTCGAAGATCACCGACAGGGTTCAACGTGTGATGAGACTGGTTCATCTGAGCCCGGTAATTATAAGCGCAGTAGTCGTCGATCGGTTTGCCCGTGAATTGAATCGCCAGCGGCTCGTGCGAATCCGACTCGAAAGTGATTTCACGTTGCGTCGTATTCCATGCTTCGGCGGCCAGCGAGCCGGCCGGACCCACAGGTTCCCAGCTTACCCAGGCAGTCGGCTGACTTGCGAAGCGCTGGTAGTTCGGCAAGTAATCGTGGTTGTAGACGTTGAACCAGAGCGATTTTTGTGCTTCGGGTGTTTTTCGCTGGATTTCAAGATAGGGCAGCAGCCTTTCGTTCAATGCATCGTATCGCGATTGCCAATAGTGCCAATCCCATTGTTCTGGCGATTGACGGAGATGGCACACCTCGCGACGAAGCTGATCGAACTCCTCGAGCAGGTCGGGGGCTTCTTTCCGCAGGACGTCAAATGGGGCGGCATAGATATCGCCGTCGATGATCTCCAGTATTTCGCCGGGTAACCCCACTAGGCGTTTGATGTAATTGGTGTCACCATCTCGTGGATCCTTGAAAACGGTCACATCCCATCGCTTCGGACCGAGCAACTTACCCCCTATGTCGAAAGGCCACTTATGGACGAGAATCCGGTCCCCACTGTCGGGGCGAGCGATCCGAGGAGGGGGGACCTGGTCCACAAGCGTATCGCAATTGGGGCACCGAAGGGCGATCGCGTAGGCCGGGTTGCTACGAACACTTACGGCGTCACCTTGCGTGATACCGCGCGCATATTCGTAGCCGCAAGTCGAACAGGTGCTGGTAACCTGCTCGCCATAAAGGGTGATCGCCATCGACCCCGTAGGGATCACAAAGGCCTCGACGATAAAGGCTCGGAAGACAAAGGCGAGAACAAAGGCTACGACGATCGACTCGAGCGTTTCCTTGATGTTTTGCGCAGTGGAAGTGCAGGGATGACTGGGAGGCGCTGACGCTTTTTTCTCAGAGGCAACCATTCACATCCTCGTGTGGAGAAGGCCCAAAGCAGACGACCTTTCGATGACCCGCAACCCAAGCGTTTTGCGGCTCCTGAAGATACGCGTAAAACGCAGAGAAGCCTCAGCGTAAGACTCTAACCGCTTCGCTATGGGCCTTGCTACGTTGAAAGCCCTTGCGAGGTTCAGCAAAAACGATAGAACGAGGTAGGGTACCCACGTGGTGGGGGGAGGTCAACTTCCTGCTATCAACAGACTTATGCCGTCTTGATGCCGTAAGGATGCTACAACGCTGAAGAGGGGCGAAAAGAGGCTTACGAAGGGAGTAATCCTCATCGCCTGAGGCCATTTGGGGTGGTCCGGTTGCAAGGGGGGTGACGCGCACAAAAAAACCGCCAGCCAAAGCCAGCGGTTCGATGGTGATCAAAAAATGTCGGCGATCACCTACTCTCGCCCGGTGGGACTACCATTGGCCGTCTGGGCTTAACTGCCGTGTTCGGAAAGGGAACGGGTGTTTCCCCAGACGTATAGTCACCGACAGAGACTATATTAGCGAACCGGCAAGAAATGTCAAGCGGCCCACCAGTCCCCCTAAAGCACTTCACTACAACAAGTTATGAATTACAGGCAATTTTCGGCAATTTTTTTTTTGCAGATATTGAGGGGCAATAAATCGGGTTCATCCGGCGGAAGCGTACTTGGGGTAGCCAAAAGGCGGATATGCTGTTCTCATCTAAAGGTCGTAAAGGTCTTCAGATTAAGGAGATGCCAGCATGTCCACGAGCTTACTGTACCATGGATTCGGGATTCGGGGCTACGCTTACGTGTGGACGGAATACCCTCACGGGCAGGTGTTTTTCACGATCTGTCAGCATCCAGGCACGCGGCGGTGCTCGGTGTGTGGATCGAATGTGAACGCCGGTTGAATAGTGTAGCGCTGGGCGGTTGAAAAGATGCGAGCAAAACGCATAGAAGTTCCGGTGTAAGGGCCTAAGGTGGTGGATTGCCGAACAACTGCACCCAGTAAGCACCATATTCCCCACCGGTCCTCACGCCAATACCGACCTCTTGCCACTGGATACCCAGGATGTTCTCCCGATGCCCTTGCGAAGCCATCCAATCATCCATCGCTTGCTCAGGTGTGCGCTGACCCGCCGCCAAATTCTCCCCGACCGCCAAAAAAACGTAACCCGCTTTGATTGCCCTTTCTCCTGGGCCTTCACCGTTGAGCGGGTTGTCGTGCGAGAAGAAGCCACCTTCGATCATCTCACAACAATAATCTTCTGCCGCTCCGCTCAGCGTCTCATTCAACGTCAGAGCGTTCAAACCTCGGCTCGTCCGCTCAACGTTAACCAACCTCAGCACTTCATTAACCAGGGCTTCGAAATTGGAGGGAATACCACAGGTGTTGGTATTGACGTCACCACTCGTCGATGTCAGGCCGCTGACCGCAGTGGCGTCCCCGGCAACTGTATCGGTGCCGCTTCCCGTGCCTGGGCAACCCGCCAAAAAAATCGAGCTACACAAGGCCACCTGGGCCCAACTGATCCATGATAAACGACGTTTCACGGCTCTGCCTATCTCCCTATTGACAGTTAGCGGCAATTCGCGACCGTGAGTCCTTACCGCCCCCTGGAGACCACGCCCACCATTCTGATTCCTCTCCACAGGCACAGCACTCCAGTACACAAGTATACCTTAGCATCTCATCGGCTGTCTATCCTATTCACTCGAATCAAGAAGCCCACGAACTTCATCTTTGAACGCCCCTACGCCTAACCCAGCCCTTGTCATCCAGACTCATTCAATCTAACCGCAACAATAGCCTATACTTACACGACATCCCCGCACACGCACCCGACGAACCGCCCCTTCCTTCGACCACTCAAAAGAACTCTCGCAAACTCTTCCCAACCCACAAAGCCAGCCATCCGGTCACTTGCGTTCACAGCACCCCTATGTCGTCCCATAACCACCACTGGCAACTGTCCACTAATCCATGTAAGGTCTCATAATAGAGACAGCGCGACATAGACAATCGTTAGCAAGCTCACACCCAACAAGGCATTTTTTTATGGAAACACAAGGTAAGGTCGCATTGGTCACCGGCGCCGCCCGTCGCGTGGGACGGGCTGTGGCAATCGAGCTCGCTCGCGCTGGCTGCAACCTGGCGCTGCACTACCATACCTCCGTCGACCACGCCGAAAAACTGCGCGATAGAATCCACGAGATGGGCCGTGGCGTAACGCTTTTTCCCGCTGATCTCAACGAGCCCGACGCGCCGAATCGCCTTGTCGATCAGATCAAGCACGCCATGGGTGGACTCGATATCCTCATCAACAATGCCGCTCAGTTCCAAAAGACGCCGCTTGACGAAGCCGACGATGAAACTTGGCAGCGAATCTTCCGGGTAAACACCATCGCACCGGCGATGCTCGCACGGGCCGCCGCCCCGCTCATGCGAGAAGCTGGCCAAGGGCGAATCGTCAATTTTACCGATATCCTGACCGAACGCCCCATCCGCGACTACGCCGCCTATTGTGCCTCCAAAGCCGCTCTCGCCAGCGTTACCCGTTCCTTGGCGATCGAACTCGCCCCCCAAATCACCGTCAACGCCATCGCCCCCGGCATCGCCGTCTTCCCTGATGATTACGACGCCGCCACCCGTGCCAACCTTATGGCCCGCGTCCCATTGGCGCGCCAAGGCACGCCCGAAGAAGTCGCCACCCTCGTCCACTTCCTCGTCGCCGACGCCAACTACATCACCGGCCAAGTCATCCCCTTCGACGGCGGACGATCGATACGAATGTGAAACCGCTCAAGAAAAATAGCAGGGCTTTTCCTTACCGAGCTGTAAACGTTTTGCCCGGCCATGGGTCCGTTCGGAAAGGTGAAGCGGGAAGGCCTTCCTTGTTGCAGAGGTTACACGCTGGGTTGTCTGCCCAGGCATAGCGAACAGCCACCGGCTTGGCGATTTCGTCACGCCACACGATGACAGTATCACCTTCAATCTGCGCATTAGCCCAGACGAATTTTCGATCTCGGCCCGCGATGGCAAAGCCGGTTAACTTGTTGCCGTTTTGGGTCACCAACCCGCTGCCGACATGTTTGAATCGTATTCGTGCCTTGTTGCCTTCAATGGTCATAAAGTCGTAAATCGGACCTGAGTAGACGACATCGTGGCCATAAGCAATTGACTCTGCAGCGAATGCCAAACGGTGTCCCACGTCTTGTTTGTTCGTAGGATGAATATCATCTGCTTCACCAATATCGATTATGACAGCCATGCCCGTTTGCGGCAGTTGAAGCGTCATGAGTTGGGCTTCGCGAAGTTCAGCCCAGTCACTCTCGGTGGGCTGATCGTGTCGTTCTCTGTAGTTGGCTAACTGAACAAAAAGGAAGGGAAAATCACCTTGCCCCCAGGCCTCTCGCCAGTCGCGAATCATCGCGGGGAAAAGTGTGCGGTATTGGTATGCTCTTTTGGCGTTTGCTTCACCTTGGTACCAGATCGCGCCCCTCATGGCAAATGGCACGATCGGATGGATCATGCCGTTATAAAGTCCGGCTGGGGTGTGCCGATGGCCTGGCGCTCCGAATGGTTCAGATGGGCGACGTGGAAGCTGTTGGTCAGCGGGTTGGGTCGTCGCTTTCGCTTCAGCGACTTGTTCTTTCCATTTTTCGAGTCTCTTTGTGTATCGGTTTTTGATTTTGGGATAAGTGAGAACGGCTTCTTCCCAATGATCCAAAATGGGTGTGAAGTCGCTATTCGATTCCAGCGTCTGGTGGGTTGTCCATGCTTCCGCTGGTGTTCCACCCCATGAACTGTTAATTAAGCCGATGGGGATATTCAACTTTTGATGAAGATGACGGCCAAAGAAATAAGCGACCGCCGAAAAACGAGTGACTGTTTCCGGGGTGCACACGACCCAACGTCCAGGTGTGTCAGTTATGGGGTGCTTTGACGAGATGCGTTCCATGCTGAACAACCGAATTTGCGGATAGTCAGCAGCCGCGATTTCCGCGTCTGCATTGTCAGACCTAATAACCGGCCACGGCATGTTCGATTGACCCGAACAAACCCAAGCTTCGCCAACCAGGATGTTCGTTATGGTGATGGTGTTCTTTCCTTTAATGGTCATTTTCAACGGGTTATCAGCGGATAGTGGCGCAAGGTCGACTTGCCATTGCCCTTTGTCGTCGGCTTGGGTTTCAAGCTGCTGGTTTCCCACGATCACCGTAACCGCTTCTCCTGGGTCTGCCTCACCCCAAATGGGGACCAATCGCCCGCGTTGAAGCACCATATTGTCGCTGATAATCGAAGGTAGTCTGACATCAGCTATCGCAAGTGAAGGGGTGCTTAGGAGGATGAAAAGCCAGGATATGCGCACAAAACAACGGAATTGCCTCATGAGGATCACCTTTGAAAAATTCCTATGTTTACGCAGCAAGTTGAAAGAACTCACGATAATACGCGATCACCATCGACCCTACAAATCCACTGATCTTGAAGAAATGTAGCCAAGAGAAGGTTTAAGGGTGAATTTTTCGATGATTTTCATGTGTCTCCTACACCACCTCACACGTTCGACCTCAAGAAACCAGCAATTTGTACCATAAACCACTCCATGAGGAAAAATGGCGAATTTACTGAATAGCTGACTCGAAAGCTCAAATGGGGCGGTGTTCTCGCAATAGTCGAATCAGGTAGGCAAGCTCCTCTGGAGGGGTCGCTTCCAACTCCATCAGGGCTTCGGAAATGGGGTGTCGAAAGCGAATACGGTAGGCATGGAGGGCTTGCTGATTGGTAATGGGTGCATCGCTCCCCTGTCTTGTGAGGCTCTCCTCCGAGACGTGGTGTCCGCCATAGAAAGTATCACCGGCCATGGGATGACCAATGTAAGACATGTGAACACGAAGCTGGTGGGTTCGTCCCGTTTTCGGATAAAGATGCACGATCGCATAACCACGAAAACGCTCAACGATGTCGTATTCGGTAATCGCTTCTTTGGCGAGCCTGTTCAGGACGCCGGGATGAGCGCCGGGCACGATGTAGCGATCTTTCATCGTGCGATGGGCGCCGAGGGGTGCGTCAATCAAATCGCTGTCAAGTTGTGGGTCGCCCTCAATGACGCCGAGGTATGTTTTACGAACGATACGGTTTTCAAATTGAAGGGAGAGACGCCAGTGGGCTTCGTCGGTCTTGGCAACGAGCATGACGCCGGTGGTGTTTTTGTCGAGCCGATGCACGATTCCGGGACGGAAGGGGTCTTCGCCATGACTGAGTGAATTGGCGTAGTAGGCGAGGCCATTCGCGATGGTGCCGACCTGGGTCGAGTGCGAAGGGTGTACGATGATTCCCTTCTGCTTATTGATGGCCAGAATGTAATCATCCTCGTAAATAATGTCGAGCGGGATGGGTTCGGGGATGATGTCGTAAGGTTCCGGTGGCGGAATGATGAGCTCGATGCGGTCGCCCCCGTCCGGTTCATAGCTGGGTTTGGAGGGGTGGCCGTTAACCGTGATCGCGCCCTGCTTGATGAGTCTTTGGATGGCTGTTCTGGAAAGACGTGGAAACCGGCCGTGCAGGTATTTGTCGAGTCGGCGACCGGGAAGCCTTCGGCGGATTCGCAAAACGACACGCTCTGCTTCATCGCTCTCGGTATCCAGAGGACGCGCGAGGAGTTCCTCATTCAGCTGCGTGTCGTTATCCGGCTCGGCCAATGGATTCACCCTTTAGTGTTGGGGCATCAGGTCGTTGCTTCGGGCGACCACGGAGATCATCCTATCGCTTGTGGTCCCGTTTCGAAGATCCGTTTCCCGTAAGAAATTAGTGGGTGCGTGCGTCGCACATTCAAATGAAAAGCGTTCTGCGCTTCCCGAAGACTGTCCGTGCCGCTCGTGCAGCATCGCGCATAAAAAATGGCGCCACTGAACAGTGGGCAAAAACAAGATATAGACCCGTCGTCAGAAAAGGACGTTCATTCGTTACGTCGAGGTTTTTTCATCCGAGCCTTTGTTTTGTGGTCAAGCCGCCTGACGTGCCAGCCGCAGGGCGACCTCGACGGCAGAGGCGGCATCGGCCGCGTAACCCGCTGCCCCGATCTCGTCCGCAAATTGTTGCGTGACGGGCGCACCGCCGACGAGGACTTTCACATCGTCGAGGCCTTGCTTCTTAAGTGCTTGGATCACCTCAGACATGTAAGGCATCGTTGTGGTCAACAGCGAACTCATGCCAATCAACTTCGCTTTACTGCTGACAACCGCATTCACAAAGGCTTCGGCCGACACATCAGTTCCAAGGTCGATCACCTCGATGCCGCCGCCTTGCATCATCATGGTGACCAGATTCTTGCCGATATCGTGAAGGTCGCCTTTGACCGTACCCAAAACGATTTTGGCTTCGGGCTCGGTCCCGCCCGCCGCCAGAAGAGGCCCAAGCAAGGTCATGCCAGCTGAAAGTGCACGCGCACTGATCAGAACCTCGGGTACGTAGATAAGGTTCCGGCGAAACCGCTCGCCTACGACGGACATACCTGAGATCAGGCCTTCGTTGAGGATTCGCTCGGGGGCGACGCCGTCATCCATCAGTTGTTGCACGTCCGCGGTGACCTCGTCCCGCTTGCCGCCAATAATGCTGAGTGCGATTGATTCCAAGTCAGCCATCGTAATCAGTCTCCTGTAGGACAAAGGCTTTGCGCCGGACAACCACAGCTTCTGGAACACTTCCGTTACGCTTGATGGGTTCGCCATGCAGCGGTTAGCGAGGATGACCAGCGTACACAAGTTCAGCAATTTCAAAGAGTAAGATAGTCAAGTTGGACCGGAGTGTCAATCAGGCGTAGGGCCGGAGTTCTCAGCCGGGTCCGTGACTGTCTAGGCGGTCCTTGAGTAGGCGGATCGGGTGTTCCAGCACCATTCCCACCGGTCATCCTGCGATCGCCATAGAGTCCGCAAGGCCATAATCGACCCTACCCCTGGCATGATCTGCCTTCTGCATGAAGCCATTGCCATCTATCCAATCACGCAATCACGTTTTTTCTGGATGAACCTATTGGGGGGGGGGCTGATAGGTGAACGGAGACGCGTTACTCGCGTACGTGAATAGAACCTTACGGCGAAAGACGCGCGCCGTTTGCGCGCATGATCTTCCCAAAGGTTCTACGTTTCGGTTGCGGACCATAAAAAGGCGGTCCGCCTTAGGAAAGAATCTATTTGATCTGGTTTGCGTCACGTAACAACTCATCGCGGAAGTTACGAAGCTGGATGCTGAATGTTCGCTCGACAAGCGTGGAGTCGCAAACGTTGTCTTCTTGGCTCATTTGAATCTGAGCTACGTTGAATTTGTAGGGCATGATCGCTGAAGGGATGAGGGGAACGAGTACGCGGGCGGCGATGGTGGCGATGGGGACGGGGATCGGTAGTGTGAGCTTGGGTCGTCCACGAATGGCCAGCGCACACGCGTCGTAAAGTTCTTTCCACGTCAGTTGCTCAGGGCCACCCAGCTCGTAGGTCATGCAGTATGTTTCCGGCATCTTGAGGCATTTCGCGAAGCAGGTCGCGACGTCGTATACACTGATCGGCTGCAGTCGGTGGGTGCCGGTACCAAAGTAGGGAATGGCGGGGACCACCCGGCTCGTCACGATGTACTTGACCATTTGTATGAACTCACTGTCCGGGCCGTACACGAGACTGGGCCGAAAGATGGTCCATTGCAGTGGGCTTTGGCGTACGATTTCTTCCGCCAGCCACTTGGTTTGATGGTATCGACTGACGGCTTCGGGACGGGTGCCTAGGGCGGACATGTGCACGTAACGATGGATTCCCGCTTCGACGCAGGCGTTGATTATCTGCTGTGTTCCCGCCACATGGATGCGGCCAAATGTTTGTCCCTTGGATCGGTTCTCCTCAATGATGCCCACTAGATGGATGGCAGCACGACAACCGCGTGCCGCTTCGGCCAGGGCGTTGGTATCGAAAAGGTCTCCTTGGACAGCAACAACGTGAGCCGATACCTCGGACGGGACTTGGTCGGTCAGTTTGCGTGGGTCGCGGAGCAGGCATATGGTTTGGTAACCCTGATGCACCAGCTCGTTAATAACATGGCGACCCACAAATCCGCTGCTGCCGGTGACGAGGATTTTGCCCGGTGACGCCTGGGCTTGCGATGGGCGGTTAGCCGGATCTTCAGCCGCGTCCTGCTGATCTGTGGGACCCGGATTGTCGGAGGAGGTATTCATTGCTTGTCCCGCAGATTGTAGGCTGTGACAAGCCTCCGAGAGTAGCCAAAGATCGTCTACATCGAGGTTAAAAATGCGGGATGGGGTGCGCAGTGGTGAGTATGGCGGTTGTCAGCGGCTCGCTTGGGCGGAGCGGCAAGACACCGCCTTGGCTCGTTCGCGGGAACGGCGAGCCTTGTTCTTGTCGCGATCGTCGCGCGAGATGATGTGTCGGGCCAGTATGCGTTGGACGAAGGGCTCGCTGGTTGCGTCCGTGTGCGATCCGGTCCATCCGTATCGTTCGTATTTGGAGGACCAACCGATGTTGTAGATTTTGCCACCGCCACCCGACGGCGATCTGAGGCCCACCAACCCCGCACTGGCAATACCGATTTTGCCGTCGATCGTGCCTAGGGTTCGGACGGGACCCTGCAGGATCATGTCGCTTCGCGAGTAGTACACATAGACGCCGCCGGCGATGTTCCTCAGGGCTTTACGCATGTCGTAGGTGGACGACAAGCTAGAGCCGAGCAGGATGAGGCTTCGGACTTTGACGGGAGAATCGATGTTCTCGCAGGCCCATACGGCTACGCCTGTGCCGGCAGAGAGGGCGATGATATTGACTTGGTTCCTTGGATACTTTTGGAGATATTTCGTTATTTCCTGGCCGAGGGCCGCCCCCTTGAGTCGGGCTATCGGTCGGCCAACGGTCTGATCGAGAGCGGGATTGAAGGTGGGGGACCACCTGTAGTTAATGACGTTGCCTTGATACCCGGCTCGCTTGAGTCCATTCTGAATTTCGAAGACGCCGTAACCCCAATTCCCAGCCCCGTCGATGTAGTAGGTTCTTCCCAAACGGTCGGCACCGCTGCTGCCTGGCCCGTTGGCGCACCCTGTGGCCAACAGGCAGAGTATTGTGCAGGCAGCAAACGTCCAGGTGCTGCCAGTTCGGCTTGGATTTCGTGTCGTTCGACCGTGCATAGGACCCGATTCTCTCCAACAATCTGCTCAGCGATTCAGTCCCGCCACAGGGGAGTAAATTGCTGCGTACGATGACGAGACGCACGTGCGGGCGACAGTCATGCGAGACTCAAGTGAGTCACAGATTAGTCTAGGGAATCGTCCAGAGGCGTCAAGTACTTTGAATCTAAACGGTTCTCGCGTATGCTTTAGTTCAGTTTAGCAATGATCTTAAGGTTATCAGAACCCTATTGGAGCCGATAAGTTGCGGGTCAAGATTTGTGGGATTACGTCTACGGAGGACGCAACGGCAGCCGCCCAGGCGGGGGCCGACGCTATCGGTCTCAATCTTGTCGGTGGCCGACGTCAACTCGAACTTAGCCAAGCACGTGAGATCCTGGCATCATTGCCGCCGATGTTGACCGCTGTTGTGCTGGTCCGTTTGGAAAATGGGCGGGTTCCCGACGAAATATTGGAACTTCTCGGGGAATTCTGGGTTTCACACCTACAGTTGTATGGGCAAGTGTCAGCAGAGAGCCTGGACATACTATTACAGGATGGTTTTCGTCCTATGCCTGTTGTTGCCGTCAAGGATGCATCGTTTGCTCAGCAAGCGCGACGATCGGTCGCTCACGGCTTGGGTTCGATCACGCATCGGCCTGCGGCGGTTGTATTGGATACATTCGATGCGGCGAAAGAGGGGGGGACGGGTAAGGTCTTTCGCTGGGAATGGGTGACTGCCGCCCGCCAAGCCGGTGAGTTGACCGATTGGCCGCCCACTATCTTAGCGGGTGGACTGAACCCCGATAACGTGGTGGAAGCGATTCGGGCGGTCCAACCTTATGCTGTCGATGTGTCCTCCGGCGTTGAAGTCGCGAATGTGGCCGGCAAGAAGGACGCAGACAAAATGCGCGCCTTTGTGCACAATGCCAAACATGCCATGGAACGATAGATGCATGTTTTCAGGACGCCATCGTAGTTTGGGACTATTGTATTCTGCTAAGGTTATTTTGCTAAGGTGTCTGTGTTTGGTTTGTGGACACAGAAAGCGTGTCTACTTGTAGATTGGCGATGGTTTCACTCGATCCATCGTGACCACACCTGGGGACAGGTCGTTGGGGCCTGGCATATGCGTCAGATTTGGTGTCGTTCTTACGGGTTGATGATGTTTGCGCTTGTGTGCGCATTTTCATGGGTGTGCGCATGTGGCTGCGCGGGATCTTGGCACCCTTCGTTCGAACACGTTGAGCCGCAGCCTGCCGAAAAGCCGTTGGACCTGTCTGCCTATCTTCGGGCTGAACGATTTGGCAAGCGGACGTACCGTCGGCGTGAACTTCCTCTTCAGGAAGGGCAGGCCCAGACGACCTACATTCGTGAGATGACGGCGGAGCGTATGATTGAAGGTCGTCTCGTGGGGCAAAAGTTGCTTCCTCTCGCACGTTATCTCGAGCCAGAAGCTGTGACGACAACGGCAGTGGCTTCGACGCAGCCGAGGGAGGTAAAAAGAGCTCAATCTCCCTTCAAGCGAGGAAAGGCGCTTCTCTTCCGTTTAGCTGAGCCCATGCAGCTTATTCCACCCGAACTGACGGAAGAGGAGTTGATTGAGTCCACGACGCCCATTCGGTACTACGATTACAGCGGGCGTCAAGCGGGGGTCGGGACGCTGACGCGTTCGGTGGCGATTGAAGGTTTGGAGGATGTCGAATGTCCTGCTGGCCGATTTGAGAACTGCTTACGCATCAACGTGAACTTGATCGTCCAGTTCTCGTGGTGGCTTCGTATGCAAGGTTCTGGCTACTTGTGGTTGTCGCCGGACGTTGGCGAAGTGCGTCGCGTGCATCAGATCTCCGGTTGGTTTCTGATCTTTTGGTTCGGCAGCGCTTACGAGTATGACCTTCTGTCTTATGATGATATGGGTGGCAAGGTGTTGACGATGTGGCCGACGTCGGCAAAATGGGCGTACGGTGCGATTATGTTTGACCGGATTCTGCCTAAGCCGCAGGTTGCTGGCATGTTGGTCGATTTCGCTGATACGGCCCCGGCTCCATGATGGGTGGTTTGCTGCATTGGGTGGATCGTGTTCTGATTGAGAACAGGTAACGCCAATAGCGTTTTATTATGAGCCGAGTGGATCCATGGCTGACAAAACCGCTTTGTTTGGGGGTAGCTTCAACCCGATTCATGTTGGCCATTTGATCGTTGCCCGCGCCGTGGCTGAACATCTTGACGTTTCTCGGTTGATATTTGTTCCGTCGGGGAATCCTCCGCACAAGCGCAGTGGGGGGCTTGCCGATGCTGCTGCCCGCCTCACGATGGCCCGTATCGCGACCGCTGATGAACCGGGCTTTGAAGTCAGCGATATTGAGATTCAACGTGATGCCCAGCAAAGTGGGCCGAGCTATACCATTCTTACCGTTCAGCATTACCGCCAGTTGCTTGGAGCGGACGAATCTTTGTTTTGGATCATTGGCGGTGACACGCTCACTGAGCTCCACACCTGGTACCGGGTCGACGAGTTGGTCGACATGTGTCGCATCGTTACTGCCATGCGGCCCGGTTTTGAGCAGCCTGACCTCTCGGTGCTTCATACAAAGCTATCGTCAGCGCAGGTTAGCCGGTTACGTGAAGGTATGTTGCCCACGCCGGTGGTTGATATCTCTGCCACCGATATTCGCCACCGTGTTCGGACCGGCCGGTCGATTCGCTACCTTGTGCCCGATGCGGTGTGCGATTACATCGAAAAGCGAGGTTTATACAAGGCGTGATGGACAGGCAGAGGATTGCTCGGTGCCGAGTTCGGGTAAACGGCTCATTGTGTTTGGGGAAAGCCCTCTTGCCGAGGATTATTCTCGCTTGGCAGCATGTTTTGCTCTATCGGCGGTGGGGACTGTCGGCCTTGCCCCAATAAGACGCGCTTTGCCTCGTTGTTGAGCGTAAAGCGGATAAGTCCCGTTATTCCTTGAAAACGTTTTTCAGCGTCGCGTCGATCTGCGTGGGGCTCCGCGGTTACAACACCGGTGCTAGGCAGGGCTCCTGTCAAGCACGCATCCGCGTACTCGTCATCGTCGCAGATTCGCAAAGGCACGCGTCGGGGGCCTTGTGGTGTCTCGACGAACAACACGGTGTCCTGGACGCCCCTGAGAGGTTCGCTATTGTCGTTTAGGAAGTAAACACGGAGGTTTTTGTCGTCTGGTTCCACCACCCACTCCACATATCCTTGCCGGCTACCGATGGGGATGATCCGGCCGAGATGGGGCGGTTCTAGCATGGAAGGGACGGCAGCGGTCGTTTCAGACGGCGAGGTTGAGGACGACTCGTGAATGGAGCCAACATTTGTATTGCCCGTCGGAGGCAGTGGGGGCAATGGGTCCTCTTCACATCCAGCGGTACTGGTTGTTAGCAGGAGTGCACTGGTCAACGCGCAAATAAGTCCAGGTCGGTACATAGGTTTGTATCATTGTACCTTTGCCACTTGGTTGAGCCAATCGGGCTGCTCAACGGGCACCTTTTGGCTGCTGCCTTGTCGTGACCGAAAACGCATTTGACGCGTGGTGCTCCCGTGGTGTAGGGAATGGAATGTGATGGAGCAAAATAGCCAACCGCAGCAGAGGCTCGAGGGGGGACCGGCGGTGTTACCACGCCCTTGGCCATTTTTCGGCGTGAAAGCGCTTCCCAATCCTGTGGTGACATATGTCGGTCTGGCAGCCGTGTGGTGGATTCCCAAGCCGCTCGGCCCCCGTATATCACTGCGTGCCGCTGCGATTGCCTGGTTTTTGGGCTTCTTGGCGTTGGCGGTCACGATCCTTTTTCTCGAGGCCCATTCAAAACCTCTTTGGCCGTTTGGCCGGCAGATTTCCTCTGCGCCCGAAATCCTGATGCGCTATGAGCTGATTTTTCTTGTATGTCTCGCTTATGTGACGGGGCTGTCGGCAACGATTTGGTTTCGGTATCGCGGGTTGGCCCGCGCCGATGCTGCCGCCATCAACAAAGCCATCCAAGAAGAACGTTGGGAATTGGCTGCACTGCTTTTGCATCGATACTGTCTCCTCGTTTCGGCCATTTGGCGCCGCGTCCCCTCACAGGTGGATGCTTGGGATAGTATTCTTATTCGCAAGCTTCCGCATCATCGCCGTTTCTATGTCTATTACCGCGATACGCCTCCGTCTTTGCCGGCTGACGCGACAGCCAGTTTTGTGCCGGCGATTGTGCCCAGCGCCCAACCGTCGTTGTGGTCTGCTGCAGCACTCATCCCCGTGGCTTTTTTGTTGTATACCTTAGTTGTGGATATTCTCGAACGCGGTCATTGGCAACGGGCGGTGCTTTTCAACGCGGTTCTCCTGGCGGCTATTTTGGTTTGCTACGGTACCTATTTCTTTACGTCGCTGCTGGGCCGTTCCAACTACTTTCGCTTTTCTCCGGGCGTGATGCAGTTACTCCGATTCATGATCCGGCGTCGGAAACCCGTTATTGAAACCTTTGACCTTCGGGAAATCGATGTGGTTCTCGATCTTTCCTCGCCCTCACCAGGATTGATCTTGTTGAACCCCCCCGGGTATCGGCGTGTGACGTTTCGTTTGCCCAGGGGGCCTGAAGTTATTGAAGCGCTGTTCCGCGCCACCCTGTCAACCGTTCCCACGCCACCGTTATCCGAGGACCAGTTGGTTGAGTAATTCAGTCGCCTTTCGGCCCGTTTACTGATGCCCTTAGCCGGTAAGCGCACGGTCCTTGTGCCGCTTCATTCCATCGTCGCGTAAGCTGGATTCGGATTGGTCTAAGGCCAAATGGGCTCCTACACTTTAATTACCGACGCATGTTTGTTGCCGAAGTCAATTCCGTCGTTACCACGCGTAGGTTTTTTTTGCGAAGCACGCAAGCATGGCCGAAAAAGTTAGGGGGCGGCGGGCGAACGGAGCTGGCTTCACTTGACAAACAGTCATTCGTACGAGAACGAGGGTTAGCCAACGTTGCAGAAAATGGGAACTTCCACCGGCGACATGAGGGGCAGAAATGTCCTAGCTTGGCATTGGGGGTAGCAACGTGCACATTTCTGAACTACATCGTCGTGAACAGCCCACGATTTCGTTCGAACTGTTTCCCCCTAAGACCCCGGAGGCGCAGATTCAGCTTTTTGACCAGGTGATCCCGGATTTGTTGAAGCTGTCGCCGGAATTCATGACTTGCACGTACGGAACCGGTGGCGGTACGCGCGATCAGACGCTCGAAATTGTCACGCGGATCAAGCGTCAGTTCGGGATCGAGGTCGCCAGCCATTTGACCTGTGTCGGGGCGTCACGTCACCAGATTGCTGCGTACCTCGAAAAGTGCCGTAGCGAGGCGATCACGAACATCGTTGCGCTACGCGGCGATGTGCCGACAGAGGAGACGACGTTCAAGGTACATTCACAGGGTTTTCAATATGCAAAAGAGTTGATCGCCTTCATTCGGCAGATTGACGGCTTTGGTATTGCGGCAGCGGGTTACCCCGAGGGGCATCCCGAGTGCCCGGACAAGTACCTTGACTGGCGCCGCTGCCGGGACAAGGTCGAGGCCGGTGCGGACGTGATTATAACCCAGTTGTTTTATGATCTCGACGATTTCTTCGAGTTTGAAGATTACCTCAAGAATGGGCTCGGCGTGAGTGTTCCGATTGTTCCGGGGGTGCTTCCGATCCTGAGCGGCAAGCAGATTCGTCATTTTTGCGGTATCTGTGGTGCTAGCTTGCCAGGTCAGGTGCAAGCTAAGCTTGACCAATATGCCGATGATAACCAAGCATGTCGGCAATACGGTATCGATTTGGCGACCGAAATGTGTGACCGGCTTCTGAGCCACGGCGTGCCGGGAATCCACTTCTATACGCTCAACCGGGCAGCCTCCACAGCTGGGATCATGACCAATCTGGGGCTGGTGAAAGCGTTTCACGTTTAGATTGAGTAGGGTTCCAAGCTTGCGTGGGCAGATGCAGGTAACAGGGCCTCCTTGCCATCGTCCCTCCCGTGTGAAGGTTTTGCCCGGTCAATCCATTGTATCGTTTTCGAGAGTCAGTAAACTGGGTGTCATGTCACAGGAGGCCAGTCATTCGCGAGCCATTCGCCGATGGGCGATGATTCTCTATTGGATCACGATTTTTCTTTTGACACATTGGCCGGAAATAGACCGATACGAGCCGGCCGATGGTTGGCCCATACCCAATTTCTCGGTCGTCATGCACGTCGTTACCTATGGCGGCTGGGTCGTGATGTGGTGGTGGCTGCTATCTGTGGATGGACGGCGAGTCACCCATTGGGCTTGCGTGGGGTTGATCTTGGGGGGGGCGGCCTATGCCATTTTCGATGAACTGAGCCAAGCCCTCGTCGATCGCCATCCCGCGGTGACCGATTTTCTGGCTGATATGCTCGGGGTTGTGACGGCTGTCGCGATTTGCTATTTCTGGCAGCGTTCCCAAGTTTATCGGCAAATACGACAGGAACGCGAGGTGTCTCGCCAGCTTTCATGATCGGAACAGACCGCCCATTCCGCATGTGCGCCCGGCATCAGCGGACCGTTCCGATTGCTCGACGAGCTGTCCTGGGATATCCTTGTTCTTTGAATACGGAATGCCGGTGGGGCCTGCCACTACAGAACGCAACGGAGTCAAGATCCGCGAGACATGGGTCATCAACACGTCAAATCAACACATGAGCCTGAAGAGTCTACCCTCGTGACGGCAATCCCACTCGATTTGCCGGGCAAGTGGTACGTGGCTCATTGCCGTTCTCGAAATGAGAAGATCCTGGCTAAGGAACTTTCCATCCTGGGCATCTTCAACTACTTGCCTTTGAACAGACGTCAGACGCGCAGTCCAGCGACGGGCCGGATTTCGCACAGTCTTGTCCCAGTCTTCCCTGGGTACGTTTTTTTCAACAGCAATGAGGATCAACGCTATCTGGCGTTGAGGACCAATCGAATTGCCGCCGTTCTTGATGTTCCAAACCAGGAGCAATTGGTAGCGGAGTTGACTCAGATTCAGACCCTCGTGGCCAAGGACGAGTCGTTTGCCGTCGTGCCGCACATTCACGTTGGCGATTGGGGACGGATTATTGCCGGTCCTCTGCGTGGACTTGAGGGCGTCGTCACGCAGTGTTCGGGTGGCTTTCGTCTAACCATGAACGTCACCATTTTGGGCCAGAGCGTTCATGTCGAGGTTGACCGTGACAAGATCGAGCCGATCGAGGCTCCGGCCTACGCCTGCTCTAAAGCCTATCCCCAAAGCTAGTAACTGAAGCGTTAAGATAAAGCCGTAGAGTAACGAATCGCTCAGGGACGTAACTCGTTTTAGGGCGGGACGCATCCGTCGCTACGGTTGATCGCATTCCAAAGCGAATTTCGAGAAGAGATGAGCCGATGGGTGGATGAACCGCCGCTGGTGTTGAGCGTAGAAAGGGCAGAGAGCACATCGTCAGATTTGACAAATCGCTTGGAATTAAGGAGATAGGAAAGAGATCGGACCATTTCCTTCTGTTGCGTGGCTATCTGACGACCGATATATACCTGTAGCACCTTATATTCAGGAGCTACAATATACATTCTTAGTTTACTTTCGGGCGGTCAAGTATCGGCTGACGGGGACGGAGTGTATCCTTTTCCCGTCTCATTTATCGATAGGTTAATCAGGCAAGACGGGGTGACAGGACCCTGCTGTAGCATGAAGAGCGCAAAAGGGACCGTGTCGATCGCTGGACAGGATAAAGAGGGCACGTCAGATGAAAGAAGATATCCGCAGTCGTTTTGATGACGTGAGTGGTGCTATTTGCCGTACCCGAGATCGTCTTACCGATCGAATTGCCGAGGCTGTGGATCTGATCGTTGCGTGTTACCACGAGGATCACGGCGTGCTTGTGTTTGGTAATGGTGGGTCTGCCAGCGATGCCCAGCACATCGCGGGTGAGTTGGTAGGGCGGTTCCTCCGAGAACGCCGTGCGCTAAAGGCAGAGGCGTTGTCGACGAATACGTCCATACTGACTGCTTTGGCAAACGACTATGATTTTGAAATGATTTTCGCTCGACAGATCGAGGCGAACGGTCGTGCTGGCGATGTCGCGATTGGCATCACGACTTCAGGCAACTCGGCCAATGTTGTGGCTGGATTGCGTAAGGCTCACGAAATTGGGCTGAAGACGATCGCTCTTACAGGTGAAGGGGGGGGTAAATGTGCTGATCATGCCGATGTGTTGCTCGACGTACCGGCCACCCACACGCCGCGAATTCAAGAAGCACACATTGCGGTTTATCATATCATTTGTGAGTTAGTGGAACGCGCGGTTGTCGGAATGGATTAGAGTGATCCGAAACGCTGATCATACACTGGGGTCTTGGTGATGGAACACGTCGTCGTGACGGGGGCGGCCGGTTTTATTGGTTCGCATGTGTGCGAGGCACTTCTTGCATCGGGCCGGCAAGTGACCGGGCTTGATTCTTTTGATTCATTTTACGATCCGGCAATCAAGCAACGCAATCTCGAAGGATGTCTAAAACACGCTCGTTTCGCACTCAGCACGGGTGATATTCGTGACAATGTCATGGTCGATCAAGTGATGAGGCGCAAGGTTGATGCGATTATCCATTTGGCGGCTCGTGCTGGCGTTCGGCCTTCTATTGAACAGCCCCTTCTGTACCAAGATGTGAACGTGAACGGTACCGCTGTTGTCTTGGAAGCGGCACGGAAATATGGCATACGGCGTTTTCTTTTCGCAAGCAGTTCGAGCGTCTATGGGAACAATGAGAAGGTTCCCTTCACTGAATCTGATAATGTTGACTTCCCAATATCTCCATATGCGGCAACAAAGAAAGCCGGTGAATTGCTGTGCCATACGTATCACCATTTGTTCCATATGCACATAACGTGTCTTCGGTTCTTTACTGTTTATGGTCCGCGTCAACGGCCTGACTTGGCAATCCATAAGTTTGCCCGGCTCATCGAGCAAGGGGAGCCGATTCCCGTTTTCGGTGACGGTAGTATGATGCGCGACTACACGTATATCGATGACATCGTGTGCGGTGTTCGGGCGAGTTTAGAACGGTGTAAGGGGTATCATGTCTACAACTTGGGTAACTCGAACCCCATATCCCTGAGCGATCTTGTGGTTGCTTTGGAAAATGCCTTGGGAAAAAAGGCGATCATTCAGCGAATGTCGGCACAACCTGGCGATGTCGAACAAACGTATGCGGATATCCGTTTGGCTAAGGAAGAATTGGGATACGATCCCAAGACAGCGTTGCGTGTGGGTTTAGCGAGTTTCGTGTCGTGGTTGCGACGAGAGGGCATATTAGAGAAAGCCTTTTGATGGTGTTACTGGATTGAGCCGGGTTTGCCCTTCGGCGTTGGAAGC
>Ga0180434_10000674_pt1 | contig 50031 bp, 56 predicted proteins | sample SS_ome_7_FD_132453 | JGI IMG/M metagenome (GOLD analysis project Ga0180434, IMG submission 132453) | Hypersaline lake sediment archaeal communities from the Salton Sea, California, USA - SS_1_D_2 metaG | ecosystem: Environmental > Aquatic > Non-marine Saline and Alkaline > Hypersaline >... | reverse complement strand
GAACACGGCGGGATCGTACGCATGGGATCGAGCGGTGAAGGGCAATGCGACGATCGACACGCCGTCGAATAGCTCGCACGTCGGCGCGTCGTACACTCGAATCCCGTTGCCGCCGAGCCCTTGTTCGAGCCCGCGAAGTGCCGCGAGCGTGTGCGAGCCCGATCCATCTTCGATCACGTCGTGATTCCCGACGACCCATCGGCTCGCGATGCCATGCTCGAACCAAAGATTCGCCGCGACTTCGACCGCGACACCGACGCTCGCGTGCGATCGTTGCGTGTCGGGATCGGTCAAGTCACCGACGAAGATGAATGCGTCGACCTTCGTGTCGACCGCAAGTCGAACCGCATCTTGTACCGCGTCGAACACGTCAAGGAATCTCGGCATTCCGGCGGTCGATGCGTCGAGATGCCAGTCGCTTGTGATGATCGCCTTCATTCTGTCACTTCGACCTTTCCGGCGTCGGCTTCCGCCCATTCGGCTTCCGCCTTCGCCCGAACGACCCGCTCGAAGTCGGCGGCAAGGTCGGGGTCGTCGTGAAGTCGCTTCACGGCGGCGTCGAAGCCTTGCCCGAGCGTCTTCTTGCCCCACTTGATATACGAGCCCGCGAGCGTCGCAACTTCAAAGTCGAGCGCTTGTTCGATCACGTCGCGGGGCGCGTCGAAGCCTTCGGGCACAAGCACGCCGTTCGACGTCGAGAAGTGCGCAACGGGTCGACGTTGATCGCCTTTCTTGCCGACCTTCGTCTTGCGGATCTGTACTTCGTGCCGTTCACCGATCACGCGGTTGTTCGCATCCGATATGAAGCCCGCACGAACGATCCGAGCCGCAAGACTTGAGTCGTAATAGACCGCCCGACCGCCGCCGACCTTGAAGCCTTCGTCGAAGATTCCCGCGTCGGGATCTTCGGCTTCGCGAGCGACGACGACCATTGCGGTTCCGGTTTGCGCGAGCAACGGAACCAATTCGTCGAGCCATTGCGCGTTCAACGCCGCCTTGTGTTGCGCCGCCCGACCGCCGAGCCCGTCAATGCCCCTTGATCCCTTGCCGCGCCTTCCTTTGCCCCTTGCGGGCGCGGCATCGGCGGCTTCCTTCATGATCTTCGCAAGCAACGCCTTCGGAACGAGCTTGCGAAGCGAGTCGACGACATACAAGCAAGACACGTCGGGGTCGAGCGTGCCCTTCGCCTTCGCGTCACCGATCGCTTCGGCGCTCGCTCGCACCGCGTCGACGGTTTGCTCGTAGGTTCGGGGTCGAAGCGCCCGGAAGCCCGGATGGCGAAGGTACGCTTCGCCCATGTATGCCCGAAGCCACGTCGAAGGGGTCGTGTATTCGGCGTCGACGAATTGGAAGAAGTGCCCGAGCTTCAAGAACGAGAGCCCGAGCCCGATCAAGAACAAGGTCTTTCCTTCGTTGCTCGGGCCATGCACAAGCGCGAACCGCTCGATCGGCCAACCGCCGACCCGCGTTGCAAGGTCGACTTGCGGGAAGATCGTTCGCACCGCGCGAACGGTTGTCAGAACGTCAATGGCTGGACGGAACGAATCGAAGCGTTCCGCGACCGTGGCAAGTTGTGCCAAGCGGTCGCGGTTCGCCCCGATGTCATCCGCCGAAAGTTGCTTCGGCTTTCGCATGGATCACTTTCCCCACGGAAGATCGTCGGTCGGATCGACGGCTTTCGGATCACCGAGCGGTTCGCCCTTCGTCGAGCCCTTCGTCGAGCCCTTCGTCGAGCCCTTCGTCGAGCGCCGCTTCTTACCCTTGGCGGGCTCGACGACTTCCCATGTTTCGGCATCGTGGATCGTCGCGCACGACGGACAGACCGCTTTCCCGTCGACGGTTTGCCCGCCCTTCGACTGGTCGGCAAGCGCGACTTGTGCCTTGCACTTCGAGCACGGTCGCGACTCGACGTTGCCGTCGTCGTCGTATACCGCCCCGCACTTCGGGCATTGCACGTCGGTCGCCTTCAATTCGTCGAAGTCGCACACGTCGCAGACGTACAAGTCGCCTTCGGGCTCGGGCTCGGGCTCGGGCTCGGGCTTCCCCTTCACTTCCGGGGTTCGCCCTTCGAGCTTGTCGGGGTCGAAGTCGCTTTCGTCGGCGGCATCGTCGTCGCCCTTGGCGGATTCCGCCGCACCGAACACTTCGTCGAAGGGGAAGTTCTCGATCAAGCACGCTTGCTCCATCTCGGATCGAAGCGTCGCGATGTTTCCGGGCTTCAAGTGACCCGCAAGGTCGGGCGGGTCGCCCGAGATCAACTCTCGAACTTCTTCCGGGCATTCGATCGCGGTCTTGGGTACGACCCGATACTTCTTCTCGAACGATTCGTCGGCGCGGTATTCCCAAAGGAAGGGATAGGGGTTCCGAAGCGGGTTGCCCTTCTCGCGCCCGACTTCTTCGATCTTGTCGCGAAGAACGCGCTTCATGGCATTGCCGAGCGCTTCGGCTTCGTCGGTGATCTGGACCCCTTCTTCGGGGTGATCGTGATCGACGATCGCGAACGTGTATTGACACCGGGCGATCGCGTTCTCGCGCCAAGCTTCCGAAGGGCGAATGCCCGCCTTGCGAAGCTCGCCCTTCTCTTCGACGGTCAAGTCGCGTCGCGAGAACGCATTGTAGATTCCGCCCGCCCGAATCACGGTGTCGTGTTCGCGGTCGGTGCCCGTGAATCGGAAGATCGGATCGGTCCAATCGAGATCCCCTTCGTTCACCATGTCGCGCACGACTTCGATCGTCTTGCAAAGCGGGCACACGACGGGCGGCACTTCCCGCTTGTCGTCGTCGTCGCGGAACCGTTGCTTGCGAAGCACAAGCTCGGATTCGTGGCACACCCACGTTCCGCCCCAAACCTCGCGCCGCGCTTCGCCCGTGTCGCGATCTTCCCGCACGACGATTCGGGGCCAATTGTGCGCCCATCGGGCGAACCCGAGCCCGACCGCAAGGTGAAGCCAAACGATGATCTTCGGCTCGGCACCGTCCTTCGGCTTCCGCCAGTTCTTCAAGAAGTTGCCGCGCGAGCCGCCGCCCGCACTGTGATCGAGAAAGTCATCCAAGCTCATTCCACGCATTGCTTCGTTCCTTTCGTGTGTTCGTCGTGTTCGACGTCGGGGTTACTTGTGCATCATGCCGCGAACGCTCGGCGGCGGTCGGAAGGTCTTGTTCCCTTCGGGATCTTCGACAACGACGCCGCTCGACGCGAAGGCGAGCGCTTCGAGCATCGACCGCGCGGCTTCGGCTTCTTCGTCGCCATGAAAGATCGCGAGCACCGTGATCATTCCGGGCTTCGTTTCGTACAACACCAGACGCTTGCCGCGACCGACTCGCCCGACGCCGATGAATCGCTCGGTGCCAAGGATCCCGAATTCGACTGGCTTGCCGGTCATGCCCGCACCGATTCGAGCAATACTTCGAGCGTTCGGACCCGCTTGCTCCACAAGTCGGCAAAGCGTTCGAGATTCGCGACCGTGCGCCGAGCCTTCGCCCTTTCCTCTTCGAGCGCCCGCCATTCGTCGGGGAAGAGCGCCGCGATCTTCGACGTCACGTCGGCGTCGGTGATCGCCTTGCGTCGCTCGCCCCGATCCTTTTCGGCTTCAAGCTCGGCGCTCGCTTGTTCGCGCATGCTCACCGCGAGAACAACCGCGTCGGCTTCATAGCGGTCGACGGCAACCTTTGCCGACACGAAGATCGCGTGTGCTTGTCGGGCGTTCTCTTGCGCGTTGTCGAGCGCGTTCACGAGCGTGATCCGATCCCGGTTGCCGGGTTCCCCGATGCGAAGCTCGGCTTCAAGCCGCTCGTATGTCGACCATACGTCGATCTCGAAGATCCGCTCGACGATCTTCGACGTGCCTTCGGCAAGCACAAGGTTCTCCAAGTCGGCGGCGACTTGCGCCCGTCGACGGGCGAGCATGGATGATCGATCATCCATGTCGGGCGGCGGTGCCGAGATCGTATCCCGACCGGACTCGGGCTTCGCGGGCTCGGGCTTCGGTGCCGCCGCCTTCGCCCCGTTGCCGCCCCGTTTCCGCCCCTTGGCGGGCTTCGCGGGCTCGGGCTCGGGTTCGGGTGCCTTGACTGGCTCGGGCTCGTTCTCGGGCGCTTGTGCCGCCGCCGTTGCTTGCTTCACTTCACTTCGTCGTCGCATCGTTGCCTCCCATGTCGAACAACGTCGGTTGTACCGCTTGACTTCGCTTCTTCCGCCCCTTGGCGGGCTTCGGTTCCGCCCCCTTCGACCGCTTCACCCGCTTCGACGCGACCTTCGGGGCGTCAAGCCCGAGCGTCGCTTGATCCGGGTTGAACTTCCGGTTCGGGCGCGTTCGTTCCCATGGCGACCAGTCGGCGTCGGGGTACGCCGCCGCAAGGAAGCGCCGCGTCGGCGGGAACACGAGCACTTCCCAAACGTAATGGCGATCGAAGTCGCCGGTCCAGTCGACGGCGGGCTTGCATTGCAACCCATCGCCGCTCGCGTCTGCGACGTAATACTCGATCTTGACGCCTTCACCGACATCTTCGCCCCGTTCCTTCAATACCCGAGCAACCGCAACGTGCGGCGGCTCGGCGGCATACTCGCCGTCTTTCTTCTTGCGTCGGGCATAGTGCGCAAGCGGCTTCGACAACCGCTTCGACTGGATCACCGCGTCGGCGTCGATGTCGCCTTCGAGCACCTTGCTCTTCCAAGCGTCGAGAAGCTCGACGAAGGGTTCGATTCCGGGCGGGTCGTCGCCCGCGAGCAAGAGCTTGATCGCTTCATATTGCAACGCACGGGCGAGCTTCGGCACGTCGCCGCGCTTGTATTCGAGCCCTTTGATCTCGGGCTCGGAATCCTCCGTTGCTTCGGTTCCCTTATAGTGGAGATACCGCCCCGCATACCGCTTCGCGCTTGTCATCACAACGCGCTCGAACGCCTTCTCGTATGCAAGCTCGACTTCGTTGCGCGAACACGACTTCGACCGGATCAAGCTCGGGTATAGCTCGGCGTTGCACCAGTCGACGAAGGCGGCGAAGTCGGTGCGGCTCGCCCCGACGACGAAGATCGAATCGGTGTCGCCGTACACGACGCGCATGTCGCGAGCTTCCGCCGCCTTGATCGTTTCCTTGATCAACCATTGCCCGCATTGCGTGACCGCTTCGGCAACGTCGCGCACGAAGAACCGCGAGAAGGGCGACCCGACCACGCCATAAAACGAATTCGCGGCGACCTTGTACGCGGTCGACTTCCGGTCGGCTTCGACCCATTCCGGCGTTCCCGGCGGCAAGCTCGCCTTGCGCTTGTTCCAATGTTTGCGAAGCCGAATCATCTCTTCGAGCGCGACCGCGAGCAACCCGCGCGGCTCGTTCGCGAATACCGCGTCGGTGTATGCCGCGACGCAATGCCCTTCGGGAAGGGGAAAGGTCTTGGGCGGAAGGTGCGACAAGTAGCTCGGGCGAAAGCCGATGTCTTCGACAAGCCGCACGTTCGGGCGATACGTTTCCGGGCTCATGTTCCACGTAAGAATGATCGACGGGTACAACTTCGAGAAGTCGGCAACGTGAACGTTCCGCTCGATCCCGCGTGTCTTGGGGTCGAGCACGAATGCGCCCTTGAACTCCTCGGAATCCTCGAATCCATGCCACGTCGGGAAGCGGTGTTCGCGTTCGAGACCGAGCCGCATTAGGAAGCCTTCGACTTGCGCGGTAGGGTGCAATCCATGCGAGTCGGGGAATACGTGGCACGCTTCGCACAACGATTGAAGCAACGCGACGAAGCCCGTTTTCTCTTCAATGCGCCGCATAAGGTCGGCGTCTCGAACGCAGTATTCGAGAAGCCGCTTCGGGTTCGCCCGCCATTCGTCGTACGACTTTTCGCCCGTCATGCCCGCGAGCTTGCCTTCACCGAGCACGTTGAACGCAACCGAGTCGAGCGCCATGGATTGCTTTTCATCGCCCGATGCGGCGGCGACGTTCAACCGCCGATAGACGGACAAGTGATCAAGCCATAGCCACCGACGCATCTCGACCCGCAATCCGGCGTTCGCGGTGCGGGCTTCGATCATCGGGAAGTCGAAGCGGTCGCCGTTCCACGCAAGGATCGACTCGTACTTAGCGATCGCTTTCCACATGTGAACGAGAAGCTCGCGTTCGGCTTCGTCGGTCTCTTCGGTCAAGACCCCCTTGTCGACTTCGCCGTTCTCACCGACGACCGCGAAGGCAAGTATCCGGGCATCGGTCTTGCGCGAAAACGGAACGCGGGAATCCGTTTCGATGTCGAAGAAGGCTCGGGTCGGCTTGTCGATCTCGATCTTGTGGTCGGTCGCCCAACGGCGAAGCGGACCGATGTCGGCTTCATAGGTCGTGATCTCGAATTCGCGCTCGACCCACTTCGCCGCGAGAAGGTGATTCGGTTCGCGGCTTCCCCGCGCCCGCTCGTACTTCCAACGGATGCGCGAATACTCGCCTTCATTCGAGATCCCTACGAGCAAGCGCGACGCCCGAAGCACCCGACCGAGCGATTGCCCGTTCGGACCGATGCGGTCGAGATCGGCGGTGCGAACGAAGAAGGAATGTTCGGCGGGAAAGGCACGACGCTCGATCTCGCCTTCGTCGTTGCGGGAATAGGCGAGAATCGAGCCGCCGCGCCAGAAGGCGTTGACGTATCGCCGCATGGATCACGTCGCTCGCGAGCGGTCGACGATCAAGATCATGTTGCCTTGCGCGTCGGTGCCGAGCGTGTATCGGATCTCGATCCCGTTCAACGTCATCTCGACGCCGATCGGCTTGTCGGCCATCTTGCGGGCGCGCTTCTCGGAATCCGCCGCCTTCACGAGCTTGATCGTCGTGCGCTTCGTCTTGTGCGTCGTTGTGAGAACGGCGGCGGGCGTCGAAGGGGTCGACACGGTGCCCGAGCCCTTGCCCTTGCCGCCGCCGACGTTCTTGCGCCTCCCTTGCCCGTCGTCGCGTTGGGGCAAACCGTTCGCGAGCGCCCGCACCTTGTCGGCAACTTCCCGAAGCGGCATGCCGTCGCGCACTTCGTCAAGAAGATCGGTGCGTTGCTTGGCGGGAAGGCGAAGCACAATCCCGAGCTTCGCGACGCCGATCTTCGCGACGTCATCCGCCGAGAAGCTCGCCGCGATATCCATGAGCTTGTACGCGTACCCCGACGACATGTTCAACTCGGCTTCGCAGAATTGCTTGAAGCCGCGATAGACGGGCGCGCCCTTGTCGTTGCGGCGTTGCTTCCAAGCGTCGTTCTCGAAGGTCCGAAGGATCGCGTTGCCGAGCACCCAGTGGGACACGACCGCCGCGCGCTTGGCTTCGTGGACCCCACACACCGCATCGTCGAGATCCGCCGACGTCGTGATCTTCCCGGTCGGTTGCGCGACGACGATCTCGGCGGTCGCGTCGATCACTTCGGCATCCTTCGACTCGGGCTTCGTCGCCCCCTTGCTCGGCTTCTGCGACTCCTTGGCGGGCTTCGTCGCCTTCGGCTCGGGCTTCGACCCCTTGGCGGGCTTCGACCCCTTGGCGGGCTTCGACTCGTTCTCGGGCTTGCTGGACCCCTTGGCGTCGGGCTCGTGTTCCGGGGCGACTTCGACGCCGAGCTTGTTCGCCAGCGCTTGCGTCGCTTCCGACGTCGACTTGCCGTTGCCCTTCGCCGCTTCCGACCGCTTCTTGCCCTTGCTCGGCTTCTGCGACCCCTTGGCGGGCTTCGCGGGCTCGGGCTTCGGCTCGGGCTTCGGCTCGGGCTTCGGCGTCGACTTGCCGCTCGTTCCCGCCGGTTCGTTCCCCATCGGCATCTCTTCGGTTCCGCCTTCGCCGCAATACGGGCATTCGGGAAGCGTGATATCCGAGTCGCCCTTGCACTTGTCGCAGTCGGCAAGCTTCTCGCGGGGCGTGTTCGCGCGGCTCGCTTGTGCGAGCAACCGAACCCGGTCGTCGATCGAAGCGCCCGAAGGCACCGCGACCTTGTACCGTTCGAGATACTTGTCGACGATCTTCGGGTCGACGACCGCCATGATCACGCCCGACACCTTGCCGTCGTTCGCCTTCGTTGCCTTCGTTGTCGTCGTTGAAGTTGCCATGCTTTCCTCCATGCGCATCATGCCGCGCCATGCCGCGCGACTTGTTCGAGCACCCGACAGATCGCCCGCCGAGCATCGTGTTCGGATCCAAGCCGAAGCCGAAGCTTCAACTTCGTGTTGCCGTTTACCAACCGCGCCGCTTCCGCGACATCGCCCGACGCGACGACAAGTGCAAGCACGCAAGCGGCATCTTGCGGGGCGAGCTTGTCGAGCGTTGATCCCAGAAGCCGAAGCCGAGCGACTTCTTCGACTTGTTCCGCCATGGATGATCGATCATCCATACCGCCGCGATCCATTCCGAGCGCCGTGAAGCTCACCGGATGTCGCGAAGGGCTTCGGTCGTCGAGCCGAAGCGCGCCGCGTTGCCGATGCAACCACTTCTTCGCCGCCGTGATCGCCCGCCATCGAACATGAACGTCGATCGCCACGCCGCGAGAAGGATCCCATTCCAAGCACGCCCGCCAAGCCGCGATGATCAACTCTTGCTCGACGTCGATCACTTCAACGGCATCGGGCACTTGCCATCGACCGAGCACGTATCGGGCGATCCGCGACCAGTCGGCGGCGGTCTCGCGCGAGAACTCGGTGAAGCTCACACGACCCGAGCGCAAGGCGTGAAGCCGCACTTCAAGGGTTGTCGTCGTGTGCTTCCGGCGTCGCATCGTTGGGTTCCTTTCGTCGTCGCGTGTCGCGCCTTCGCGCGCCTTCGGGCTCGACGGTGCCTTGTCGGGCTCGAAGGCGCGCGGGGAAGGTTGCGGTGCCTCTCCGCACCTTCCCCGCGCCTTCCTACCGTCACGCGCTCGCGTTGGCGGAATCCGACGCCTTCGGCATCCAAGCGGGCTCTTGCCACGGAAGCGGGCGCTTCGTGTTCCCCATGATCAACGCACCCGCCGCACGCTCGATCTCGGTCTCGGCAAGCGGGTCGAACCGGGCACCTTCGACTTCGTGCGCATAGCGCGTGAAGGCGTTCGCAACCGCCGCGCGCGACACGAAGCCGCCGACCGTCGCGCTCGATTCGTCCTTCTCATACATCGCGATCAAATCACCGACGACTTCTTCGCGCTTCCGACCGTGAGCCCGCACCGGAACAAGCTCACGTTCGATGATGGCGTCGAACAAGCCCGGAAGGGCTTCGCGAATGTTCACCGGACCTTCGTCGTCGTGCGCCCGCTCGCCCGCCGCCACAAGCGCCGCTTCGAGCGCGTTGTCGTCGCACGCGTAACCCCATCGCTCCATGAAGGGTCCGACCTTCTTCAAGGCTTCCGCGAACGCGGTGCGGAACCGCTCGGCAAGCTTCTCGACCGAACCGACGTGTCGGATGTTGCCGACCTTCGAGCGGGCGTCGTCGATCACGATCAAGTTCAAGCAAAGGTTCTGGCGAACCGCCGCCGACACCTTGATCGAACCCGACCCGTCATCCTTCGCTTCGACGATCACGGCGGCGTTGAAGAATTCGCCCGACACGAACTTCTCGGGCTGGACGTTCGTGTGAAACACGATCTCGAAGCGGGCGCGCTTGCCGTCGTAAGACACCGTTCCGCGTGCATCCTTCGGAACCGCCATGCCGATCGACTGGGCGATCTTGTCGACGTCGAACGCGGTGAAGGTCTCGGAAACGGCGGCGAAGGTCGAGCGGTGTTCGGTGCCGAGAACCTTGCGGGTGCGCAACACGACGTTCTCGGGCTGGAAGTCGGCAATCTTTTCGCCCGCCATCTCGGCGGCGAGCTTGGCGTTCTCGTACGCCTTGCTCTCGCGTTCCGCGAAGGCGACCGCTTGCCGGTTGACGTTGATCGCCCGAAGCTCGGCGTTGCACCCGTCGCGAAGGTACGAGCCGCCGCCGACGCCAAAGCGCGTCATGATCCCCGACAACGCCCGGTCTTCGACCAAGAAGCGACCGCGCCCGAGCGCGAACTTCCCCGACGCCGACATCCGCACTTTACCGAGCGGGTACTTCACGTCGCGGCGCTCTTCTGCGGCGATCTGGTTCTCGAAGTCGCGGCAATAGTCGACGACCAGCGGAAGGGCATCGTATTCGACACGGGCGCGGCGGGCGTTGTCGACCCCGGCGTCGACGACCATCGTGCCCCGCTCGTACAACGACGCGGCGGGCGCGAACCCGGCGGCAACGGCGGCGTCGAAGTCGGCTTGCGATCGCGCCTTGCCTTCGGCGGAAACGGTCGAGCCGCGCACGACCGGGGCGGTCGTCGGGGTCGGGGCGGTCACAAGCGCGGCGGCGGCGGGCTTCGGGGCGGAAGGGGGGGCGGCGGGCTTCGGGGCGTCGAGCTTCTCGAACTTCGGGATTCCCGAGCCGCCGTTCGCTTCACGAAGTTCGTTGCATGCGGTCTCGTAGCTTCCGGGGTCGGTCGTGATCCAACGGGCGGCGTCACCGAGACGGGCAATGTGGGTTGCGTTCGCGGGGCGGGTCGAAGCGGGCATCGTGTTATTCATCGTCGTGTTCCTTTCGTTCCTTCGTCCGTGTTCCGTCGTGTGCGTTGTGTTTCGAGCGTGGACTAGAATTGTGGGGCAAGCAAGCCGCACAATCAACCCCGAAGCGACGCCCGATGTCGTTTTCTCTAACCCCCTTGTTTTCTCGGGTCAATCGACGGGTGAATCGGTCGTCGAACGGGGCGAAGCCTTACGATACCAGCCCGCCCCCTTGCCCGCCCGGTTGCGGGCTTCCGCCCGAGCTTGCTCGACCGCGATGCGAAGCTCGAAGCCTTCGTCGTCGAGCGCGGCGATCCATCGTTGGAAGGTACGCCGATCGGTGCCCGCTTCGTCGGCGCATGCGGCGACGTTGCCGTTGTTCCTGCGAACGATCGCGAGCACACGTCGGGCGGCTTCCTTCGGACGCGTTCGGATCATGGATCCGATCTCGTGTGGACGATAGGTCATGCTCGCATCATGGCGCGGGCTATACGACCCCGGTCGCCATGGCGACAAGGTACTTCGCAACCGTGTCGGGATCACCGAGAAGCTCGGCGTTCGGGGAAGCTCGAACGGCGGCGGCGATCTCTTCGGGCTTCATGGTGTCGCACCATGCGATCAAGGCGGCTTTCACTTCGTCGTTCATTGCAATGCCTTTCGTGTTCTAGCGATCCAGTCGTCGTCTTCTGACACCGCAAGCTTGCCCGAATCATCGTCGGGCGGCAATCGGTGCCGCTTCCAATTCGGGTTCCCGCCCGGTATGCCCGGTCCCTTCCGGCGGGCATCATGGATGACATCCCAAAGATCGGCGCGAGCAACGATCCGATACATGTGCCGCCGCGTGACACCGAACCATCGACATGCGCGACGAACGGACCCGCGCTCGCGAACGAGCACTTGACGGATCACTTCCCGCCACTTGTCGGGGTCGCGGCGTCGAAGGAGATCAAGTTCGGTTGACCGATAGGGCATCGAAAATCCGTTGGGCAAGGTCGCTCGGATCGAGATCATTGCAATCCCGATCCTTCGGCATTGTGACACGAACGACGTCGGTCCATCGACCGAGCGCGCCCCGCAACGCCCCGAACAAGCCGTCGCCCGCCGCGTCGGGGTCGGAAGCCACAAGCACCCGCCGGAAGGTCGACAAGCGGGCAACGTGACCGGGCAAAAGGTTGGATCCACGCACCGCGCCGAAGCTCGTGTCGAGATCGAGAAGCTCGACGGCACGCTCGACCGCAAGTCCGTTCAACCCGCCTTCGGTCACGATGCACACGTCGCGCTCGGCGGGCTCGGGCCAGTGTCGTTCACCGAACACCGCGCCGCTTGTCGCCCGTTCCTTCCGGTCGGGTTCGAGATACCGCTTCGGGTTGCCGTCGAACGCCCGCGCCGTATACCCGATCGGCTTGCCGGTGCGTCGGTCGAGAAGCGGCAACACGATCCGCCCGCGAAGCCGACCTTCGATCGAGTATCCGATGCTCCATCGAACGACTTGCTCGGGCGTGATCCCGCGCTTCTCGGCGTAGCGTCGGGGCGGCGTCACCCATCGGGCGAGCGGTGCGAACGTGATCCCGATCGGCAACGCGAACCCGATCCGCCGGTTGACGATCTCGACCGAGATCGTCGTCGGAAGCGGCGGCGGCTTCCCTATCACGCCGCCTTCGTCGAGAAGCCGCCGCGCTTCCGCCCAATCGACCCCGAGAAGCTCTTTCACGAGCCCGATCGCATTGCCGGTCGCCTTGCACCCGAAGCACCGCCACAAGCCATTCTCGGGCGATTGCGGGGCGTGCTTGATCTGGAAGCTCGGCTCCCTTTCTTCATGGAACGGGCACGGAAGCCATATCTCGGAACCGCGCGGCGGTCGGTGTTCGAGCCCGAGCGCGTCGAGCAACTTCGGCACGTCGATTCGGGCGGCGAGCTTGCCGCCCGCATGCCGCGAAGCCGAGCCCGACCCGCGATGCGACACGAAGTCGTCGAGATCCATGCCGCGCATCATCGGGTATGTTCCACCTTCGGCGCGAAGCCGAAGATCGACTTCGCAACACGAACACAATCTTCGGCGCTTCCTTGATATTCGACAACGCCGTCGATCGTGAAGCGGTATTCGGTGCCTTCATAGGCGGGTCGAATGCGCACCCGATTGTGATACTTCACCCATAGGATCAACCGTCGAATGATCATCGCCTTCGCCGCCTTCCCTTGTTCACTGTCGCTTCGGCAAGGAACGAGTCGACTTCGCCTTCGCTTCCGGGTTGCGTGTATTCGATCTCGCGACCGCCCCGGATCGTTCCGTGCGTCGGCACCCAATCGAATTCAACCGCTAGTGGCCATTGCCCGTGTCGTTGCTTCAACACAAGCGCAAGGATCGAATCGTCGGCAACCGCTTTCCAAAGCGCGGGGCGATGGATGCCGAGAATCGTGTCGGGCATCTCCACCCATGCGCCCGAGCCCTTCAACCCTTCCCGCGTCGGTTGCTTGTCGCTTCGCGTCTCGACATCCTTCAAGCGTTGTTGGTGAATCAATATGTGATGCGTGTTCGTCTCTTGCGCAATTGATTGTTGACGGTACAACGCCGCTTCTTCTTCGTCGGGGTCGAATTGTCGAAGCGCCCGCCGCCACAAGTCGGCAATGAACACGTCGCAACCCGACTCGACAATGTATGCGTGAATCGTGTCGAGCGCCCGATCGTTCAACCGCTTCTCGCCTTGCTTGCGCCCGAAGGGGATCTCGAAGAACCGGATCCATTCCGACAACCGTCGCATCTCGGCTTCGAGATCGTCGATCATCAAGTCGTCGACGTCACCGACCGTCAAGCTTGTCCGCGACAACCCGAGCGAGATCGTCGCGATCAATTCCAACGTGAGCCCGCTTCCTTGTTCCCATGCCCCGAACAACACCTTTCGACCTTCGTTCGCTAGCCCGAGCGCAACGTGTGCAGTGAAGGTTGTCTTGCCGCCGCCCGAGAGCCCGGTGATCACCGTGACTTGCTTCGGCGCGGTGCCCGGAATCATTCGCGGGGTTCCGTCGTCGAAGTCGTCGAGCCCTTCGACCCCGTACGAGAACCGGGCAACCCCGCTTTGCCGCTTGCGGATCTCGGCAATCTGCGACCGGACCAATTCATCGGGATCGCGAAGGTAGCGAAGGTCCGTGCGGTCGAACGCCTTCGACACTTGCGCCGCGAGCGCCCGCACGCGTTCGGGGTCGGCGCTCGGATCACGAACCGCGTCGAGAAGCGAACCGAGCGGACCGCGCGCGGCTTCGATGCGAGCCCGATCCCATTCGAGCGCGTCGACATGGTGCGAAAGGTTCGGCGGCACGGCGGGTCGGTCGACGACAAGCGCGTCGAGATACTCGACGTCGATCGCACCGCCGGAAAGTTGGCGCACGGTCGCGGGGTCGTAGGTGAGCCCGCGCCGCCGAAGCTCGGCAAGCATCGACCAAGCTTCGGCGTGACCCTTCCCGAAGAGCGAATCAGCGGGAATCCGTCGAAGCAACCGATCGCATGTTTCGACGTCGACGATCGCCGCCGCGAGAATCACTTGTTCGTTCACGATGTCGTGCGGGATCCGAAGATCGACCGACTCGCCCTTGTCGGGCTTCAACTTCACCTTCGGCTTCGGCTTCATGGATGATCGATCATCCATGGCGGGCTTCTCGGGTGGCTTGTTCGCTTGGCTTCGCCGTCGTTTCATCGCCCGCACCGCATAAGGTCGACCCGATAGTCGACAAGCAAGTGTCGGGAAGCGAATTGCAACCGCCACGACAACCGACGCGCCCCGGTTCCCTTCTTCACTGCTTGCCGCTCGCGAGCCCAACACCATGCGATGAATTCGACGAACCGCTTGCCGTCGCCGCCGAAGTCGACCCGAAACATCTTGTCGGCGGCGTTCGACGCCGCGAGCATCGACTTCCCGTCGAGCAAGTCGACCGCTTCGGTCTCATAGATCGACGAATGGAGCCAAGCGTACAACGCGACGAAGTGCTTGCCCTTCGCCGTCGACCAGTCGCCCGTCGACCGGAACAATTCGGCTTCACCGAGCGCCCCGTCGAGCATCGCCTTCGAGCTTGGCTTGCGCTTGCGCTTCGTTCCCATGGCGGCAACCGCTGTTTCGAGCGCAAGCGCGGCTTGTGTCGGTTCCGGGTTCGGCTTCGGCGGGTACTTCAAACGACGCATGGATCAACCCTTCCCCTTCGCGGCTTCCTTCACGGCTTCAACCAGCTTGTGCGAGTCGCGAACGCGCCCGAGATGCCCTTCGATCTTCGATTGCCACGCAAGCGCCGCCGTCGCTTCGACGAACGCGGTCGCTCGGGCTCGGGCTTCGCTCGGCTTCTCGCCCGGTCGAATGCGAACCGTCGCGGTGAACGGACCGACTTCGGCGTTGAAGAACCGGATGGGCGAGAAGCTTTCACCGCCCCAAGTCACGGTGATCGTGTCGCCTTCGTCGAGCAACGCATCGACGTCGAAGTCGTTGTCGTTCGACTTCGGTGCCGAGCGAAGCAAGCTCGGCGGCGTCGGTGCCGCGTTCTCTTCGGGTCCGTTCGGTTCGCCGTATCCATGCCCGTTCTCGCACGTCCAACCCGACCCCGGTGCGTGGAATTGCGGCTCTCCGCAATCCGGGCAACGATTCACCTTCGGCTTAGCTTGACTTCGACGTCTCATCGGTTGCGCTCCCTTTTCAAGAACTCGCGTGCATCCGCCATCATGCCGCCGTCGAACACGCGAACCGTACGATTCCAACGGCAAAGGTTCTCGACGGGCTTCAACCCGTACACTTTGCGATCCCATAGGTACACGAGCCGCGCCCCGGTCTTGCCGTCGTCGCTCGTACGACAGAACCGCCCGCGCACTTGGCCGAAGAACGACCGACCGTCGCGCGAATTGGCAATCGGGGTCGCGACGACACCGACCGACACCGAAGGCATGTCCAAGCCCGTGCCGATTGCTTGGAACGTGCCCGTCGCGACCCGCAAGTCGCCCGTCGCGAGACCTTCTCGGGTCGCCTCGAATTCGGGTCCATCTTCGTCGGTGCCGAGCATGCGACCGCACTTGAAGCCGAGCGACGACACGTCGGCGTCGAGCGTCATGCAATGCTCGCGGCGGTGCGACATGATCACGACCCGCTCGCCCCGCTTGACGTATTCGACCGCCATGCGAACCGCGAGCGCGTTGCGGTCGGCGTCGACCGCCATGTCTTCGACGATCCGGTTGAACGCTTGAAGCCGCGCCCGCACCTTCGCCCGACTTGGGTTGTCGTCGTGCTTGAATAGCTCGGCATGCCATGGCGCATCGAAGTCGGTCGGCACGATGTCGACCGCGACGTCGTGAACGAACCCGCGTTCGATCAAGTCGCTTTGCTTGACGTCGACGGCGATGTTCCCGAACACGTCGTAAAGCAAGAACTCCTTCCGATCCTTGCGTCGTTCGTCTGCCGAGATCCCGATGCGATACCGTGCGGGGAACCGATCGATCACCGCCATGAAGGTCCGTGCGGCGAAGCGTTGTACTTCGTCGCAGATCACCGCCCCGAACGCGTCGGCATAGTCGCCCGCGCAATTCACAAGCGTCTGTTGCATCGCGATCGTGATCGGCTTCACGACGCGCTTCGACCCGCGAATGATCCCGACTTCCCCCTTCGGAATGCCAAGCTCGACGCTCGCTCGACGCACCCATTGATCGAACAAGTTGCCGGTCCACACGATCACGAGCGTCGGCAAGTCGATCGCCGCCGCGAGCGCAAGCGCCGCCGTGGTCTTGCCGCTTCCGGTCGGTGCCCGAAGCAACGCGTTCTCGATTCGCATGCCCGCTTCGACCATCTCTTCTTGGAAGTCGCGAAGCGTCAATCGGTGCTCGGGGATCCCCTTCGGTCCGTTGCCTTCGGTCCGGTTGTCGATCACCCGATACCGCACGCCATGATCCGCGAAGGCTTCGCGCATGCGACCGACACCGCCGCGCGGGATCGAGAAGTCGTCGCCGTCGAGCCGCCAAGTCGGGATCTCCAACGGTTCCTTTCGCAACGCGTTCGGATGCACGCCCATCCGTTCGAGCATGATCCTTTGCGGGTTCGTGTGCGTGAAGTCTTCGCGAAGCCGCTCGACGACTTCGGCTTCGAGATCGCTTGCTCGCATCCGCAAGCGCGAATCGACGACGACGGTGATCGGTGTCCGGTCCATGGTCGCATCATGCCGCGCATGGACGATCGATCATCCATCGCTCGCGCCGCCTTCGGCGGCACGCACCGCGAAGCGGTGCGCAACGCTTGAAGAATAATTCTTTCTTCGATCGAGATCGATCGCGGCATGATACGGGCGGAAGGGGGGGCGTTGGTCTGTATACGACGAACGCGGTAGGCTCGATCCATGATCAACTTGACCCGCGTTCACCTTCGGAAGTCGTTGGATGGACCGCTCGACGAAGAAGCCGTTCGTGCCGCCTTCGTCGAGCTTGCCCGCTTCGCATGCAACGGGTCGAAGGGGCGGCAAAAGGGCGACCCGATCTTCGAGCGCGTGACCGAAGGTCGGCAAGGTTGCTGGTTGATCAACGGGAAGCGGCGTTGCTATTCGTCGTGTGGCGACCTTCCGCACTTCGCGGCTTGGCTTGCTTGCGGGGCGGTGTTGTACGACGACGCGCACGTTCGCAAGTCGCTTCGATGGATCAACCGCAAGGAAGCATGGGGCTGGCAACAAGGTTGGAACTTGATCAAGCTTCACGCCGAGACGGGATCGGCTTGGACGAAGCATCGCAAGGGAGATTCGGTCGTTGCCGACACGCGACCGGGCGACGTTTGGATGATCGGTGAATACGGGCTCGAACACGTCTTCGTGATCGAGTCGATCGAAGGCAACGTCGTTCGATCGTTCGACTATGGCGGCTTCTTCGTCGGGTCCGATGGGATCGCCCGCCATGGCGGAAGGGGAACGACGAAAACACTTCGACGGGGCGTCGACGGGCGCACATGGGCGTTCGGGAAGTCGCCGCCCGGTCGCCCCCTTGCCGGTCGGCTCGACACCTTCGCCGCCCTTGTCGCCGCCGATCGCCATGGCGAAGGCTCGTGTTCCGGGCTCGACGCCGCCCTTGTGCCCGAAGGCTTCCCATTCGGCGTTCCCACGGACAACCCCTACTTCGAGCCCTACTTCACGCCCGCCCCATAGTCGCCCGAGAACGCCCCGAGAACGCGTCGGGGCGTCGGATAGGGGTTCGCGGTAGGGCGGAAGGCGTCGAGCCCTTCTCGGGCCGGTTCCGGGCTAGAACGCGGGCGGGATCTCCCACCCGAAGCCCGCGTCGCGGTATGCGATGATCGACGCGCCCCGGTGCGCGATGTCGATGCCGGGAACCGTTGTCCATCCGACACGCAACACGAGCGGGCACAACCCGATCACGGTCGGGCACTGCAATCGCGCCCGAAGCTCGGCGCGATAGGTGCCGCCCGGTCCGGTGCGCGTCGCTCGGCTCGGCGCGACGTAGGACGGACCCGAAGCGCCGCCCTTGCAAAGCACCGTTGCTTCCCGGTCGAGCATGAAGGCGACACCGGGATCGTCGGTCATGTCGGCATGCGTCACGATCTCGATCTCGCGCGGCTCGAACCGCGTCGGCGCAAGCCATGGCGCAAGCTCTGGGAAGTCGTCGGCGGTGCCGAAGGGAAGCACGAAGTCGAAGAATCCGGGCGACACTTCTTCGTCGAGCACAAGCGGCAACCGATACCCGCCGAGCGACTTGTTCCACGGTGCGGGGCGACCGACCCCTTGCCGGTTCGCGACCCCTTCGCGAACGTACCTTGCGTCGAGAAAGCCCGGTTGCGTCATGGATCATCCGTCGTCGAACCGTTGTTCGGCGGGCTTGGCGGCGTGAACAACGCCGCCGACTTGATCTTCGCGTCTTCGTACGCTTGCGCGCCAAGCCATGACACGACGACCCACTTCACGAATTCGATCACCTTGTCGCCTTCGATGTTGTGCGTGAAGCCGAGCGCGGCAACGACGCCGATCGCGACGATCACGATGATCGCCTTTCGCGACGCGAGCAACCCCGCGACCGCCCCGAAGATTCCATCTTCGTTCTTCGTTGTCATGTCGTGGCACCTTCCCCGTACGGCGAACCCGGCGGGCGGGTCGACAACCGCTTGTCGACCATGCATTGAACGCGCTTCGTGAACGGTGCGACGACTTCGGTCTCGACGACACGAAGGTTCGCAAGTTGTTCGCGGAAGCGCGCTAGCACTTCAACCGCTGTTTTCTTCTGGTCAGTCTTCATGGATCGAACCTCCGCGCACGATCAAGTCGGCAAGCGTTTCGAGCTTCTTGATCGACTGGTGCGCCCCCTCTTGAAGCGCAAGGGCTCGCTCGGTGAATGCCTTCGCGTCGGCAATGCGTTCGGCATGCAAGCGTTCGAGCGCCGCATGAAGCCGCGACACCCATAGCAGCAACGCGGCAATGATGATCCCCGGAAGCCCGAGATTCATAAGCGGTTCGAGAATGGCGTCCATGGTTCCCTTTCACTTCACGGGTGGCTTCGGCGGTCGACCACCGGGCGGCGGGACCGGGGTCGTCGGACCGACATCGGTTGCAATGATGTCGAAGCCCGCTCGCGGGTTGAACACCGCTTCGTGAAGCACAACCCACGAAAGAAGATCGGCGGTGTCGAGATCGAACTTCACGAGCCGAAGCTCTGTCGTTTCCGACATCCAATCTTCGACCCGAGCTACCGCCCATATTGCGCCCGCCGCAAGGATCGCGATCCCGAGATGCGCCGTGTATTCGGTGACGCCCGGACCGACACCGTTCGGCATGCGATACCACGCGAGCACGTTGCCGGTCGAAGGGTCGACCTTGTGCAAAAAGAACGTGATCCATTCGCTCGTTTCGAGATCGATCCGACACGTCGTGATCCACAAGTTGCCGTCGTCGTCGGCAACCGAACCGCCCATCCAATAACCCGGAAGCACCGGACCGACCGGGAATACGGGCGTCGTCGCAAGCGTGTTCATGTCGGTCGCATAGATCGGAATCGGCGGCGGGAAGGGGAAGAAAGGGTTGCCCGCTTGCGCGACATACAAGGCGTCGTCGATGCGGGCGACCGTCACGCCGTACACTTCGTCGGAACCGTCACCGATGTCCATGGAGTCGATCACGGGTTGCGTCGTTCCGCCGACGCCCGCCGGGAACAAGTTGGTCGCCCCGGTCACGTTGGATCCATCCGACAACTTGACGCGCCGCCAAGTCAACACCGCCAAGGTTGGATCCCATGCCATCGCATAGGCGAACCCGTTCTCGTACAAGTTGAGCGAGATCCCTTCGGCGGCGGGCGAATCGGTGAACGGCCATCCGCCGACGACGGGCATGCTCGGCGGCGACGTTTCGTCTAGTTGAACGACGCCCGAGATCCATCCCGAGAAGTATGAATCCTTCCACAAGCCTTCGGTCGCGTTCCAATCGCAACCCCATTGATCGCCGTAGTCGCCGCCGAACGACAAGTCGACGAAGGTCGCGGTCGCCGCGTCGAAGCGGGTGATCATCCAACCTTCATACTGGTCGTGTCCCAAACAGATCACACGCCCGTTCGTCGCGTCGTACGCAAGCCCGCTCGCCCGGATGATGCCGAACCACCACAACGGGGTTAGGTCGATCGCCGCGACAAGGTTCTCGTTCACGACGTCGACGACGTACAGATAATCGTCCGTGAACGACATCGAAGGCGACCCGTTGCTCGTGATCCATACCCATTCGCCTTCGACTTCCGGGCGCTCGGGAAGCACGACTTCTTCGAGCGGGTGAAGCAACACGGGCGGCAAGCGATCGCCGCGAACAAGGTCGGCGGGCACCGCGTTGAAGCCCGCCCGAGCACCCGTCGTCGACACGCGGTCGACTTCGGCAACGACGTCGCCAACCTCGACACCGAGATGCGCCGCAAGTTGCTCGGCAAGCTCGAAGGGCAACGGTTGTCGACCCGCTTCGATCCGCTCGATCAAGTATCCCGAGATCCCGAGCGCCGCGACGGTCTCTTCGAGCGTCGAACCGTTCGCGATGATCAACGATGTGAGCGACATCGGACCCCCTATGGTGCGAGCCGCCACCCGATCACGGTTGCGCTTCCGGGGTTGCGTGTGAATCCCGCCGCCGGGTTGTATGTCACGTCGACCCGCGTCGCGAAGGTTCCGGTTGCGGGCCATATCGTCGGCAACGGGATCTCGACGACGAACCGTTCGTTGAAGAACGCTGCAAGCGGCATCGTCGCGGGCTTTTCCTGATACATGGGTTGGGCGATCACGCTCGTTCCGGCGGCGTCGTACACTTCGACGCGTCGATCATAGTACCCGTCCAAGCCCGCCGCCCCGGTCATGGAGCAAAAGAACTCGACAAGGATCGCTCGGGCGTTCGCCGGATGCGAGAAGTTGCCGTTGAACAAGTATTCGTCGTGAAGGTTGTCGGAAAGGAACGGAAGCCAAGCGATGCCGCCGCCGGTCAAGTAGGTTGTGAGCCCGTCGACGATGAATCCGCGCGGGGCGGGCACCGAATCGACATAGGTCGAAGCGAGCATCGCCGCGTTCTGAGTCGAGCCGCCGAGCCCGGTCGAAGTAGGAAGCCCGATCGCGAGCGCGGGGTTCCCGCCGCCGAAGCCCGATGGACCGACCATGGAGAACGTCGGGATCCCGCGCATGCCGCCCGGAACGCGCCCTTGCCCGAGAAAGTCGTTCTCGGTGTAGCGAACCCATCGGTGAAGCCCGAACGGGTACAACGCCCAAAGATACGCGGGGAAGTTCGCGACGGGTAGCAAGCCCGGTTCCCAGTTCTCGGGATTCAAGGCGTCGACCCATGGTACGTCACCCGACCCCATCGGCGTCGTCGGCGTGCCCTTCGCGAGCGTGCCGCCCATCTTGTATGGACCCCAGTTGCCTTCGACGTTGCCGAACACGCGAAGCTCGCCGGGAACGGCGAATTCGTCGGCGGTCACGTTCATCCGGGGTCGACGAACGAGAAGCGGACCGCCGCGAACGGGCGGTTCCCAACGGTCGGGAACGAGCGGGCGAACATCCCAGAACGTGACATCATCGGTCGACGCACCGCCGCCGCTCGGCACGCTCGCGACCGCAAGCGGCAACCACCCGTTGACGGTTCCGGGGAAGCCCGCACCCGCCGCGCCTTGCCGAACACGGTACGCAAGCCGACCCGCGACAACCTTGTCGACAAGCGCGGCGGTGAAGAGCCCGGTCGCGGGGTCGAAGATGTCGCGGTTGTCCTGCTCTTCGGTCGTGTCGACGGGTTGACACTCGATCACGTCGATGCGGATCCCCGGTCCAGCGTTCGCGGCGATCGTCAAGATCCCCAACGTTTGCACGCCCGGATCCGAGATCACCTTGTACGGGTCGTCGTCGGTCGAAGGCACCGCATCGGGGAAGTACGTTCCGAGAACACCGGGCATCACGATCAAGCTCGACGAACCGATCACGGGTTGCACCATGAGCCCGCCGATCACGTCGGCGGTTAGCGGTGTCGTGATCGAAGTCGTCGGGTATCCATACCCCGCGTTGACATCGAAGACATACAAGTCGTCGAGCATGCGACGATTCCAAGCCGAGCGATCCGCCGCCGCGAAGGCTTGCATCCGCCGGATGTCATCCGAGATCGCACGCTCGCGCGTGTTCATAACCAGTCGTCGGTTGCCGCTTGACATACCCCGACGATACCGCACGCCAACCCGCAAGGCGAGCCGCCCCGCGACATGGATGATCGATCATCCATCGGCGCTAGATGCACCCGACGTCTTCAAGGTACAGATCGAAGCCGACCCCGTACGCCCGAGCTTTCTCGACCGCTTGCCATGCGGTGCGGTAGAGAATCGCGGTCGTGATCGGGAAGCCGTCGAAGAACGTATAGTGCGGGCTCGAATCGAACGCGTTCACGAGCCCTTCGTCGAACGCGAACCCGAATTCGGGCAACGGCATCGGCGGAACGCCGATCAAGAAGAACGCCCGCATCTCGGTGTAATCGACGATCAACTTGTGTCGGTCTTGCGGGCGGATCGTGAAGTCGAGATCGTATGCGAACGCGATCGCGGGGTCGTTGCTCGAAGGGTCGCCGTCGAAGAAGAACCCGCGAAAGTTCGCTTGCCCGATCTCGCGAAGGCAAGCCGACGCCCCGTATTCGGCAAACACGCGATTCGAGATGCGACGGATCGCATTCGGGCTCACGGTGTCGGCAACCGTCGCGACCCGCTCGCGATACGAGTCGTCGTTCTCACCGGGCGAGCGATAGATCCCGCGCTCTTCGCCCAATTCGTCGAGCATAGGTGCGATGCCGCCGCTCGGGCTTTCGTCGTTCGTGACTTCGATCCCAAGCGTTTCCCACGAAACGATCACCCATGACGCACCGGGCGCACCGGGCGGGTTGTCGGGTTGTTCCGATGTCATGTCGGGCGAGATGTCGATCGAGTCGATGGTCGCGCTTGAAGCCGTCAAGGTGCCCGCGATCGGGCTTCCGGGCACGAACGCCCCGAAGGTGCGCTCGAACACCATGCGATCCCCGTACAAGCGCCGGAACAACCCCTTCGCGACGATCGTGCCCGCGATCGTTTGCGTGATCTCTTCGCCTTCAAGGAAGGTGCCGCCGACCGCCGATACAATGAACACGCCCGTCGCGGCAAGCGTCGCGACGCCGCCGTGCGGATAGGTCAACGACGGTCGTTCATACCCGATGATCCGCCGCACTTGCCCCGCGTTCGCCCCGCTCGTGAAGAGCACGAAGCATCCGACGTGCTCGGGGATCACGACGTCGGGCGAAGGTCGCACGATCAACCGATGCGACTCGACGCCCGCGACGACTTGCGCCAGATCATGCGCGAAGTTCGCCCCGACTTGCGCGACTTCGTTGATCGATCCGGGCGGCGACATGTTATACCCGAAGCCCGGTCGTTCGGCTCGCGCCCGGATCGTGATCGGTCCAGCTTCACCGGGCGCGAAGGTGCGCGTCTCGGCGGCAACGAACCGTCGACCGCTTTGCACGACTTGCGCCCCGTCTTGCCCCATGTCGTCGACGTTCTCGACGAACACGACTTGACCTTCGATGATCGAGATCGGGATCGTGAATTGAGTCGTGCGCGTCAACGTCAAGTCGACTTCGGCGTTGCTCGCACCCGCCGCCGGTTCGTCGGTTTGCCCCGACCACGGGAGCACATACATAGCTTGCGTCGAGCGGTTGACCATCTCGCTCGCCCGAGCAAGTTGTTCGGCGGCTTGCCCGTACGACGCTTGAAATCCCGTGTCGCGACCTTCGGCTTCCCCTTCAAGGAACGGTCGGGAATACCCCGCGTCGACAACCGACTTCCAAAGCGAGATCAACTCGGTCGAAGTCAACGCCCCGGTCTTGCGCGTCGAAGCCATGCGTTCCCCTATTGCACCGACACGTTCGCAAGTGTCGTTCGGATGGTTCGCCCCGGTGTCGGGATCACGTCGCCGGTCGGCTCAACCACCGACGATTCGTCGACGACAAGCCCGTCGAGTCGGAAGCGTTGAAGCACCGAGAAGAGCGCGGCTCGAAGAAGTGTCGCGTTCACCGACAACGAATTGACGTATTCGGCCATTGAGTTGCGGATCGCTTCCGTGATCGTCGTCGTGTCGACGCCCGTCACGAAGGAAAGCTTCAACACGATGTCGACGATCTCGGGAATCGACGTCGAAGTGATCACCGCGATGCCGCAAGCGCGCCATTCGTCGAGCGCGGTTCGCACCGTCGCCCCGAGCGCAACCGATGCGACGCCGCTCGAATCGGCAAGGTATAGATTGACAACCCGCACCGGAAGCCCGCCGAAGAGCACTTCTTCGGCGCTTGCCGATTCGACGCCAGCGACCGCCCGAGCACCGAATTCGATCGCGCCCTTCGTGCCACGTCTCGCCGCATTCCAGAAGTCGCGGATCCGGTTGCGGAACGGATCGTCAAGCTCGGCGTTCTCGCCGCCGCCCATCTTTTCGTCGTTGTTCACTTGCATCGACGGATCGAAGAGCGTCGACACGTTGTCGAAGCGGCGGATCTGGTTTGCCCCGACTTGGAAGTTCTTTCCCGCTTGCACCGCCCGAACGTTCGCCGTCGCTTCGGTCGCGATTGCCGAGAAGTTCGCCGCCGTCGTTGTCACATACTCGATCCCGGTCAAGGACTTGAGAACCGTTCCGACCGGGATCGCACCGCCGCCGCCCGCCGTGCTAGTTCGGTAGAACCGCACTTCACCGACCGCCGCCGCCGCGCCCTTGCGTGTCAATTGGTATCGGTCGAACGCGTACCGATCAAGGTCTTCGCCGTTCGCACCGTTCAACAGCAACACGCGGATCCGGTCGGCAAGTTGCCGCGTGACCGCATAAGCCATGTAAGACGACGACCCAACGAACAAGTTGACGTCGGAACCTTCGACGTCGACAAGCGACGCGTCGACCTTTTGCGATCGCGTCGACACGTATCGTCGCCCGATCTGGTGATAATCAAGTCGTGAAAGTAGCTCCATGGCGATCCCTTATCCGGGCGGTGAGAACGGAACGCCAAGCTCGATCGGCGTTGGCGAGAAAACGGTTCGGGCTCGGATCCGAAGCCAGAACAGATCGGGCGAGCGCGTGTCTTGCTCGAAGCGGCATTGTACTTCGACGGTCTCGGGCTCTTCCGCGATCTGCGTTTCGGCATCGGCGGCAATCGCGTCGCGGGTTCCACGTCGCGACAAGCGCTTGACTTGACCGGGAAGCCCGACCCCGTATTCGGGCATCCAAGAGAATGCTCCCTTGCGCGTGTAGCACCGCCGGAACACGCGCTTGCGATACCCGTCGATCCCTTCGTCGAAGGCGATGTCGCCCGACGAATCGGTCGGGAAGGTTCCAAGGATCAACGGGTCCGTCGTGTTCGGCAACGGGTCGAGAAGCGCCGAACCGACTTGCGGGTTCGCGATGTCGCGCGAAGCCGATACAAGGTCGATCCGGGGTCGGGGTCGGTCGCGTCGAAGCCCGACGAATTCGAGCGACGTCGCGGTCGGGTCGAGAAGCACGCCCGATGCCGCGTTCACGCCTTGCACCGAAACGCGATAGCGCGACGGGTATGCAGTGAAGGGGCGGTCGACCGTGAGATCGATCACGCTTCCGAAGGTCTCGGGGATCGACGCTTGCTTGACGACGGCGGGTCGCACCGGGCGCACCGCTTCGCCGTCGAGCCCGACCGTTCCTTCGACGACCGCGACCGAATACCGCTTCACGTTCGCGCCGTCGCCCGCGTTCAAGATCCCGGTGAATTGAACGCTCGTGTTGAACGTGAGCCGAACGACGTTCTCGCGGATCGCGAGCGCGGCGAGAAGTTGAAGCGACGAAACGCCTTTCGCGCCCCATGGCGTCAACCCGAACGATCCGAATCCCCAACCCATTGTCATTCACCCAGCTTCACGTCGATCGAGAAGTCGTCGTCGACAAGCAAGCCCGCCGAATCGAAGCGGTACACGTCGAAGCCGTTCGTCGTTTCGTTCGCGACGACAACCGAACCGGGCGTGTTCCGGGGCGAACCGATCACCGAATAGTCGGCGTTCGGCATCGGAACGTTGAAGAAGGCTTGACACCATCCGACGCCGAGCCGCGACGTGAACAAGTTGAACGACCGCACCGGAAAGCCGAACCCGCCCAACATGTCGACCCGCGCATGCGCCCATGACTTGCCGCGATAATTCTGTCGGATCACCGAGAACCATCGCTCCATCTCGCGGGCGTACCCTTCCGGGTTGCCGGTCGGGTCGAGCGCGTCGTTCACGTTGTGCTCGGTCGTTTCCTTGAACGCGATCACCCGTCGCGGAAGATCCCATGGATCCGAAGCAAGCGCGGTGCCCACGTAGAACGTGATCCGGGCGATGTCATCTTCGGAAGCGCCGAGCCCGTTGCCCGAATCGACGACAAGCTCGATCAAGTATGTGCCTTCGACATCGACCGGATTCACTTGCGTCGACGGGGCGGTCGGCGTTGTCAGGATTGCCGACGACTTCACGCCGTTGTCGATGTCGACCGCCCCGTGAAGGATCCGCCATAGGTACGCCGCGAACGGACCGCCGCTCGACGTGAGAACGACCGGGGTCCATAGGGAAAGGTCTTCGCGTGCCTTCCCCGGTGTTCCCGGCGGAAGCACACCTTGATCGATCGTGATCTGGACGGCCATGCGTCGAGCGTACCGTGTGCGGCTCGACGTGTCGACGCGCTACACGACGAAGCAATGCGGCGACATCCAAAGTCGTTCGCGAAGCCGACCCTTCAATGCCTTCTCGGAACCGCGACCGACCGACGACCCGTTGAACCATGGCATGGTGCGCCAACCGGGCGGCGGGTCGAAGGTTCCGTCGTACCCGCACAACACGATCCGAAGCCGCTTGTCGTCGCCATGCTCGATCGCCCATTCCCCGACCGCTTCCGACAACCCTTCGATGTCCTTCTCGGCATACAAGCCTTCGGTGCCTTCGTGTTGATCGTACGGCGGGTCGAGCAAGATGCCGGTCGTGCCATGAACGACGGTTGCGGTCTTGCAAAGCACGCGACTCCAATCGCCGCAAGTCACGCGCAACGTCGAGAACCACGCGTGAAGCGTTTCGGTTGTCATGTCGCGAGCGGCACCGCGCCCGAAGTTGCCAAGCTCGGGAAGTTGCCGCGACACGCCGCGATCGGTGCGTCGGTGAACGCCGCGCGGGTTGATCAGATCGGGCAAGCCCTTCGTGATCCCGCGATCGTTCAACCCCTTGTCGGTGTACCGATGCACGCCACCGGGGATCTGTAGCATCGGCATCGAATGCTTGATGCCCCGCGCATCGCTTCCGTTGATCGGGCGCTTCACCCATGTCTTGCCGTCGTCGGTGTTCCACGGACCGCGCCCGTCGCACCAACCCGCACCGATCCAGATGCACACGCCCCAAACCCACCAGCCCGCGACCTTCGGATCGAAGAAGTCGGGGTCGACGGTCACGCGTTCCGCGATCTCGGCTCGCTTGTTCACAAGCCAAACGTGCCGAGCCGAAAGGTCGGCTTCGTTGATCGGCCAGTTTGCGAAGCCCGCAACGGCATCGGGGTCGGCTTGCACCGCCCGCCAGAAGTTCGCAACCCAAGCATCCTTGTCGTTGATCGTTTCGATCTTCGGTGCGTGCGGTCGGGCGAGAAGCGTCGCGAGCGAGCCCGCGAAGGGCTCGACATAGTTCTTCACGTCGCCCATTGCCTTCCAGATGATCGGCGCGGCTTTCGACTTGCCGCCGTACCACGGGAAGGGGGCGCGAAGGGTCGGGTCGAAGAACGCGGCGTCGAGCGGCTCGGGCTCTCGGTGCTTCAAGGTGCGCATGCTACCGCCGACGACCCTTGCGCATGCCCGCCCGCGCCGCCGTTCGGCTCGCCCGGTTGCTCGCCCGTGTTCCGATCTCACCGACCGGGGCGACACCGCCCGGATGCCCGCCGCGTTGCTCGCGCCCGACTTCCCATGCTCGTTTTTCTTCGACGCCGCCGAGCGCTTCGGTCGCGCGGCGATTCAACCGCATGTGATCGCTCATACCCATCTTCGGGAACGCTTCGCGGATCACGCCAAGCCGATCCATTCGCCCCGTCTCGCTCGTGACACCGCGTTCGGATAGCGTTTCGCCCAGCGTCGTGTCGTCGACATCATCCGCACTTGTCGCTTCCGAAGCTTTCGGCGCGGCTTCCTTCTTCGACTTGCCCGAGCCCGAGCCGAACCGCCCCGAGTCGTCGCGCTCTTGATCGGGCGAGCCCTTGCCGCCCTTCGCGACCTTCGCCCATACCGTCAACGCCGGTTGATCCTTCATGGTCACAAATCCTCTTCAAAGGGGTCGGGGTCGCTTGTCGCGACGCGCCCGCCGCCGAACGAGAAGCTCGCGTCGATCGGGTTCGACAAGTCGCAATTGAGCCCGATCGCGAAGTTGAACGTCGGCGGAAAGTCGAAGGGCGGGAACTTGAAGTTGAACGCGAGCGAGAAGGTGAAGCTCGGCAACGCGAACCCGCACAAGCTCGCACCGCCCGGTGAAGGCTCGAACGATGCGTCGGCGGAAACGGCGGCTTGTTCTGCCGGGGTCGGTGCGTCGGGTGGCGGTGCGGCTCCCATGCCCCACAACATACCGCATGGATGATCGATCATCCATCCGTCGCGGCATGATGCTTCCAACCCCGAACCATGGAGACACAATGCGAATCGTCGAACCCAGCTTCAACATCGAATGGGCACCGCCGCCCGAAGCGTTGCTCGAACATCTCGAACGGTGCGCCCGCACTTGCTATCGCTCGGAAGGCAAGATCGGCGCGGGAACCGCCGATCGGTTGATCCGACGCGTTCTCGGGGCGGTTCTGTACCCGGAACGTGATCCCGTTGCGATCAACCCGATCCCGTAGGGGTCGCCCGAGAACGCCCCGAGAAGGGCTCGACCTTCCCCGATGCCCTTCGGGTCGACCCCATGCCCGCCGATGCGTTCTCGGGGCGGTTCCGGGGCGGCATCGGGTCAACCGATGAAAGTGCCCGAGCACCCGATCCCCGGTATCGGTTGCCCGGTCGGCGGTGCGACGGTCTTTTGCGGTTGCACCGCGAACGCACCGACGATCGCCGCAAGGACCGGCGGTGCAATCGGTGCGCCCGCCGCCGATGCCATCGCGCCCGCGAAGCTCGGCGTCGTTGCCGGAATCGCAAGTTGCGTCGCGAGCGTCGCGCCCGTGATCGGTCCGGGGTTCGCAAGCCCGATCGCCGCCCCGACAAGTTGGAGCACCCATTGCATCATGTGCGCGGCGGCTTCGGTCGAGATCGCATGCTCGCCCGGTGCGTTGCCGCTCGCACCGATCGCGATCGGACCGGGCACCGCGATCATGTTCTGTTCGGGGTTCGCGCCCGTGCCCGAGATCGAGATGATCGCGTCGTCGGCTTGGATCAACGCGTGCTTCCCGGTCAAGTCAAGTTGGATCAAGAACTTGCCGTCGCTCGACAAGAGCCCGATCGCGTCGGGTCCGATCTGGAATCCCGAGCCTTCGCCGTCGCGCACCGTAAGCGAGCCCGTTTCGTCGAAGGCGAGAAGTGCGCCCGTCAACGCCGAGCGCAACGTGTACGGACCCGCATACTCGTGAACGACGGGCGTTCGACACCGCTTGAATCCGAACGTGTTCGTCGTCGGATCTTGCCCCGCGACCGAATCGCTCGGGAACTTGTCGATCGCGTTGTTCATGCGACCGATGATCACGCAATCGCCCTTCTCGTTCCCTTCGGGGATCAACACGAGCACTTCGTCGCCCGCGACGAATGGGTGATATTCCCCTTCGCCGTTGCCCGCGACCGACCCCGCAACGCGACAATTCGCGGGCGTCATGCTCGGGTGAAGCGTGACTTTCACGAGCGGTCCATACTCTTCGTCGAACACGACGCTCGGCTCGGGATCGTCGTCGGTCATGTCGTCGACGACGCCATACGAGAACCATTGTCGCGGGTCGATTCCGGGGAACGAGAAGGTCTCGCCCATGGTGCGCGCATCCATGGCGCGATTCGACCGCCGTCGTTGCGCTTTGCGGATGTACTTCATTCGTCGTCGACCTTCACGGTTACGGGCTCGACGCCGAGCGTGTCGTCGGGCTTGATCTCTTCGCCTTCGGGAAGTTGCTTGTCGGCTCGCACTTCGATGTAATTCACAAGCTCGAAGTTGATCGTGATCCCTTCTTCGACATCCCAGTCGAACGTGACACGACGCACCCGAAACGTCGTTGGAACCCCGAGATTCGTCGCCGCCCGCTCGTATGCCTTTGCGAAGGCGGGCGAATACCCGAGCGACTTCAAGAATTCCGCCGCTTGCGTTGTCACCTTGTCTTCGATCGCGGTGATAGTCGCCGCGTCGAGATCGCGGTTGATCTCGACGTCGACCGCATCGCCCGGTTGCACGTCCATCGCGTCGGGGTCGAGATTCCCGCCGCCGAAGGTCGCAAGGTTCTTCGTCGCAAGCGAGACTTCGATCTCTCGCCGCCCGATCGTTTCGTACACGCCTTGTGCGATCACGCGAAGCACCTTTTCGTCTTCAATGCCCGACACGCGCACGACAAGCCACTTGTCGTTTACGTCGTTTCCGGGCGGTGCGCGAAGCACGCGATCCTTCTTCAACGGGTAGCGTGCGACAAGCGTCTTCTTGCGCTTGCCGTTGTAGCACCGAACTTCGATGTTCGTCGGTGCCGACGTCGTGAAGCGCCGCCGGAACGACAACGAATCGACGTTGCGCCCGTACACATACAAGCGTTGCTTTAGCTCGCGCCCGCTAGGAAGGATCCGCCCCGTGAATGGGTCGTCGGGGCGACCAGCGAACGCGCCCGAATACAACGTGCGAGCCCGTTGGATGATCACGTCGACGCCGACGAATCGGATCGTGTGCCCGACCGATCCGCAAACATCGGTCAAGTAATCCCAGATCGAAAGCTTCGACGACCCGCCCGCCGCCGGTCCAAGCGACGGCTTGAAAGCGGTTCGAGCAAGCGACGCACCGAGCGTCGGCGGCTCGACACCGGGCGGCATGTATCGGACACCGAGCCCGCGAAACTGCGGGAAGTTCGCAAGGTAGGTCGCGATCGCCCGGTCGAGCGGATCCTTCGTGCCGACGACAAGCTTCGGCGGTGCGGGTTGATCGATCAACATTCGCGTGTTGTCGGTGCATTCGAGCCGAACGATCGGTTCGCCTTCCTTCGACCATTCGATCTCCCAGTCGTCGACCCAACCTTGAAAACGAAGGTTCGTTCGCGGTCGCCCATATTCATCGACATACGTGTCGGGGATTAGATTCAAGGGCTCGCCGGTCGAACCTTCCGAAGCTTCCCGCCGACCGCCGTCGACCCCGCGTTGAAAGTCGGCTTCCGAGATCGTGCCGAGAAAGAATTCGACGGCGCATGCCCGCACGACACGCGGGTCGATTGGACAGTCGATGTAGCGAAGCTCGCACGAAAGGGTCGACGCGGTGCGGATGCCGTTCAAGGAGATCGTCGCATACTTCGGGATGATACCGCCGATCTCGAATGTATAGTCGTCGTCGCTCTTGGTCTGTTCTTGCGGGCTTCCGTGAACGTTCGCGTCGCTTCCCTTCGGGCGAAGCACAAGCCGACCGTCGACGTTTTCGATGTCAAGCTCGGCGTTGCCCGTGCCCTTGCGAAGTTGCGGCGGCTTCAAGGTCTTCGGCTCGACAAGATCGACGCCGAAGTCTTCGAAGCGCACGGTCAATCGGATCTTCCCGCTCGGGAAGTAGACTTGTCTCGGTTGTTCGGCGGTCGGCATGATGTCAGATCGTAGCTTCGATCCGTTCGATTGCCGAGAGGTTGGGCACGATGATCACCGAGCCGCGATCCACGTCGATCTGATACGCCGCGAAGCCGTTGTTCACCGCGATCGCTTCGCCATGGTCGGGCGTGTCGTAATACTTCGCGGAGATCGACGCGAACGTGTCACCGTCGCGGGCGATATGGACCGCGAGCACGTCGCCCGTCTCGGCGGCGGTGCCGCTTGTCGCCGTCGTCGTTTGGGCGTTGCGATGTCGTCGAAGGGTTCGTGCGAGCTTCACGTTCGCGTCGGCAACCGCTTCGGCTTGCGTCGTTGCGTCGTCGTAATACGACGACGCTTGAAGCATGTTCGAGACCTTGTTCTGCGTCGACAACGTTTCGGGCGCGGGTCGCGACATCGCGTCGACGAATTGATTCGACACCGCAATCGCGTTCGTCGCGATGTCGATCGCTTGCCCCGCTAGCTCGGCAGTCAACCCGCGCACTTTCAACACGAGCCCGCCGACCCGATTCAACCGATCCGTGACCGAGTAAGCAAGGCGACCGAAGTCGCGAAGCAACTGGCTGGGTCCATCGGCAAGTGCTTCGAGATCCCCGAGCGTGAACGTGTCGGCGCTCTTCTGGATCGTGCGCTTGCTCGCGACGATCTTCGATTGATCGACCGCCGCCGTTAGTTCCCCGAGCGCGATCAACGCCGCACGGATGTCGGCTTGCATGTTCTCGCTTCGGAACGCGACGACCCGTTGCGCCCGCTTGCCCCGCGTCGACCAGTCGAACGTGATCGACCATGGGATGTCGTCGGCTCGAAGGGGCGAGAACTTCCAAAGGGTTGCCCGACCGATGCGCGACACACGCCGTTCGGGTGCCTTGTAAAGCCCTTCGCCCATCTCGCCCGTGATCCAAGTCACGCGAAGAAGCGAACCGACATAGAAGATCCCGTCGAGCACGTCGCGAAGGGTCGACGCCCGCACGATCGCGAGCCCGGAAGCGGATTCCCCGTCGAAGTAGTAACAGGGGAACGAGATCATGCGGGTCGAATTCCACTCGCCTTCCCATTCGCTCGGAAGCTCGATCGGACCGAGTATGTGTTGCGTTGCTTCGGTCGAATTGCCCGCGTTCCACGTCGACGAAAGGCGAAGCTGGGTCGACCATGCCGCCGACCCTTGGAAGGGCAACCCGCCGCCGCGAAGCTCGACCTTGCGCTTCTCGCCGGTCAACTCTTCGATCACAATCGTCGACGTCGGTGCCGCCACGGAACGAGCCCGCCTTTCGGTTGGTTACTTGCTACCGCAACCCTTCGCGCCCGCCATGCTCGCCCATGTCGCAAGCGGGTTCTCTTCGGGGTCGGGCTCTTCGGGTGCCTTCACCGCGACCGCGCCGCTCGTGACTTGTTCGAGCAAGTCGGCAATCGCCGCCTTCGCTTCCTTCACCGCTTCGTGCGCGGCGTATGCGGCGTCGATGTCGTCTTTCTTGATCGCCTTCTTCGCTTCCTTCGCGACCTTCTCGGCTTCGTCGACAAGATCCCAAGCTTGATCGATCAAGGGGTCGGCAAGCTTCGGATCTTCGAGCGACTTCGCGGCTTCTTCGATCGCCTTCACGTCGGCGTCGAGCGTCTCGACCATGGCGGCGGCGGCTTCGACGAATTCGGTTGTCGACGTGAGATCGCCCGTGCCCGCCGCAAGCTCGCCTTCTTCGCCTTCGGCGGCTTCCCCTTCGCCTTCCCCTTCGGGCTCGGCGTCGGCGGCTTCCTTGCCCGGTTCCGGGGCGGCATCGGGCGGTTCCGCCGCGCCCGCCCCTTCGGTGCCTTCTTCGGTGCCTTCCCCTTCGGGCTCGGGTAGCTCGATCCCGTCGAGCAACCCCGCGTCGAGAGCTTCCTTCGCGGCGGCTTCGAGCGCCGCAAGCTCTTCGGGCGTCAAGTCGTCGATCGAAAGCATCTCGACGCCTTCGTCGACGGGCGGCGGTGCGGAACCTTCGGGCTCCATGCCCGCCGCGTCGGAACCAACAAGCCCTTTCAGAATCGGCATCGCCATCGTTCTTACCTCGCGTCGTTTCGTTGAAGCTACCATTGATCCGGTGCGCTCGCGAGCTACGTGCCGAACGGTGTCGACGTGACCGCTTGAAGCCGCGATTCCGCCGCCCGCACGATGTCACGCTCGAACACGATCGCGACGCGATCGGGATCTTGATCTCGGAAGTCTTGCTTGATGTTGAATGTTTGCCCGCCCGACATGTGAACACCGGGCTTCGGCGTCTTGGCTTCGGTCTTCGGCGCGGCTTCCGCCCCGCGTTCCTTCAATCGGTTCGCGAAGTCTTCGCTTTGCGACTTCACTTGATCCGCGAGCGCGGTGAAGCCTTCGGCGGTCAAGTTTGCCGATTCCCCGAAGGCTTCGCGAAGGTTTGCCGAGCCCGCGATCAAGCTCGCGATGTACTTCGCCGCGCCCGTACGACCTTCGGCCATGGCTTGTGTCCAACCTTGTTCGAGCAATGCCACGGTCGAAGCCAATTGTTGCGCACCGAGATCCCCTTGCCCGGTATCTTCGATCTTCTTGATCGCGTTCGCCGCTTGCTCGTATTGGATCACTTGTGAACGAAGCGCCCGGTGCGCTTCCCATGCCTTGTCTGCGAATTCACCCGCCGCCCGACCCGACTTGCCGAGCGCGACGGCGGTGTCGACGTATTGCTTCCGAATGTGATCGAAGCCCGCAAGCTCTTCCTTCGACATCGGCGCATAGCTCTGTTTCGCGGCGAGATCCTTGAAGTATTGCTCGCGGGCAAGTTGATCGCGTTCGCCTTCCGACTTCCCGCCGCCCGTTTCGGCCATAAGCTTCTGGAATTGCCACAAGGCGATCGTGACCGCCGCGATCGCCGCCGCGAATGCCGCAAGCGCCGCGACCGCACCCGCCGCACCCGCCGCACCCGCCGCCATGCCGATCCCCGGTGCGCCCTTCGCCGCAAGCCCGACGACTCCCGACGCGACGTTCGCGCCCGCCGAAACAACGGGTGCCGCCATCTTGGCCCCGAAGGCGATCGCAATCAATTCGCGGTTCGCAATGATGAATTCGACGACCGACTTCGCGGTCTTAGCACCGTCGACGATCGCCGCCTTGATCTCTTCACTATGCGTCTTGAGATACTCGAACCCCTTGCGGATCTCGACGCCCGCATCGCGAACCCACTTGCGAACATCTTCCGACATCGACTTCGCGAATTGCTCGACCCCCTTCGACCCGTCCTTGATCAACGGGATCATCACACGCAATTCGTCGATCAACACGTCAATGATCGGTTCCGCGAACCGTTCCTTCGTGACTTCCCACAAGTTGCCGAGCGTGTTGGTCAAGTCGTGGAACGTGGGAACCGCTTTCCCCATCTTGCCCGACACCGTTTCGAGCGCACCCGCAAGCGCGGTCGCCCGTTGCTCGTTCGTGAGCTTCGCCCATTCAGTGGATGCCTTCGTGACGTCGCTCGAAAAGATCCCGGTCGTTTGCAGAAGTTGAAAGAGCTTCCCGCGCGTACGGAGCACGCCGTCGCCCATGGCCCCGAATTCCATCGCGATCGTACGCGTGTCCATGCCCATCACATTCGCGATCGTTGTCAATTGCTCGATCTGCGTTCGCGCCTTCGCGGTACCTTCGGCGGTCGCCCCGGTGAATAGCAGCAAGTCACCGAACGCCGCCCGAACTTCCCCGATGTTCTGGCCGATCGAGATCGCGATGTCGTCGATCTCATCTCCGATCTTCATTGCGCCCGCGTGCGCTTCCGACCATGGCAACCCTTGGACCGCCGTGATCATGCCCGCGATCGCTTGATCGGCATCTCGGGCGTTCGCCGCCGCTTCAATGAATCCGGTTGCGAACCGGGCAAGCCCTTGGATCGCCGGAACGAAGTTGACCGCCGCGATTGTCGAGAGCGTCGACTTGAAGAACCCCATGCTCGACGACGCGCCCTTCGAGCTTGCATCGGCATCGGAGAAGCCGCGCTTGATCCGGTCGAGCGCCGCGCTTGCGGCGTCGTCGAGCGTTAGCTTCGCCTTGACTTCAACGGTCATGCCGCAAGGGTAGCGCCCGACCTACGGTTGCGGCAAGCGCCCATGGATGATCGATCATCCATGTCGATCATGGATCGTTCATTCCGACAGTCGGCGTCTCGGTCTTGATCAACTCGGTGATCTCGCGAACGTACGCCCAAAGCTCGACGACTTCGATGTTCGCGATCGTCGTGATCTGTTGGTGCATGTATCGCCCCAAGTATGCGGCACGCCATCGCCGCAACGCTTCGAGCTTGTGCGCGTCGAACATGATCGCGGTATGCGCCATGAAGCGCGCCCCGTCCGCATCGCTTCCGGTGAACAACCCGAGCACCCGAAGCATCTTGCCCGCTTCGGCGGGATCGACCGTCAACCCTTCGTCGTCGAGCCTTAGCCCGCCGTGCGAAGCGCGATGCAAGACTCGAAAAAATCCTTGCGCTCTTCCTCGTTCAAGACATGAAGTTGCGTGAAGATCCGAACGAGCATGCCGCGACACCGAGCGCCGATCTCGTTCCACCAACGGTCGATGTTCGCGGGTCCGGGCTCGCCCGACCAATCGGCAACGTGCCCGTCGACCGCCCGAACCATCTGCTTTGCAAGCTCGTTCGCGGCTCGATTCACGTCGCCCATGGCACGCGAGAGCGCGACCTTTTCGTCGGCGTCGGTCAACGCCCAAAGGATCGCTTGTCGCTCGCCCTTCTCGGGCGTGTCGGTCCACGATGCACGGAACCGCACGAAGGCGACTTGTCGACCGCGCGGGAACTTGAAGTTCGCCGGGATCTCCACCCATGCGGGCGCACCGCCCGCCCGTGCTTCGGGAAGCGGGGCGAAGGTTTTATCCTTCTTCGCCTTCGCTTCGGTTGCCGCGTCGTCGGCTTGCCGACCGGGATCAACTTCGTCGTCGACCGTCAACGGTTGCTCGTTCACTTCGGCTTCGGTGTTCATGTTGTCGTTGCTCACGTTCATATCCTCCCGTTAGAAAGCGAGCCGCGCGAACGCGAGGGAGGCGACACGCCCCGTCGAGCGCGCCATCGCGCCGCGCGACTCATCTCGAACCGCTTCGCGTCACGGAAGCGAATTCTTTTGCACGCTTCGCTGGCTGCACTTGCCTTCGAGCTTCACCTTCACGAAGTCGCCGCGCGACGCGATCGTCGTCGGTTGCGCGCCGAACTTTACGTCCATGTATGTAATGATCAACGTGTCGCCGTTCGAGTAGAAGTCGGTGCGGATCACGTTGAACACGACATCGGGCGTCAAGCGTTGCGACCTTGCGATCATCGCTTCTTGGAAGTCGATCCATGCGGCTTCCGAGACCTGGAATTCGAGATCGAACCCATACCCGCGCATGATGTCGTCGAAGCGGTCGGTCAACTCACCGAGAAAGCCGTCTTGCTTCGTTTCGAGCATGACTTGATCGTTGAACGTTCCGATCGCCGCGATTGCGTTCTCGACCGAACCCGCCCGCGTCACGCGAACTTCGACTTCTTGCCCCTTCAAGCGGGAATCTGCCACTTGTCACCTATCCAATTCTGTGCATCAATTGGCCCATGAGATTGCACAACCTTCAAGGGCAAGTTGTTGGACGTTTGACAATCCTCGCACGACACCAATCGACGGACAAGCGCACGCGTTGGCGATGTCGTTGTGAATGCGGGAACGAGACGATCGTTCTTGCCGAGATGCTCAATAGTGGTCGAACGAAGTCGTGCGGATGCCTTCGCCGCGAACTTGGCGCGAAGCTCGGTAAAGCCTCGCGTCGACACGGGGAATCTGCCAACAGCAAATCCCCGCCTTCCTCGGAATATCGAACATGGGGTTCGATGATCTCGCGTTGTCACAACCCGAACCATCGAGATTTCCGAAACTACGGGGCGCGCGGGATCACCGTGTGCGACCGATGGCGAGAATCGTTTGAAGACTTCCTTGCCGACGTAGGACGTCGACCTTCCCCGAAGCATTCGATCGACCGCATCGACAACGAAGGGGCGTACGAACCGGGAAACGTTCGTTGGACGACATCGCACCAACAAAACCGGAACCGAAGGGGAAACCGATACGTCACGATCGACGGCGTGACCAAACGGATAGGGGAATGGATATCGGAAAGCGGGATCGCATGGTCGACCTATCATCGGAGGCGAGCGCAAGGCATGACCGAGCGCGATGCGCTCTTCACGCCGCCGATGAAAAGGAATCGCGAGCCGATTCATCCGAAGCCTACGCCGCTTGCGAGATCGTGACCGTTTCACCGACCGTCGCGTCGATCACGATCACGTCCATCGACGGGATCGTCTTGACCTTCAAGATGATGCGGAACAAGCCCGCCGCGAGCGTCGTCGTCGTGTTGCCCGACTTCGCGTCGATCAAGAAGCTATCGATCCGTTCGTCGTCGACAAGTTGCCGCATGAAGGCGTCCATCTCACCGATCACGAGCGCCCGCCGCGTTCGCGTCGCGAGCTTCTTCGAGAAGGTGTTCAACCGGATCGCGAGCGTGTCGGTGATAAAGTCAGCCATGCGTTGCCGAGCAATGTTCTTCAAGCTCGGGTTCGTCGCGGGGTCGACGCTCGTGATCCCCGATTGAATGATCGACGTGCCTTCGTCGTTCCGGTATGCGGCGATCCCGCTCGACTTGAAGGCGCGATAGTCACCGATCGTCAAGTTCTGGACGTCGGCGTTACCCGACTCGACGCCGAGAACCTCGGTCATAAAGTCGGTCTCTTGACCGGGGTTTTCTTCGGGCGGAAGTTGCGACATGACCGACGCGACCCATGTGTCGAAGCCGACGTCGATCACGCCGTCGTCGGTGAAGCCCGCGCCGCCGCTCGTTCCTACCGCAGCGATCTGCGGAATCTGGACCGAGACGCCGGGGTACGCGTACACGACGCGTTGCGAACGGTACGCCCCGACGCCCGGTTGAACGGTCGTCGACTTCGCCGTTGCTCGGGGCGTGTTCAAGGGCGGGCGAATCACCGCCATTCGCCCGTATGCCCCTTCACCCGAAGCTTCGATCGCGTTCGTGCGAAGTGCCGTTCGGATCGCGTTCGACGACCGAGCCGACACGACGATGTTCGTTTTCTTCACGATGCTCGAAAGGTTCTTCGTCGTGTCGAGCGCCGCTTGATATGCCACGTCGATCTGATTGTCGGTCAACGCCGCCGTGGTCGGAAGCGGGTTGATCACCGCGAACATGCCCGTGATCGGAACCGCGAAGGGAAGCACGTTGATCGCGCCCGCGAGCGCCGCCGCCCCGGTCGTGTCGTCGGTCGCATGGCGGATCGGCGCGGTGTAGGGACCGGCATTCGCCGCCGTGACCGCGATCGTTTGCATCGTGACCCATTCGGTTCCGCCCGCGTTCCGAACCCGTGTGCCCGCCGGGATCGTGCCGTCTTCGCCGCTTGCCGCCGAGCCCGTTTGACCAGCAACGAAGCCGAGCCCGACCGCCGTGTTCGACACGATGTTGATCACGCCCGTTAGGGGCGTCGACGTCTCGCACAAGGCAAGCTTCTCGTTTTCGTCGCGGTCGACCCGCACGACGAACGGCGGCACCGCCGCCGCCGCCGCCGCGATGCAACGCGCCGACACTTCGGATTCGGTCACTTGGTCGATGTTCGCGACGTTGCCGGTTCCGGGCACCGCCGCGCCCGCCGCGAAGCCCGTTGCCGCCGCGACCGCTGCGTCGATCGCGACGACTTGCACCGAGCCGCCCGTTCCACGTTGCCGCCCGACGAAGTTGGTCACGCCGCCGCCCGCATCGACGAACGCGGTATATCCGAGCGTCGTGTTCACTCGCGTGATCATCTGAGCTTGCGATTGATCCGCCGCTTCAAAGACGACCGTGACTTCGGTTCCGTCGAAGTCGAGCGTGATCGATTCGCCGCCCGCGAAGAGCGTCGGGTACACGCCGACGCCGGAAGCGATCAACGCCGCCGCCGCCGTGAAGGTTGCCGTCGCGTTGCCGCCGCCGTTGTTGAACACAAGAGCTTGCGCGGGTTCGAGATCGAACGTGAAGTCGGGGTTGCCCTTCACGCAAGCAAGCCGCCGAAACTGGATCTCACCGACGCTCGTGTCGACCCGCACGACGACAAGTTGACGGAACTTCTTCTTCGCAAGCGCGACGAACCCGTTGCCATTCCAGAACTCGGGCGACACCGCCCCATCGGCAAGTCGCGACCGAGCGCACGGGTTGTTCGACACGATCCCGTCGTATGTGAACCCGAACCCGCCCCAATTCGCTAGGAAGTCGGCGCTCGACGCGACTTCGTACGGAGTGTCGAAGTCGCCGTCGTCGAATTCACCGACGATTGTCACGAGCCCGCTTCCGACGCCCGTCAACGCGGCGGGCGGTTCCCGGTCAATGATCACGACCCCTTCGATCGCGAGTAGCTCTTCAAGACCGGGGTCGAAGGTGAAGCGTCGGATGAATCCAGCCATTGTTAGCCTCCAAGTCGTCGATCATGCGGGCGGGTTCTCGTTCTCGCGAGGGTAGCTTGCCCGCTTGCCATCGTCTAGTCGTCCCATGCCTTGACGGTCGCGACCATGGTCGGCAACGCGCCTTCGGTCACTTCTACCGCGAGCAACGGGTGAAGTCGCTCGACGTTCACAAGCGCGACTTCGGGCACCGACATCGTGACCAGAAGATGCGCACGACGACGACCGCGAACGACGTCGGGATCGTCGATGTATTGTGTCGAGTCGAGAGCGAAGCTCGCGACTTGGTTGAAGTAGCTCGGCAACGTGAGCCGAATCGAATACGACGTCGCGCTCGAACGCATCGCGGTCGAGATGCCCGCGACCATCGACCGCCGCTCGGCTCGCCCGCTCGCCCATAGCTCGACCGTGAATTGCTCGACGTGATCCGAGAGCACCGCGAGCGCGGTGCCGACGCCGTACACGTCGAGCGTGCCTTCGCAGATGTCGGGCGCGCCGAGCCCGTACGCTTCATGCGTCGCCCGCCCCGGAAGGAACGCGACGCCGGGAAACTTGAGATCGACAACCGAGTCGGGTTGTTCGAGATGGATGTTCGCGATCGGGATCCGATACTTGATCGGCGGTGCGCCCTTCGTGTTCGTGCGGTGAAGGTCGAGCACCGACAAGAACTCGCGAAGCCGCCGAAGTGCATGCGTGCGGGCATCGAAGTCGGGCAACGGTTGCTCGGGTCGGGGCGGATACACTTGCCCGATAGGCGAGTCGATCAATTCGGATGCCTTCACCATGCGTCAAGCCTACACGCGACGAAGCTCGTTCTCCACTTCGCGCCGAATGATGTCGGGTGCGAGCTTCATTGCATCTTCGAGAATGCGAAAGCCCGTGCCGCCGTTGAAGAACCCGCGACGTTGCGCGGCGAGCGCGATCCCGTACGCCGCCGACCGCGCTTCGGCACCCGATGCGATGCCCTTGCGCTGGACCCATTCGGTCAACGCGTTGACCAAAGGGAAGCCGACCTTCACGCTACCGCCGCGAACGCCCCATTCAATGAACGCCGCATGCGGTTCGGTGTTCTCGATCGTCGCTCCATCGGCTTCGGGGTACGACCGCCAACCCGCCCGGAACACGCCCCGGTCGACGGGTTGCGGCGACTTCGTTGGAATGATCCGAAGCGTGATCTCTTGCACAAGCGCCGCCGCCGCCGACACGAGCCCGCGCACCGCCGCCGCCTTCATGTCGGGCTTCAACTCGCCGTCGATCCATGCGGCGGCTTCTTCGAGCTTGATCGTCTTGTCGGGCATGGATCAAGCGTGCCACATGGACGATCGATCATCCATCTCGACTCAGAACTCGGAAGGGTCGGGTCCGACCTTCGTGCGCCCCGCTCGCGTGAAGTCTTCGCTTGCTCGCTCGATCGTGCATTGCCAGCACACGTTGCCTTCGTTGCGATAGGGCTCACCGAGCAAGCGATACCGATCGCGCTCGGGCGGGTTGTCGCCGCGCCCGTCTTCGACGACTTCCCAGAAGAAGTCTGTCGGCTCGGTGCGCACGTCGTCGCTTGCTCGTTTCGGGGCGACGATCGGGTTGCCGCCTTCGTCGGTCGACGGAATGATCCGCCCTTGAAGCATCTCTTTCGTGTACCGAAGCGAGATCAAGTTGATCGTCAATTGCCCGACCGGAAGCTTGCCCGCCGAATATGGTTGCCCTTGAACGGCGGTTTCGGGCGACACGTCGGGCGTCGGAAGTAGCTCGACCCGAGCGATCACCTTTTCGTCGCCTTCACCGCGATACTCGCCGGTCCATCGTGTCCAGACCAAGAACACGCGGTTCGAGCGGATCCCGAAGCGGGTCGCAAGTTGTCGCAAGCGCGGGGCGAGCCGAACGCCAAGTCGGTTGGCAAGGGTTCGGCTCGCTTCGGCGGATGATAGGGCGCGCGGCTTCGGCATGGTGCCTCCAAGGGCTCGATTGTATCGGGGAAGGGTTCGGGGTGTCGACCGGGCGGTCGAGCCCTTCTAGGGGCGTTCTCGGGCGGGCGCGGGGCGGTCTAGTGAACGACGGGAACATTGATCCCGCCGCCGCGCTTGTCCCATGGGTTCGGGTACACGCCGAGAAGGTTCGCAAGGCTTTCGCGCCATCGGTCGTACACGCGCACAAGGGCTTCTTGTTCGTCCTTTCGCAACGTGATCTCACCGATCTTTTCGACCGCGAGAAGCTCGTGATCCGCGACCATCTGTTCTTCGATCGAGTCAAGGATCTGCAATTGCCGACGAAGCTCGGGCAACGCCGCTTCGAGAACCCGATTCATCGCCCCTTCGATCACGAATTGCGTCTCGACCGCCGCCGGGGTTCCGAGCACGAAGGTCGACGCTTCGGCAACGTTCAGAAAACCCAAATGGTGACGGCACTTGATCTTCTCTTGTTCGGTCAATGGCATGACGTTACTCCCACCCACAAGCGGATGATCCCGAGCGCCCGACGCTTGTGGAATTCGACGCCGACCCCCCGCCGCTTCAAGAAGGCTTCGAGCGGGCGATCCCGCTTGCTCGAATTACAAGCCTTGCAAGCGGGAACGACGTTCCCGAAGTCATGCGACCCTTCGGGCGGCGGAACCAAGTGCTCGATCGTGAGCTTCGCATCCGTGCGCCCGCAATAGATACAAGCGTTCCCGTGTGCTTCGAAGATCGTGTTGATGTCGTCGACCGAGAGCACGAATCCCACCGCCTTATCCCGAGCCCGCCGCTTGTGCGCCGCGTTCGCGTAGTATTCGGGGTGCGCTTCCGCGTATCGCTTCGCCGCCGCCTTCACGCGACGACGGTGTGCCGGATCGGTCCTCCATCGGCGCTTCGACCGTTCGCGTTCGTATTCAGGGGTTCGTTCACGCCATCGCTTGGTTGCTTCGCGGCTTGCCCTGGCATATTCGGGGGCTTCCCGGCGCTTCCGTTCCCCCGCCGCATGCAACGGGCGGCGACAAGCCTTGCACGGCATCCGCCGCCCGTGTGACAGCATCGACCCGCAACTCGTGCATCGGAGCCCGACGATCTTGCCGGTCACGTCACGCTCGATCTCGATCAACTTGCGGGCCATGCCATCGCCCATTTCGCTATAGCAATTCTTCGATCGGTTCGTCGCGCTTCGTCGGGTCGATCTCGGCAAGGCGGATCCCCTGCCGTTGCAACGCCCGGATGTTGTAATTGAGCGTGTCGATTTCCTTGCCTTCCTTCAAGCGGGTGCGAAAGCCGTTGACTTGCGCGACACCGCCACGGACCACCGTGAAATATCGCACGCGTGGACCTTCGGGTTCGTCGTCGCTCGGCTTGACGGCACTTCCTTTCGGGGTCGTCGCCGCCGCATCTTGCTCTTCGACGGGTGCGAGCTTCCGATCCTTGACGGGTCCGGCGTCGAGCGTTTCGACCTTTTCTTCTTCCTTCTTCGTTCGCATGTTTGATGCCTCCTTCGGGCATTGTGTCGACGCCCCGATGTTCCGTCAAGGCATCGACTTCGGCGCGGCAAGGGGGGGCGAGCGAAGCGCGCCCGGTCCATCGCCGCGCATGATGATCACGAGCCCTTCGACGGGCTTGCCGTTCCGAACGACGTGCCATCGCGACTCGAATTCGGGGGTCGTCAAGTATGCTCGCGCCCCTTCGAGCGCGGGATCTTCAAACAAGATCCCTTCGTCGTCGATCGCGACGACGATCGCGAAGTGTGCGTTGTCCCATCGCCCCTTGTATCCGCCGCTCGGCGGCTTGCTTTCCGACCACGCTTGAAGCGGCACGACCGGAAGCTCTCCGACTTCGAGCGACGCGGCGAGATACCCGACCGACGCACCTTCGACGATCTCGGCGTCGAGCCCGAACGCCCGCGCCCCTTCGGCCATCCGGTCGTACGTCGTGCCTTCGCCCGGTGTCGTGCAAAGCAACGCCGCAAGCTCGCCTTCGGTCGGGGTCGGCTTCCCGAAGTACCGAAGCACGCCCGCGAGCGTCGCCGGTCCGCAAGTGTACTTCGTCGATTGCGCGACATCGGGAACCGCGACACCGCGACCCGATGCTACGTTCGCCCATGCCTTCAAGGGATCCATTCGTCGAGCCTACCACAAGCGAGCGCCGCCGCCGGTTGCTCGACGACGGCGCTCTTGCGCATGGCTTGCAACGAAGAAGGGGAACGCGGGGCGGGCAACCGGGGGGGCGGGATCGACCCGCCCCGCGTTCAAGTTGATCAATCGAGCGCGTGTTCGATCACGATGGCGCGCTTGTACCGCTCGGGTCCGCCGCTCGACACGTCGCTCGGAACGGGGAACGACGTTGTGCAGGACCACGAAGCCGCAACGACGTCTTGAAGGCGATTCAACGGGGCGCGAAGGATCAACCGAATCCGCTCGGTCTGCACTTCGATCCCCGCGTTCACGATCGTGAATTCCCCGACCTTGCCGGTCACGCCCGCTTCGGTCACGTACGCCTTTTCGTCGAGATACTTCTCGACCAAAGCGCCGCGCCCGGTGACAACGATCCGACCGATGTTGATCCCGGTCTCGTTCGTCGTTTCCGCGCCGATGTCTTCCGAATAGAACGCGTTCACGCCCGTCGCGACGCGAGCGCCCGCATTCTGGAAGTCGGGCGCTTCGTTGTTCAGGTAGCTCGACGCGCCCGCGATCGTTCCGATGAACGCTTCCTGATAGTACGACCCGTTGGGAAGCGCCGTGTTCAAGCGCTGGAAGGCAGCATCCGCGAAGACCTGCGAATTGCCGTCCGTCGAGATGTGCGCGTGGTAGTACCCATCTTCGTGCGGTTGCACGTTGTTCTTGCGAAGCCGATTCACCGCGTTGATCAAGTCCTGCAACACGAACACGTCGGCGGCACCGATCGCGTCGACGGAAGCACCGCCGCCCGAGCGGATCACTTGCGGTGCTTGCGAAGAGACGATCGGCGTGCGAGCCGCGATGCCCGCGCCGCCGAGCGCCGCGTCGAGAAGGATCGTGCCCGGACCGAACGGGTCGTCGGGGTTGTCGGGCGTGTACCCGATCACGTTTCGAGTGCCGATGCCGGTGATCGTAACCGCGAGCGGGGTTGCCGCCGACACCGGGGCGGGCCGAACCTGCGAACCCGTGAGCACGACATCCGTGAAGCCGTTCAACGCCGCGACGCGCACCGTCGTCGCCGCCGCACCCGCCGCCGCGATCGAAAGCGTGTGCCCCGAAAGGTACGCCTTGAAGAGCGAATTGCGCGGGATCCGGTTCAACGACTGTCCAGCTTGCAATCCAAGCTGGTGGATGTTCCGAAGGAACAAGTCGGCGTTCGACACGACCGACGTCGGAATGTGCGTGTCGATCGTTCCGGCGTAGCGTTCGAGCCGAGCGACCCATTGCTCGAAGCTCAACGCTTGCGGGGTCGGGTCGACGCCCGGTGCGATCGGCTTCACTTGCGGTGCGAGCAAGCCCGGTCGCGACATGAAGATTTCGGTTCCGGTGTTCGCCGCCCATTCCTCTGAGATCGCTTCGGCGCGATACATGAGAGCGGGGAACAAGCCATCGTGAAAGGCTCGTTCGAGCAAGCCTTCTTGAACGAGCTTCAACACGGCGGGCGGTACGCCAAGAACTAGAGACATGATCGGTTCTCCCTATGGTTCGACATCGTTTCGAGCTTCGCGCAACGTGTGTCGATTCCACCGATTGACCGCTGGCGTGCCGCGTGTTGACCGTGCGCTTCCGATCCCGAGCGTGCCATGCGTCGGACCGCCGGTCAATCCGGCGGCTCGCTCGAAAGCGGGCGTGCTCGGGCGGGAAGGGGGCGAGAAGGGCTTGAAGGGGGGCGGATCGGGGTTGGGGTCGTCGCCGTGAGTCGACGCGTTCTCGGGCGTTCTACCAGCCACGAATGCCGCGTCGCTTCAACTCGGCACGGGCTTCGGCTCGCGTCATGCTGTTGGGTTGCCCCGGTCGGAAGGTCTTGCCTTCGGGCGACAAGCTCGGATCCGCCGATTGACCGCCGCGCGGGTTCGGCGGTGTCGCGACACGAGCGGCGGGCGTCGTCGTCGTGATCGGTCGACGTCGCGGCTTCGGCGGCTCGGCGGCGTCGCCTTCCTTCGGCGGTTCGGGTTGACGCAATGCGAACGCGGGCTTCTCGCGAGCGAACTTCGCGAACCATCGGTCGATGTCCTTTTCGGTCAACCTTGCGGTTTGGGCGGGCGTCAATCCCGACACATATTCGACGAAATCGTTCCGGGCGTACTTCCAGAATCCGGGGTCGATGTGTCGAGCGCCGATCCCTTGGATCATCGCGTCTTGCTTGTCGTACACGCTTTCGGTCTTGACTTGCCGAAGTTGCGTTTCGAGCGCTTCGCGCTTCTGCCGTTCGGCTTCGAGATCCGCTTCGAGCTTCTGTTCTTTCGTGAGCTTCTCACGTTCGGCTTTCTCGCGAGCTTCACGAAGTGCTCGAAGCTCGGCGCGTTCCGTTTCGAGCGACTTCGGATCTTCGATCCCAAGCTCGCGAAGAACCGCCGCCCGAGCATCGCGTTCGGCTTGCCGCTTCGCGCGGTCGAGCCGCGACGCGAACGCTTCTTCGGTCAACGTGATCTTCGCCTTGCCTTCGGGCTCACCTTCGCCGCCGCTTGCCGCCCCTTCGGCGGGCTCGCCGGTCGTCGGCGGGTTCGCACCCGCCGGTTCGCCGGTCGTCGCTTGTGCGGGCGGTTGCGCCCCGTCGTCGGGCGTTGCGGCGGGTTCGGTCGACACGGGTTCGCCCGTCGACGAACCCGTGAACGGTTGACTTGTGCGGGGTTGCGCCGTCGCGCCGCCCCTTGGATCGGTTCCTGGCATCTATCCTCCCTTTCGTGCGCGCTTCGATCGACGGGCGTCGACCTACATGATCAAGTCGGAAGTGTCTTCGAGCGCGGTGTCGAGATCGACGGGTTCGTCGTCGATGTCGCGGGAAGGCGACACGAGCAACGTCACGTCGCACGACACGACCGCATCGGCGGCGTTGAAGTTGACGTTCGCCTTCGGCACGTCGAGCGCCGCTTGCGTCGCGGCGGGCGCACCGGGCGCGACGATGATCTTGTCGGTCGCGACGCCCGCGACCGTGCGACCCGTTGCCGCCATGAGATACACGACGCCGCGATCGGCGTATTCGGCGGGAATCGCGAACACGTTCGCGACGACGACTTGATCTTCGAGCGTGACAACTTCGCCGCGCGCGGGAACATACTCGACGTCGACGTCGACATAGTCCGACGCCGCGAGAACAACGATGTCGCCGTTGGGTGCAACCGCGATCTGCGCGTCGGCGGGCGTTGCGTTCGGCGCTTGGATCGCAAGCTCACCGAGCGTACCCGCCGCGTTCGTCGCTCGGGCATAGGCTCGGGTGATCTCGGCGGCGGCGGTGTTCTTCGCCGCGAGCCCGAAGCTTTCGAGCGTCGCAAGCTGGCTCACGTCGGCGGCGGGTTCGGCCATCCGAAGCGACTGGTTGATCTGACCCCGAAGCAAGTCGCCCAGCCCGATCTTGCGGAACAAGTCGGCCAACGTGTTCGGGTTCGCCCGGTTGAAAGAAGCTTTCATCGTCATGTTCTGATCTCCCTACTCGTACCGTTTGATCGCGCTAGCGTTGACCGCTCGCGAAGTATTCGACCGTTGCGCTCCCTTGTACTTCGAGCAACTTCAAGAACTTCGACGTCGGGAATTCGAGCATCGTGATCCCGTCGATGGGCACGACCGCGACAACGTTGCCGCCGACCCCATCGTCGGTCGTGAGCCGAAGATCGACCGGACCGCTCGGCTTGAAGTACAGAACATCCGCTTGCGTCACGGTGTCGCCCGACCCGACGCCCGAGAGCGCGACGAATGCGGCGGGCGAAGCGACAAGCCGCGTCAAGACGCCGGTTGCAACACCGAACCCCTTCGGGGTCGTGCGCATGCGAAGGGGAACCGAGAACGTCGAAGCGGGGAACGTGTCGCCGCCGCTCGGCGGTCCACCGATCAACGCGCCTTGTAGGTCGATCTGTCCCATGGGTTCCCCTTATTCGCCGCCACCGAGCTTGAACGGCATCGAACGGTTTGCTTCGGGCGACTCGACGATCGGGATCTTGCCGCCCGCCGGAACCGATTCGGCGTTCTCGGGCTCGCCGGTCGTGGCGGGCTCGCCTTGCGTCGCCATGACGTCACGCCCCTTGCTTCCCGCATTGCCGCCGGGGTTCTGCAAGAAGTTGTTCGGGGCGGCTCGACCTTCGTTCATGCCGCCGTTGCCGTTCCCGAAAGGGCTCTTCGTTCCGCTTGCCATGTTCAACTCCGTTTCGTCGTGAAGGCTAACGTGCGCGCCGCTCGATCGTCAACGCGACGATCTCACGATACCCGCATCGGCTTGTTTCCCGCGTCGTTGACGGGTCCAGCTTTCGGCCATGGGATCTCTTCCCCGCGCTTCGCGCTTCCGGGCGTCGGGTGATCCGCGACCGCAACTTCGTTCGCGGCGACGTCGGCGGATGTTCCGTCGCGACGTGCTTCGTCGGCAACTTGCGGCGGTGCGGGCGGTATCGGTTGGGTGAAGCGCCCCGACGAATCGCGGGGCGGCGTCGACGTTGCGAGCTTGAAGGGCTTGGCCATGCGTCGAGCGTACCGTGAAGCCGCTCGACGGGCAAACCGCGCTATCGCCCGATCGTTTCGGCAACCATGATCTCGAACGCTTCTTCACGTTCGACTTCGGCAAGCCATTCGGCGTAGTCGGGATGGTCGGGTCCGATCTCGATCATCGAATCCGTCAACGTTCCCGCATCTTCGCCGTCGACGATCTCGCCGCGTTGCGGAACAAGCAACCGATCTCCATCCAAGCGTTGCGGTGTCATGGCTTCACGTTTCCCTTCCCGCCGAACACTTCGCGAACAACGAAGTCGATCCATTCGCTATCATACCGCGCAACCGCGACCGCATAACCTCGCGTCGAGATCCATCCGATCGTTTCCGCGAAGAACTCTTGTCGCCCCGCTTGCCCGCCCGGACCTTCCTGCTTTTCGTAGCTTGTGAGCTTGCCCGCCTTATACAAGCGGCGGTGCGCTTTGCGGGTTGTCGCATGATCATCGAACCCGAGTCGATCACCGATTGCATGCCCGACTTCGTGCGCCGCGACCCCGCGCTTCGATCCCGCACCCGCTCCCCTTCCCGCACCGATGCCGACCATACGCCGCGACCCCGAATAAACGCCCGCGACTTCATCCCACGTCGAACCCGCTTCCCAACCGCGCGGTTGCTTTCCCGATAGCCAAGGGAACAACTTTCCCATGCCCTTGTTCCCGAGTCGGATGCCCGCCCAATTCGTTTCGGCAAGCCGCTCGAATACAATAGTCGGGATCTGTCCGATGTCCTGCAATCGCTCGCGAACAAGCGGCGTGTCGCGATCTTGCACTTCCAATCGGTGCCCGAGCGCAACCCGAGTCGCCTTCGGAAGCTCGGTCAACCCCATCACAACCTTCGCCGCCTTCGCTCGTTCTTTCGCGAGCGCGGTTGCTTCATAGTCGATCACGATCGCATCGACCTTGAAGCGACCGAGCAAGCGTTGCGCGGCAACTTCGTCGGCTCCCATGATCACGAACATCTCGCCGCCCTTCCGAACGACGACAACCGGATCGGTGTAGGTCATTCCCGATCCGGTGCGTTCGATCTTCCCGCGAACGCTTGTCAGGCTCACGTTAGATTCACCATCGATTCGGTGAGCAAGCTTCAATTGATCGATCCGAACCGACGACTTCGCCGCACCCGCAACGGTGCGCTTCCCTTCAAACACTTCTCGAACACCGCTCGTCCATTCGATTCCGAGCGATTCGCGAAGGTCTTGCCCGAGCGCGAACATGGTTCGGGCAACGCCCCCTT
>Ga0180434_10000673_pt1 | contig 50033 bp, 36 predicted proteins | sample SS_ome_7_FD_132453 | JGI IMG/M metagenome (GOLD analysis project Ga0180434, IMG submission 132453) | Hypersaline lake sediment archaeal communities from the Salton Sea, California, USA - SS_1_D_2 metaG | ecosystem: Environmental > Aquatic > Non-marine Saline and Alkaline > Hypersaline >... | reverse complement strand
TGCTCAATACCTTCGTGATCGCCGCCGTCAACGTCGTCTTGCCGTGATCCACGTGACCAATCGTCCCTATATTTAAATGGGGCTTGCTGCGGTCAAATTTTTCCTTACTCATATTAACCTCCTACAGGATTTTTCGGTTTATTTTATTAACTACTGCTATCGGCCAGCCCTCGATCAGACTTGAACTGATGACCTCATCCTTACCAAGGATGCGCTCTACCACTGAGCTACGAGGGCCCAAAAAGCGGGAGACGAGGTTCGAACTCGCGACCAATAGCTTGGAAGGCTATTGCTCTTCCAGCTGAGCTACTCCCGCAGCAATGGGCAGGGGCGGATTCGAACCACCGAAGGCACAAGCCAACGGGTTTACAGCCCGTTCCATTTGACCGCTCTGGAACCTGCCCGTTCATTACATTAGCTGGCGGAGGGACTCGAACCCACGACCTGCTGATTACAAATCAGCTGCTCTACCGGCTGAGCTACACCAGCGCCCAGCAAGTATACCACAACCATACAAATTGTGTCAATAATAAAAATTGAGCGTATACCGCAACAGCTCTGAATTATACAGCCATCGGCCGGACATTTCAAGGGGTATTTTGCATTTTTTTTCAACTTTTTTACCGGTTTTGAAAAAGCCGGTAAGAATTTGACCGGATCCTGCCCCGATCAATCCGATGTCCCTGCCCGGACAACTGCCGGCGGGCGCCCACCCCAAAGTGACCTCTTTTCCCCAAAAGCCCCGTCATTGAACGGGAATCCTTCTGTCAGAATTCCAGATTGTTACCGGAGGGGCACGAAGGATACCCCGATCAGGTCCTTTTTGATAATCTGATGGTTCTCCCCTTTCTGAAACCATTTGATATTCTGGATGAAATTGCCCACCGGAGCCACCAGAATTCCGCCCACAGCCAGCTGTTCGAACAGAGTCGCGGGCACCTGGGTGGGAGCGGCAGTGAGAAGAATCCGGTCAAAGGGCTGGGATTCGGGCCATCCTTCCCGGCCGTCTCCCCTCTTCAGGACCAGATTCTGATACCCCAGGACGTCCAGAAGCAGATAACGGACCCGTTCGTACAAGGCTTCCACCACTTCGATACTGTACACCTCGCGGGCCATCTCGCACAGCAATGCCGCCTGGTAACCGCTGCCGGTTCCCAGTTCCAGGACCTTTTCTTCTCCGGAAAGCTGCAGCAGGTCAGTCATGTAGGCCACGATATAGGGCTGGGAAATGGTCTGGTCGGAGCCGATGGGAATGGGTCCGTCCCGGTAACTTTCCGAACGGAACTTTTCGGGCACGAACAATTCCCGTCTGACCTTGCGCAGGGCGGCGATCAGCCGCGGATCGGCAATCCCCCGGGCCATGATATCCCGACGGATCATCTCCTCCCGCTTTCGGGCATAATCGATCTTCATTTTCTTTCCACCGGCACCATTATATTTTCTCCGGATTTTTATTACAAGTCAAAAACCGGATGGCCGACGGAAAGAGGACCGATGGCAGAGAGAAAGGCGAAAAACCCCGGGGATGGGATTAAAAACGGGTGTCCATGTCCTCCAGGATCGCCTCCAGGTCCTCTTCGTGCTCCACCTCATCTTCCAGTATCTCCAGGACCAGGTGAAAGGTGATGGGATCCCGGTCCTTGATGAAGTCCAGGATCTTCTGGTAGGTTTCTATCGCGCACTGTTCCCCCTTGATGTTCTGTTCCAGCAGTTTTTGGGTGGAAGGATCGGAAGGGGGCTCGTAACCGCAATTGGTTTGTTTGAGCATATCCTCAAAGGACAACAGCGGAGTGCCTCCCAGGGTGAGAATTCTTTCGGTGAGCATCTGGGCATGTTTCAATTCTTCACCGGCGTGTTCTTCCAGCTCACCGGCGATAATCCCCCTCATCCTTCCCTTTGCCACCTTGGCGCCCACCCAGTACTGATAATACGCCAGCCATTCATCGGCATAGGCCTTGTTGAGCATATCGAGCAGTTTTTCCAGGTCGACTCCCACGATTTTCTTTCCGATGGTACCCATTATAAACCTCCTTCTTTTATTGGATTCCGTTAAATCGGGTTGGACCGGATCATGGATCCTCCATGACCGGATCCGGACTTCATGTATGATTGTAAACCATTCTCCGACAAATATCAACCGGGGATTCTGGCCCGGTTTCAGCCGGGTACTTGCAAATATGCGGTATCTGCTCTATAAAAGAATCATCGGCGCCGGATTCTTCTGACGATCCTGCCGGGCCCGGAAGGTGATAAAAATGGGTGTACAAAATCTTGACCGTATTTTCAAACCCCGAAGGATTGCCCTGATCGGGATATCCATCAATCCCAAAAGCGTGAGCGGCAAAGTGCTGCGTAATCTGGTGGGTTCCGGTTTCAGGGGAGTGGTCTATCCGGTGAACGCCACCAGCGAAGCGGTCATGGGGATCCCCTGTTTCCCAACCCTAGGAGATCTGCCCAAAACTCCGGACCTGGCGGTGATCTGCTCGGCCGCATCCACCGTTCCCGGGTGGATCGAAGCCTGCGGTGAGGCCGGAATCCGCGGAATCATCATCATATCCGCCGGTTTCAGGGAGACCGGCCAACAGGGAAGGGAACTGGAGAATCAGATACAGAAACTGCAGAATCGCTATCCGGACATGAGGATCGTCGGCCCCAACTGCCTGGGCATCATCGTGCCCGCCCTGAATCTGAACCTCAGTTTCGCGCCCCTGATGCCCGCTGATGGGAATATCGCTTTTGTCAGTCAATCCGGCGCCCTGTGCACCTCCGTTCTGGACTGGGCCCGGGAAGAAAAGATCGGATTTTCCACCTTTGTTTCCCTGGGCAATACCCTTGATGTCGATTTCGGAGACCTGATCGATTACCTGGGAATGGATCCCAACACCCGTTCCATGATTCTCTATATCGAATCCATCGCCAATGCCAAAAAATTCATCTCCGCCGCCCGGGCCTTCGCCCGCACCAAGCCGATCATCGTGTACAAAGCGGGCCGATACCCCCAGTCCGCCCAGGTGGCTGCTTCCCATACCGGCGCAATGGCCTCCTCCGACGATATCTACGATGCGGTCTTTCAGCGGACCGGAATCGCAAGGGTCCAGGGTATCGGGGAAATTTTCGATTGCGTGGCCCTGATCGGTCGCAACAAGATCCCCCGGGGCGACCGGCTGGGAATCGTCACCAATGCCGGCGGACCCGGAGTGATGGCCACCGATGCCCTGATCGCGGCCGGCGGCACCCTGGCCAGACTGTCTGAAAAGACCCTGGATTCCCTGAATACCTTTCTGCCACCCATGTGGTCCCGCCAAAACCCGGTGGATGTCCTGGGTGACGACCAGTATAAAAGACTGGTCAAAGCCGCCCGGACAGTACTGAAAGATCCCGGGGTAGATGCGGGCCTGGTAATCCTGACTCCCCAGGCCATGACCAACATCACGGCCGCCGCCCGGGCCATCGGACAACTCCAGTCAGAAACCTCCAAACCGATCCTGGCTTCCTGGCTCGGGGGTTATTTGATGGATCAGGGAATCCGGATCCTCAATGAACATCAGATCGCCGCCTACCAGACTCCGGAACAGGCGATCGGTGCCTTCATGAACCTGGTTTCCTACGCCCGTAATCTGCAGACTCTGTATGAAACCCCCCGGGATATCCCCGTAGAATTCACCCTGGATCGGCAATCCATCCGCCAAAAATTCCGGGAGATCGCCAAAACCCGGACCCCGGTGCTTTCCGAACAGAAAACCAAATCATTTCTGCAGGCCTATGGAATCCCCGTGGTCCTTCCACATATGTCCCGAGAGGTGAATGAAGCCCTGGACCTGGCCGGGGAAATCGGCTACCCGGTGGTATTCAAGATCTCTTCCCCGGACATCACCCATAAATCCGACGCCGGCGGAGTCAAACTGGGCATTCGAAACCAACGGCAGGCCAGATCCGCGTACCGGGAGATCCTTTCCACGGTCAAAAAACGACATCCCCGGGCTTCCATTGAGGGAATCACCGTTCAATCCATGGTTGACCCGCCCGATGCCATCGAGTTGATTCTGGGAATCAAACAGGACCCCACCTTTGGTACCGTCATCCTGGCCGGAGCCGGCGGTATCACCGCCGAGCTACTAAAGGACCGGTCTCTGGGACTGCCGCCGTTAAACGAACGGCTGGCCCGCCGGATGCTGGAACAGTTGAAGATCTGGCCGCTGCTGCAGGGGTACCGCGGCAGACAACCGGTGGACCTTGACCGGTTGATTGAAGTGATCATCCGTCTTTCCTACCTGGCGGCGGACTATCCCCAGATCCGGGAACTGGATATCAATCCCCTGCTGGTTTCGGGCGATCGGCTGATCGTTCTGGACGCCCGCATGATTCTGGCGGAAGATTCACCGCGGTTACCGGCGGAGAAATATGCACACCTTTCCATCCGCCCCTACCCGGAGGAATACATCGCCCCCCCTGTTTCTCTTGAAGGAAAACGGGTGGTTTTCCGGCCCATCCGGCCGGAAGACGAACCGATGTGGCTGAAAATGCTGGCCAGTTGTTCCCGGGAATCAATCTACTCCCGCTTTAACTATCTTTTCCAATGGAATTCCCACGAGGTGGCCACCCGGTTCTGTTATATCGACTACGATCGGGAAATGGCCATCGTGGCCGAAGTGGAAGAGGAGAACCACCACCGGGAACTGGTGGCGGTCGGACGCCTGATTGCCGACGTCGAGCATGAAACCGTGGAATACGCCATCCTGGTCATTGACCACTGGCAGAACCGGGAGCTGGGAACCCGATTGACCCAGTACTGCATGAAAATCGCTGAAAGGTGGGGATTAAAAAGGATTGTCGCTCAGACCACCGCCCGCAACCGGCGGGTGATCCGCCTGCTTCGCAACCAGGGATTCGCCATCACCCATGATCCGGACAATTCCACCGTCTTTGCCGAGAAAAAAATCCGGCTCTGAAGAAACCACCGGTCAAACCGGTCAAAGATCCGCCCGGAACCGGTTTACTCCGTACAGTCCAGGCCTTTTTCCTGCAGAAAGCTTCCGAATTTTACATCCACTCCTTTGATATGGGTGATCAGCCAGTTATTCAGAAAGGTGTTGATGGCTTCAGCCAGCTTCTGATGGGCTCCTTCTTCCAGGAAATCCTGCTCCAGATCCTTTAGGGTGCCGATCAGGTCCGCGTGGGCCTGCTGGTGCTCTTTCAGCGCCGGATAACAGTGCTTTTTCATGTTCTTTTCTTCAGTTTTAAAATGATAATCGGTATAGTCGGTCAGAAAGGAAAGGGTCTTGACGATCTCGGCGCCGCCCAGGCCGTTCTCAACGGCGGTATTCACCTGATCCAGCCGGTTGATCAGCTCCCTGTGCTGTGCATCGATCAGATCGATTCCCACCGCCAGACTTGGATCCCACTGGTATTTGGTCATCTTATTTTCTCCTGTTGGGTTTTTCTGGTGTTCCGAGATCTGTTACCCTATGCATCCTTCTTAATCTGGAAGAGGAACCGGCCAGATCCCGGCATCCTTCCTATTATAACAAAACGCCTTCAGAATCAAAACAGGTGGTCATGTCACCTCAACCAGTACCCGTGGGTACTGGTTTTGCTCGAAGAAAGCGCAAATTTCTCCCGGGATTCCCTTACCCAGAAGTCGGGCAAATTCATCTTGATCAAGCAGCCGGAGCAGAAAATTCATCTCTCCCCGGATCGACAGTCCCAGCTCATCTGTCAACCGGGCATCCAGCTGCTTTTCAAAGGAATGGCCCGCTTCAATCAGGGGAAAGACAAACGGGGAACCACGAAAAATCCCGGCGGGCAGCCGATACCGCTGCCGACGCAGGGCGATCGCGGTGGAATTTTCCATGGCCTCGGCGCCACAGTATCGGCCGGGCAGCCCGGAGAGAATTTCCCGGCAGCTCAGGGGACGAAAGGGATGAATCAGGCACCGGTCCCCCCGTGCCAGGAAGGAACACCGTTTCAACATCAGCCGGAAGGCATAAAAATAGCCCGCCTCAGAGCCGTGGTAACCCCGGGCAAAATCCAGAATACGTTTTCCGGCCTTCACCGCCTTTGCCACCCCCCGTTCTCCGGCATTTTCGCGGATCATAATGGCTTCCAGCAGATTGACCCGCACCGACATATTGCAGCAATAGCCGCATCCCGGGCCGCAGCGTACCCTGATCTGCGGATGGTCAGTCAGCCATTTCTTCTGCTGAATATCGTAATTCCGGTACACCCGGGACACCCCCGGGAGGAGCTGATGGAGGCGATCGGGAATACCGGGATTTTTCATGTGCTGAAAATCAGATAAATACCCGCGGACAAAAACAGAATGAAAAGGGAAAACACCCCCAGGATCCGGGGATGATGCCAGGGGATCTGCAATTGTCGCCGCCGGGTCAGGGAATAGACCCAAAACCCCGGTGCTGTCAGGCTGCAAAATATACAAACATAACCGGTCATCGTATCACCGGGATTCTACCACAAACAGGGAGGGCTGACCAACCCGGATCTTTTTTGCCCGATGGCTTTTTGACTGAAAATCCGGGCGGGGAGGTGGGGAAGGCAATTTGAAAGGTAATGAATAACTAAGAAGGATGGCGGAGAGGGAGGAAAAGGGGATTTTGGATTTTGAATTTTAAATTCCAAGCGATTGGCTTCATTTCACGGTCTCCGGTCTCCTGAGAAAGGTTCGAATCCACCTGTGTTTTCAATCAAGGTCAGCAAGGTAATTTGAAAGGTAATGAATAACTAAGAAGGATGGCGGAGAGGGAGGGATTCGAACCCTCGGTACCGTTGCCAGTACAACTGCTTAGCAGGCAGCCCGATTCAGCCACTCTCGCACCTCTCCGGCTGTATAGGGAAAACATGCTGAGGAGGGGACTTGAACCCCTACAGGCAGTTATGCCCACAAGCACCTCAAGCTTGCGTGTCTACCAGTTCCACCACCTCAGCGTCGGGTTTATCGGAAATACAAATAACTAACAGGGCCGAATTACTATGGCTTTTCTGTGTCTGGAGAAGGCTGCCCCCGGGCGTCCTCCGGGTCTTTCTGACCTTCATCCTGTTTTTTGATCAAAAATTCCAGTTCCGGGGAAAAGTCCACCTCCCGTTGTTCAAAGCTCTGGTATCCCGGCGCATCGACAATTCTCACCGAGGAAAAGATCTTGATGCCCTCGTGGTAAAGCTTGACATCCGCCACTCCCTGCCGGCTGGTGAAAGCTTCGGCGGTGGCCTGCTTATCCTCCAGGGATTCCGGGATTACATAGTTGAGGATAACCTTCGCTTCCGGCACCGGGGCCCGGGTGTCAAAATCCCGGACAGTTACCTGAACCTGGCTGCTGACGATGGCGGACTGGTCTTCATACTTCGAGCGGGTGTACAGGTATATGGTGAAAGATATGAGCATGAACAGGATGGCCAGGGTGGTGGTGATCTTGGACAGCAGCGTGGCGGTGCCCCGCGGTCCGAAGGTGGACTGGCTGCCGTATCCGCCGAAGGCGCCGGCCAGATCGGCGTCCTTGCCGCTCTGGAGCAGTACCACGATGATCAGCAGAATACAGACGATGATATGTACGGCTAACAATATTCCTTGCAAGTTATCCTCCTAGCTTCTCAACAGTTATGGATTTCTGGATTATATCAAAAAAACCGTCGACATGCAAGGAAGCGCCGCCGATCAGCGCGCCGTCGATATCGGGCTGGCACAACAGATCCCGGCAATTGGCGGATTTCACCGATCCACCGTAAAGGATCCGAAAACGTTGAGAATCGATCTTTCGATTTTCCAGCAGGGTGCGGATAAACCGGTGCACCTCCTGGGCCTGACGGGGAGTGGCGGTGTCACCCGTGCCAATGGCCCATACCGGTTCATAGGCAACCACCACTTTCTGGATCTGAGCAACGGACAGCCCCTCCAGGTCCCGGGTCAGCTGGTTTTCCAGGATCTCGAAGGTGTGGCCGCCGTCCCGCTGTTCTTTGGTTTCTCCGATGCACAGCACCGGCTGTAGATCAAATTCCAGGGCCGCCCTGAGCTTCCGATTGATCTGGGCATCCTCTTCATGAAAGATGTGGCGTCGTTCCGAATGCCCCAGCAGCACATGCCGGCAGAGCCCCTGAAGCATCACCGGGGAGACCTCACCGGTGAAAGCCCCGCTGCTTTCATGGTACATATTCTGGGCCCCCAGTTGAATTCTGCCGATGTGTCGGGCGGCACTGGACAGTGCCACGAAGGGAGGAAAAAGAACCACGGTCAGGGGAAGATTACCCGGTAATTTCCTTTCCAGACTGTCGATAAAAGCGGTGGTTTCAGACACCGTTTTGTTCATCTTCCAGTTTCCCGCGATCAGCAGTGGTCGGGTCATGTCAATCCTCCTGGGACAAAAGGGCGGTAATTCCGGGGAGTGGCTTTCCGGCCAGAAATTCCAGAGAGGCACCACCGCCGGTGGACACATGGGTCATCTTCTGTTTGACCCCGGCTTTTTGCACGGCCGCCGCGGTATCCCCGCCCCCGATAATGGTGACCGCATCGGTTTCGGCCACCGCCCGGGCAATCTCCATGGTCCCGCCGGAGAAGGTATCGATCTCAAAAACCCCCACCGGTCCGTTCCAAAGGATCATTTTTGCCCGGGAGATGATCTGTGAATATAAATCGGCGGTCCGGATCCCGATATCCAGCCCCATCATGTTTTCCGGTATCGTCTCGTCTTCCCCTACCTGCCGTACCGTAATATCGGGCTCGATTTTCTGGGCTGCGACATGATCCAGAGGCAGCCGGATCCGGGCGCTGCCCCGGCCGCTCTGATCCAGCAGGTCCCGGCACAGCGGGAAAAACTCTTCTTCCACGCGGGACTGTCCCACTTCGATTCCCCGGGCTTTGAGAAAAGTATAGGCCATGGCACCGCCGATCAGGATGTCCCGGGCCCGGGACATCAGATTTCGAATCACCGGAATTTTATCGGAGACCTTGACTCCCCCGAGGATCACCACATACTCCGCCGGCGGATTCTCCAGGGCCTGGGAAAGGGCCTCGATTTCTTCCTTGAGCAGCAGTCCGGCCACCGCCTGGGGAACAAAGCGGGTGATGCGGTCGATGGAGGCATGGGCGCGGTGACAGGCACCAAAAGCATCGTTGACATAGACATCGATATCCCGGGCCAGTTTTCTGGCAAACCCATCCCGATTTTCCACCTCTTCAGCGGAATAGCGCAGGTTCTCCAGCAGCATGATCTCACCCGGTTCCAGGGCTTCTTTTACTTTATCCACTTTTTTCCCCACGGTTTCACCGACGAATTTCACCTCCCGGTTCAACAGCTTGGAGAGCTGCCGGGCCACCGGCTGCAAGCTCAATCCGGGTTTCAAAATTCCCTTCGGACGACCCAAATGGGAGGAGCAGATCACCCGGGCACCCTGGGCCAGCAGGTATTCCAGGGTCAGCAGGGAAGCGGATATCCGGGTCATGTCGGTGATATTTCCCGCTGTGTCCAGGGGCACGTTGAAATCATTGCGCACCAGTACCCGTTTCCCCCGGACCGGCACGTCGTAAACCGTTCTCGGATTCGGGCTGTTCATCACTTTTTCTCTTTGGCGATTTTCTCGATCAGATCCCTTATCCGGCAGGAGTATCCCCATTCGTTGTCATACCAGGCCAGTAATTTCACCATCTGCTGACTGATGACGGTGATGAAATCCGCATCCACTACCGAGGAATGGCTGTCACCGATCAGATCACTGGAAACCAGAGGTTCTTCGGAATACCCCAGAATCCCCCGCAGGGAACCGCCGGCGGCCTCCCGGAACACCTCTTTGAGGGCCTCTTCTGTGGTTCCTTTCTCCAGGGTGACCACCAGGTCGATGAGGGAGACGTCAGCGGTGGGAACCCGCAGTGCGCTGCCGGTGATCCTCCCTTCCAGTTCCGGGATCACCAGCCCCAGGGCCTTGGCCGCACCGGTGGTGGTGGGGATGATATTCTGAGCCGCCGCCCGGGCCCTCCTCAGGTCCTTGTGGGGCAGATCAAGAACCCGCTGATCATTGGTATATGAATGGATGGTGGTCATATTCCCTTCGATGATCCTGAAATGGTCATGCAGCACCTTGGCCACCGGGGCCACGCAGTTGGTGGTACAGGAGGCGTTGGAGATAATGTGGTGCCGGTCTGATTCATACCGATCATCGTTGACTCCCAGAACCATGGTGATATCCGGGTCGGTGGCGGGGGCGGATATTATTACCTTGGCGGCTCCCGCGTCCAGATGCTTTTGGGCATCCTCCCGCTTCCGGAACAACCCGGTGGATTCCACCACCAGGTCAATCCCCAGTTCCTTCCAGGGCAGGCGGGAGGGGTCCTTTTCGGTAAAGACCCGGATTTTTTTTCCATTTACCATGAGATGGTTCGATCCCACCTCAACGTCACCGGAGAACCGACCGAACATCGTATCGTATTTCAACAGGTGCGCCAGGGTGGAGATGGAGGTGATATCATTCACCGCCTCGATGGAAAAGACCGAATGATCCAGGGAAGCCCGGAAAAACAATCTGCCGATTCTTCCAAATCCGTTAATCGCGACCTTATAACTCATATTCCTCTCCTTATTGATAGTTTGACAATCATGCCGAAAATCCCCAGCCTTTCTCAAAGGCCTTCAGGTTGAGATCGATAAACCGGGGGGGTATTTTCTTTTTGATCATCTCCAGCCACAGGGACCGGTCAATATCCATGTTACGCGCCAGCACCCCGATCAGAACGATGTTGGTGGCCCGGATGTTCCCCAGGCCGGAGGCGATTTGGGAAGCCGGAATGATCACCAGCCGGGCCGCGTTCTGCTGCAGCCGCTCTTTGACATCCCCGGGATATTCATCCAGGCCGGCGGCCACCGGAAGGGGTTCCCACACATAATCGTTGACCATGATCACCCCGTCTTCCGCCAGGTACTTCAGGTTTCGCAATCCTTCCAGCAGCTCAAAGGACAGGATATAGTCGGTGCCGTTCAGGTTGGGCAGCGGGGAAAACACCTCCTCCCCGTACTTGATGGTGGAAATCACGTCCCCGCCCCGCTGACTCATCCCGTGAACTTCGCTTTTCTTCACGTCATATCCGGCGGCCATCAGCACGTCGGACAGAAGGTCACTGGCCGTCAGGACTCCCTGCCCTCCTACACCGCCAATCACGATGGATTTCATTGCTGCCCTCCTTTTTTGAATTTCTCCAGGCTCATGTCGCCGATATGCAGGCCCTCGGGATCAACAAAGTGAATGGCATCGGCCGGGCAGAGCTGGGCGCACACGTTGCAGCCGGTACAAAGGGTGGATTCAATCCGGGCCTTTTCGCCCCGGCGGCTGATGGCCGGACAACCGATCCGCAGGCAGAGCTTGCACCCGGTGCATTTTTCTTCATCCACGGTCATCGGGGACCACCGGGCCTTCCGGTACAGCAGGACACAGGGCCGTTTCACCACGATCAGGGACGGTTCCGGCCGGTCAATTTCCCGCTTGAGAACATCGTGCACCGCCCTGACATCGTAGCCGTCCACCTGGTAACAGTGCCGCATTCCCAGTCCCTCCCGGCCCAGTTTGACAATGTCCACCACCGGGGCTTCTTCCCCCATCAGGGTGGTACCACTTCCGGGGTTTTCCTGGTGACCGGTCATGGCGGTAATGGAGTTGTCCAGCACAATCACCGTGGATTTCCCGTTGTTGTAGATGATGTCCAGCAGACCGGTGATTCCGGAATGGAAAAAGGTGGAATCTCCGATCACCGCCACCTGCCGGTTCTTCTTGCCCGCCTTTTCCAGGGCCTTCTCCATCCCCAGCAGGGCAGAGACACTGGCCCCCATGTCGATGCAGGTATCCATGGCACTCAGGGGCGGCAATCCACCCAGGGTGTAACAGCCGATGTCACCGGTCACCGTGACCTTCATCTTCTTGAGATTGTAGAAGGTGGCGGTATGGGGACAGCCGGCACAGAGCGAGGGTGGCCGCAGGGGAATCTTACCGGTATCTCCCGCGGGGAGCGGGGACTTTTTGCCCAGAGACTCCAGGATGACATCGGCGGTCATCTCTCCGGTCAGGGGAAATACCTCCTTGCCCACGATCTTTTTCCCGGGAGCCGCCAACCGGGCGAAACGTTCGATGACCGGGTCGTTCTCTTCCAGCACGTAGATTTCGTCCACCTGGCGTGCAAACTCCAGAAACAGCCGGGTGGGAAAAGGATAAGGAGTGGTGATTTTCAGGAACCAGGGTTTCATGCCGGCGGTCTGGAAGGCTTCCCTTCCGTTGTAGTAGGCCATACCCGAGGCCACCACTCCAACCCGGCCCTCACCGGTCACGATCCGGTTGTATTTGAACTGGTTGCAGAATTCCTCCAGTTTTTTCTGTCTCTCTTCCACGATGACATGCTTTCTGCGGGCCCGGGCCGGCAGGAGCATTCGTTTCATGTCATCCTTCTTGTATTCAATTTCCGGGGGCGTTTCCCGCTCTCCGATGTTTACGATGGAACGGGAGTGGGAAATCCGGGTGGTCAGACGGATCAGGACCGGGGTATCAAACTGTTCGCTGATCTTGATCCCCTCTTTCACCAGATCCTTGGCTTCCTGGGAATCGCTGGGCTCGAGCACGATCATCTTGGCGGCGATCCCGTAATTCCGGTTGTCCTGCTCGTTCTGGGAACTGTGCATTCCCGGATCATCCGCACTGACGATTACAAACCCGCCGTCCACCCCGATATAACTCGACGAAAAAAAGGGATCCGCCGCCACATTCAATCCCACGTGTTTCATGGCCACCAGGGACCGGGCGCCGGTAAAACAGGCTCCGAAAGCTTCCTCAAAGGCGGTTTTTTCATTGGCTCCCCAGTGGCAGTATATGTCGTCCCTGTAATGAACCACATTTTCCAGAATCTCTGTGCTGGGGGTTCCGGGATAGGCCGCGGCAAAGGTGATCCCCGCTTCATACGCCCCCCGGGCGATGGCCTCATTTCCGGACAGCAGTAGTTTCTTCATTGATCCTCCTCATCACGTTTCTTTGGGTTGTTTCCAGTTCTACCGTTTACCAAACGGATATATCCGCAAAATTCCGACGGTTGCCTGAAATATCATTGTAATTTCTTTCCCGTTTTTAGTCAATAGATGCCGCCGGCCTCGGGCTTCGGGTAACCCGGGATCACTTTCAGAAGGGATTGAATGAGATTTTTTTCCAGGATTTGTCCTCACTTTGCCTCCCGGTTTTTATTCAAAGGATCATCCGGATTCTCAGCGGAATCCGGGAACAGATCCCGGTACAGGGCCAGGAGTTTTTTTTCCTCATGCTCCCAGTTCCCCTCCTTGCGGGAAACCCGCCGGCAGGCTTCCTTCATCTCCCGGTATCGACTCCGGTTCTCGGGGCGAAAGAACCAGTTAATCTTTCCGGCGATTTCATCCGGATCCTCGGGATCCACCACCAACCCGGTTCCCCGGTTTACGGCCAGATCCCGCATCTGGGGAAAATCGCTGACCAGAATCGGGACCCGGGCCATGACATATTCCCACATCTTGTTGGGAGAAGAGTAATAATGGTTCAGGCAGGTATTCCGGGTAAGACTCACCCCCAGATCGGCATCTTTGGTCACACTCAAAAGCTGCCCCGGCGGCCGGGGGGAGGCAAAAAACAACCGATCTTCCAGACCGTATTTCCCCGCCAGCCGCCGGTAGCGATCCACGGTTCCCCTCCCCATCAATACCAGCCGGATCCGGGGGTCCACTTTACGGAAAGCGCGGATTAAATTGCCGATCCCTCGTCCCGGGATCAGCGCTCCCTGGTACAGAACCACCGGCTGGCGGGGGGGGATCTGCAGACTGGCCCGCAGGTATTCCCGGCGGAAATCAACCTTCACGGTCGGGGGAAGGTTGGCAATCACGGCCGGTTCTTCAATCCGATACTTTTTGGACAGGTACCGGGCAATGGATGAATTGACCGTGATGACCCGGTCCGCCCGGCGGAGCATCTTGCCTTCCCACAGGGTCAGAATCCGGCTCACCAGGCGGCTGGGAAGAGAAGAAAACACCTGACTTTTCATCCAGAGTTCATGGGAATCGTATACCAGCCGCAACCGGGAATCCTTCTTTTTACACCGGTAGCCGATGGGCAGCGTCTCAAAATCATGACAGTGGATTCCGTTCACCAACTGGCGTTTCAGCATCCTTGCTGTCCGGCGGTAATAGTGCCAGGTCAAAAAGAGAAAAAAAAATTTCTCTATGATTTTATCGGGAATCCGTCGCCGGATCCCCGGGGAAAAGAACCGGTTGTATCGGCGGGGGAGGCGGGGGAAATTCAGCGGCACCTCCCGCGTCCGGATTCCGTGGTGCTTTTCCACTCTTTCCCGTTTCCCGTATAAAAACACCTCCACTTCGAATCCGGCGGCGTTCAGGGAACGGGCTTCCCGGATCACCCGGCTGTCCTGCAAAAATTCGTCCCGGGTCTTTTTCAGCAGAAAGGCGATCCTCCACCGGGTCATCTGCTTTCCCCCTCCCGGGCGCCGCGGTAAACCTGCCGGGTAAGACGGGCCGTATCCTGCCATCGGATCCCCATGATCCGCTTCCGGTTGATCTCTCCCCGGGCCCGCCGCTCTTTTGAATCCCGGGGGATTTCCTGAAGGACTCTCAAAAAATCTCCCGCCACCTCCGGCTGATAAAAAAAGTTCGCCTCCCCCGGCAGCAACTCCTGCATCATCGCGGTAGCCGGCGCCATGACCGGTTTTCCAAAGGACATGGCCAGAGGAATCAGGGCCGAAGTGAGGCTGTCCCGGTGGGCCAGCAGTACCACATCCGCGGCCTGCATGTACACCTGTACCTGCTCCTCCGGCACAAAACCGGCGATGATCCGGATCCGCTCGGGATTTCGAATCTGCCCGGCGAGGTCCCGTTGCCAGTCCATCTTGAAGGGAGGGCCCACGATCAGCAGACGAACCCCGGGTAGTGGATTCTCCCGAAACATTTGGATGAGAAAGGCCAGGTTCTTGTAGCCCCTGATCAAGCCGAAGCTGAGGAAGACCAGATCCTTTGGAGGGATTTTTAACTTTCGCCGGGCCGGGGACCGGGAGATCCGGCACGGATAATAATCGGTCATGCGGGCATGGGGAATACAGTGGATTTTCCCCCCCCGCGATACCCCGTACTTCTCCATCACCAGACGGCGGGCACTGCGGGAATGGACGATCAGCGCATGAAAAATCCCGGCCAGCCGACGACAAAAAAACAGCTCTACCGCGGCAAAAATCCCCTCGTGACTGGTAAGGTTGTGCACCGTCCAGACCAGCCGGATGCCCAGTATTTTAAGAATCGTCAGTTCCCCGAGAAACATCAGTGATTTTATTACCGTCCGAAACCGGGTACCGGCGATCAGGAAAGGGTGCTGCCAGTGCAGATGAACCACCCCGGGTTTCCAGTTTCGGATCACCTGGGTAAGGATCGGAAAGAACCGGCTTTTCCCCCCCTCTATTACCGCTGTCCCCTGTTCTTCCAGATGCCGGATCAACAGGTGCAGGTAGGGATTTCGCCGGCTGGTGGACGGCACCATGACCACGGTCAATTTTTTCTTCATCAGATCCAGCCCTCCCAGCTCAACAGGTTCTTCCAGGGTTTAAAATCCGCCAGCCGCCGGATCAGGCAATCCTGCTGGGATGGGTTCAGCTCTTCCCGGAACCGCCGGGCTCCGCGATCCACGATGGGCCCGGCCACATCCGCCTTCCATTCCTCGTCCGGGGTTCTCAATAGACGGGATTGGCGATCGTAACCGGACAGCAGAGCGGGGGCAAAATCCGTTCCCAGAAGACGACACAACCGCCGGATCACCCGGCCGGGTCGGTCGACCAGGGATTCGTACCGGACCAGAAAATGTCCTTTGCATTCCCGGTACCGGGCGGATATCTGCACATCCCGCTGCCAGCGCCGGAGACATTCCTCCAGGGTACGGGGTCGTCCCCATACCTCCGGATAACGGCGGGTGACCCAGTAGGTGGAGGCCACCACATCCCGGCCCTCCCGCAGGATATGCAGAAACCGGCTGCCCGGGTCAGAAGCCGTGATACGGTCGATGAAATACAGGTGCCGCGGCGTTTTTTCCACCCAGAGGGTTTTGTCACGGATGCGGGCGGCCCGGTCCAGGATCTCAAAAAAGGCCCGGACATGGGCGGGGCGACGAATCCCCCGGGGGATCAGATCCGCCGGCGGTGATATCCCGATATCCTCGGCCAGCCGGCCCAGCCTCTTTTTCAGATCCCGGGCCAGGGGGAAAAAAAAGGGGGCCGGGGAGCGATGGAAGGCGTGGTGAAAAAAGTGGGTTTCCGGCAGGGAAAAAACCCCCGGTTGAGTGGCCAACAGAGACTGGAGCAGGGTGCTGCCGGACCGGGGAGCGCCGACGATAAAAAGATGGCCGACGGATTCATTCATGATCCTTTCCCCCGGTTCAGGGTCGACCGGAATTCCCTGAAATTGATCGCCGTCACCGGATCCCCGAAGACCTTTCGAAACAGCTGATATCCGGCGGCATAAAGAACCGCCGCCGCCAGAATGACCACCGTCATCAACAGCAGAGCCGGCAGATGGGACAGGAGGGTGGTCAGGAGGAGAATCCCCCCCGTCATCCCCAGGGCGGCAAGAGCCGGCAGCACCAGGATCCGGACGTACCGCCGGGGTTCGATCTGCAATTGGCGGAGGGTCAGCCAGGCCGCCAGTGGATTGATAATCAATCCATTCAGGGTCACCGCCAGGGCGGCGCCCAAAAGCCCCCATTGCCAGACCAGGGGAAAAATCAGCAGGATCAGCAGGCTCAATTTGGCCAGATGAATCTTGGTCAACAGGTCCGGCCGGCCGGTGGCCTTGAAAACCGCGCCGGTAGTGGCCCCCACCGAGCGGATCAGCCCCCAGAGGGAGAGGATCCGGATTACCGGGATAATACTGTGCCATTTTTCACCCAGGAACACCGAGGTGAACAGGCCGGCCGACGACAGGAAAAAAAGGGCCACCGGGAAGGAAAGAAACACCGTCACCTTCAACAACCGCAGATAAGAGTCCCGCAGCCGGCGGGGATCGGACTGTAACCTGGAATAAAGGGGAAAGGATACCCGGGAAAGGACCTGGGTGATCTCCGTGGCCGGCAGGTTGGAAATCCGGTAGGCCATCTGGTAAAAACCCAGGGAGAGGGTTCCCAGCAGTTTCCCCACCACGATGTCATCCCCCTGGGTGATGAGAAAACTGAGAACGCTGGAACCGGTCACCCACTTCCCGTATCGGAAAAGTTCCCGGGCCTTCTGGACAGAAAAGGCCATGCGGGGCCGGACCCGGCATAAGAAATAGCTGGCCGCCAGCCGACAGAGATGGGCGGCGATCGATCCGATCACCAGGGCCCACACGTTACGGAGAACCACGGCCAGTGTCACGGTAACCAGAAATTCCACCACCGATCCGAAGGTGATGTACCAGAAATGCCGGCGGAAATCGAGATCCTTGAGAAAACCCAGCACCCGGATATTGGTCAGTGATTTCACGATCACCGACAGGCCCAGCACCTGGATAATGAGAACCGATGCCGGTGACTGGAAAAAACCGGCAATCAGGGGCGCCAGCAGAAAAACGGCCAGGTAAAGGACCAGGCCCCGGCCCACCAGAAAGGTCCAGGCGGTATCCAGGTATGGTTTGATATCCCGGCGCTGCTGGATCAGGGCATCCTCAAATCCTGTCCGGGTGAATATTTCCAGGGTGGATACCGCCAGCAGGGCGATCCCCAACAGCCCGAAATCCCGGGGAACCAGGAGGTTGGCCAGGATAATCAGTTTGACGAATCCCAGCCCTTTTTCGGTCACCCGGACCAGGAATACCCAGAATCCGCCTCTGACCAGATGGGTTTTGATTTCGCCATCGGTAAGGTTTTCCATTACCATCCGTTTCCTGCCGGTCGTGACTCCATCGCCGGATTCTCGCCGGGGTCAGGTTTCATAAATCTTAGGAGAATTGCGGTTAAATGTCAATCAAAGAAGTGCCGGGGTATCCGTGGCATTTTGGGTTGAAACTCCCTATAATATATTCAGATGAACACCCTGCACCTTTATCCGATCCCGGAGGGAGTATCCGGCTGACCCATGAAAATCCTTTTCATCACCCCGCTCCTCCCCCCCCTGAGGGACTCCAGGGCCCTGCTCGATTTCCTGTCTCGCTGGCAACAGGATCATGAAATTACGGTGGTATGCCCGGTGGCCGTTTACCTGAGGGAACTTTTCGACCGTCAGAAGATCCGGAAAAAAACCCTGCAGAATCAGTCCGGGGTACCGGTCCGGTATTTCCCGGTGGTGAAGATCCCCCGGTGGCGGTTCGTCTTTACCCCGATCCTGCGCTTTCTGCGGAGAAACGCCCCCCCTCCGGACGTCATCGTGGCCCACTTCAAACTGGGATTGGAGGTGGGATACCGATACGCCCGGAAAACCGGTCGTCCGCTGGTCATCGGGCTGCATGCTTCGGACATCAATCAGGCATCCCGATCTGCCGGACACCGGAGGAAGTTGGGCCGGATCCTTTCCCACGCCGCCCGCATCGCCGGCCGGTCCCTTCCCATCCTGCAAAAGACCCGTCGTCTCTATCCCGGCACGGAAGGAAAGAGTTTTTTTGCCTTCTCGGGCATTCCCCGCCGGGAGATCCTGTCCGGTCGAAAACTGGCGGAAAAAATGGAAGAACTCAAAAACCAGCCGATCATCCGGCTGGTGACCGTCAGCAGCCTGATCCCCAGGAAACATATCCGGGAAGTGCTGATTGCCCTCCGGTCTCTGCCCCATCGGAACTGGCGTTATACAGTGGTCGGCCAGGGAGAGCTGTTCGGGGAACTGACCCGCCGGGTCCGGTTGTGGGGCCTCCAGGATAAAGTGGAATTCCGGGGACCGGAACCCCGGTCCGAGGTGCTCAGGATCCTCACCCGAACCCATGTTTTTATCATGATCAGTGCCGATGAATCCTTTGGACTCGCTTACCTGGAGGCCCTGGCCCGGGGAAACCTCGTGGTCGCCTCCCGGGACGAAGGAATGGACGGAATTATCGTGGATCAACACAACGGATTTTTGTGTCCGGCCGGCGATCCGCGGCAGCTGGGAGAAATACTGGAGAACGTTTTTTCACACATTCACCAGGAAAAAATACAGCGGATCTGGCGACAATCCATCCGGACCGCCGGCGCCTATTCCCTTGAACGGGCCGCCCGACATTACCTGGACCAGCTGCAGGCGCTGGTCAAAAACACCGGATCGCTCACCGGTCGCAAATAATTTGTCTTTTGATCCCCTTTGCTGTACAATTCAATTTCAATCCCATTTATTGACAGGATAACGGATGCCCAAGCAACCAAAGACCAAATCTAAAAAGATCGGCTTTAAATCGGCAATGATCCCCATCGTCTTTCTCACCGTCAGTTTGTTCCTGGCCATTGCCGTGTATGGCCAGACCCCCCACATTCCCCTGATCGTAGCCACGATGGTGGCCGGCATCGTGGCCGCACTGCATGGTTTCTCCTACCAGGAATTGCAGGAGGCCATGCTGGAAGGGATCAACCTGGCCATGGGGGCGGTTCTGATCCTGATGGTGATCGGCACCATGATCGGCACCTGGATTCTGGGGGGAATCGTCCCCACCATGATCTATTACGGCCTCAAGCTGCTCTCCCCTGCCATATTCCTGGTGGCCACCCTGTTGATCTGTTCCATCGTCTCCCTGGGCACCGGATCTTCCTGGTCCACGGCGGGAACCGTCGGGATCGCCCTGATCATCATCGGCAACGGGCTGGGAATTCCGGTTCCCATCGTGGCCGGAGCCATCATATCCGGCGCCTATTTCGGAGACAAGATGTCTCCGCTTTCCGACACCACCAACCTGGCCCCGGCGGTGGCGGGAACCGATGTGTTCACCCACATCTGGCACATGATCTATACCACCGGCCCCAGTTACATCATCTCTGTGATCATCTTTTCCCTGATCGGCCTGAAATACTCCAAGGGTGAAATGGGTACCGAGAAAATCGACCTGATCCTCACCACCCTGGACAAGACCTTCTTTATCCACCCGGTCCTTCTGCTGGCCCCGGTGATCATCATCATCCTGGTCATCCGGAAGGTCCCTCCCCTGCCGGCCCTTTTCGTGGGCTCACTGCTGGGAGTAATCTGCGCCCTGGCCTTTCAGGTCCACGCCCCGGTCATGAAAAAGGGACCCGACACCCTGGCCCGCAACACCGCGGCCCTCGGCCGCAACGTCGACCTTATCCTCCCGGACCTGAAGGAACGCTACCAGTCGGCCCAGACCGATGAACAGAAAGAAAAAATCCGCGGCAGCCTGGAGAATATCCGAAAGATCCGGAATACCCAACAGATCCTCACCGGGCAGATCAAGGGGACCGGCCCGGAAGCGAAAACAACCCCCAAGGCCCGGGTCCAGAAGATCATCTCTTCCGCTTACAACGGCTTTGAATCCGAAACCGGCAACGAGATGGTGGACGATCTGCTCAGCCGGGGAGGGCTGCTGAGCATGATGGACACGGTGGCAATCATTATCTGCGCTCTTTCCTTCGGCGGGATCATGGAAAAAACCGGCATGCTGCATGCCATTTCCCGGATCATCCTGAAGAAGGTGCGCACCACCGGCTCACTGGTGCTCTCCACCCTGCTGAGCTGCACGGTGATGAACCTGCTGGCGGCGGAACAGTACATGGCCATCGTCATCCCCGGCCGCATGCTCCGGGAAACCTACCAGAAAAAGGGCCTGCATCCCAAAAATCTCTCCCGCTGCCTGGAAGATTCCGGCACCCTCACCTCTCCCCTGATCCCCTGGAACAGCTGCGGGGCTTTCATGGGGGCCACCCTGGGAATCAGCCCCTTTCTGTACCTTCCCTACGCCTTTCTGAACCTGCTCAACCCCTTGATTTCGATCTTTTACGGTTACACCGGCATCACCATGGAAAAAATCGAAACCCAACAGGAAGACCCTGTTGCCCCAATCCCGCCCAAGGAGTAAGCATGTCCACCATATTAATCACCGGATCCTCCGGCCAGATCGGGTCGGAACTGGCCCAGACCCTCGGCCGGCAATCGGATCACCCGATCATCTGCGCCGATATCAAAGAAGGGACCCATCCGCTTCCGCCCGGCGCGGAATTCATCAAGCTGGATATCACCCGCCAGGATCAGCTGGAAAAACTCTTTCGTGATCACCCCATCTCCAGGATCTACCACCTGGCGGCAATACTTTCCGCCCGGGCCGAAGCCAATCCCGGACTGGCCTGGGAAGTCAACATGAACGGGCTCTACCGCATGCTGGAAATGGCCCGCCATCACCGCTCTGCCATCTTCGTTCCCAGTTCCATCGCCGCTTTCGGCCCCGACACCCCCCGTAACCGGACTCCACAGGATACTCTCCAGCGGGCCACCTCCCTTTACGGAGTCACCAAGGTGGCCGGAGAACTGCTGTGTGATTACTACCATTCAAGGTACGGGGTAGACACCCGGGGAGTCCGTTTCCCGGGGCTGATCTCTTATCAGACCGAACCGGGTGGCGGTACCACCGATTATGCGGTGGATATCTTCTTTGCCGCCGTTCGCAAGGAAAAATACGCCTGCTTCCTCAAAGCGGATACCCGCCTGGACATGATGTACATGCCCGATGCCATTACCGCCATGACCCAGCTGATGGATGCAGACCCCGGCCGCCTGAAACATCGCAACGCTTTCAACATCGCCGCCTACAGCCTGACTCCCCGGGAACTGGCCCGGCAGATCCAGGCCCATATCCCCGGATTTGAAATCACTTATGACATCGATCCGGTTCGCCAGGCCATCGCCGATTCCTGGCCTGACTCCATGGACGACAGCGCCGCCCGCGAGGAATGGGGATGGCGTCCCCGTTACAGCCTGGCCGCGATGGTAGAGGACATGATCCGCAATATCCGCCGGATCTCTTCCTGACCGACCGTGGGAACAATTCTCCGCTGCCGCGGGAAATTTTGATTTTTCTCTTCATTTTTACTACAATCATATCAGGAAGGGAGACAATCCTTTCCAGGGAGTCAATATGCCAAAAGATACCCTGATAGAAGCGCTGGAAAGCGGGATCCGGCGAAACTGGGAATACGCCGCCCTGTCGGATTTCAATGAAAAAGGATTGACCTACGGTGAACTGGCCGACCGGCTCACCTGGTTCCACCGGTTATTCCGGCAGGCCCAGGTAAAGCAGGGTGACAAGATCGCTCTGCTGGGGAAAAACTCGGTCAACTGGGCCCTGGCCTATCTTGCCACCCTGACTTACGGTGCCGTAATCGTTCCCATCCTGCCGGATTTCCAACCCAGTGATGTACACCATATCGTCAACCATTCCGATGCCATGCTGCTGGTAGTGTCCGAAACCCTGTTTGAGAAACTGGACCCGGAAAAAATATCCGATTGCGGCGGATTTCTGTCCCTGGATTCCCTTTCCTTTCTGCATATTCAGAAAAAGAGCCTGACCAGGGCTTTCGGGTCCACCGCTCCAACCCCGCCGATCCCGCCGGTCACGGGGATTACGCCCCGGGATTTTTCCCTCAGCCCGGTGGATTCCCAAAAAACCGCCACCATCAATTACACTTCCGGAACTTCCGGTTTTTCCAAGGGGGTGGAACTTTCTCATGCCAGCCTGATGTCCAACATCCGCTACGGTCAGGAGAACATGCCCCTGGTCCAGGGCGACCGGATCCTTTCCTTTCTGCCCCTGGCCCATGCCTACGGCTGCGCCTTTGAATTCCTTTTCCCCCTGACCCTCGGATGCCACATCACCTTTCTGAAAAAAACCCCCTCCCCCCGAATCATTATGGAAGCCTTTGCCCAGGTTCGTCCCCAATTGATCCTCTCCGTTCCGCTGGTCATCGAGAAGATCTACCGCAAACAGATCAAACCCCTGTTGAAAAAACCGGCAATCCGGGCGGCCCGGCACATCTGGCCGGTGGACCGGCTGTTGAAAGGCAAGATCTACCGGAAACTTCATTCCGCCTTCGGAGGGAAATTTCATGAGCTGGTGATCGGAGGGGCGGCCCTCAACCCGGAAGTGGAGGACTTCTTTCGTTCTATCGGATTTCCAATTACCGTCGGATACGGGATGACGGAATGCGGCCCCCTGATCTCGTACAGTTCCTGGAAAACCACCCGGGCCCGCTCGGTGGGGCAACCGGTGGATCGCCTGGAAGTACGCATCGATTCTCCCGATCCCGCTGAAACGGTGGGGGAAATCCTGGTTCGGGGGATCAACGTGATGAAAGGATATTACAAGAATCCCCAGGCCACCCGGGCCGCCATCGATTCAGAGGGCTGGCTGCATACCGGAGATCTGGGGCTGCGGGACGCCGACGGATTCGTTTACATCAAGGGCCGCAGCAAGGACATGATTCTGGGACCCAGCGGGCAGAATATCTATCCCGAGGAGATCGAAAACAAACTCAACAACATGGATTACGTGATGGAATCCCTCGTGATGGAGCGGAACAATCAACTCACCGCCCTGGTTTATCCGGATTTTGACCGGGTGTACGCGGACGGCATGAAGGAAGAGGAATTGAAAAGTCACCTGGAGAAGGTGCGCGGAGAGTTGAACACCGTGCTTCCCACCTACAGCCGGGTGGCCAGGATTGAGATTTATCCGGAAGAATTTGAAAAAACCCCCACCCGCAAAATCAAGCGATTTCTTTACACGATCCCCGCTTCGGGGACCGGGCCCGGAGAGGAGAAATAATTCTCTTCCGGTCAGCGTTGCGCGCAGGGATGGCCGGCATCAGACAACAGGCGGATAATGCCTTCCTCCCCCACCAGGTGTCCGGCACCCACCACGATGAAATAACTCCTCCCGTCCTGGATCCAGGCCAGGATCTTCTCGGTCATCCGCCGGTTTCGGTCGTCGATAAATTTCTCCTTTAACCGGTCGCCTCCTTCCACTTCTTCATATCCCTGGGTGAAAAGATCCTGCAGGGCCCGGGTATCTCCATGCTGCCAGGCGGTGATGATCTCATCGATGATGACCGGCATCTTCTCCGCTTCCAGGACGGTGGATTTCAGAAAATCCAGTTGTTCCTCTTCAGTAAAACCGTCCAGGAGATTGACCTGGAACATGGGACCTTCCAGTTCCACCACCGGCATATCCCGCTCGCGGGCCCGCTTTAAGAATACCATGTCCACTCCCAGCTGGGGATTGAATCCCAGTTTGACCAGCTGGAATCCCTGCAGACTGACCGCCACAAACCAGGGCTTAAACTGGTTGAAAAAATCCATGGCCAGGCCGAATTCATCGAGCAGGGTTCGGGTCTGGTCATAGAGGTCTTCAGGGATGTGGTCCTTGAGGGTTGCCGGCTCCTCGAAGCGGCCGATCTTCATCATCTTGGACTGCAATTCGAACTGGTCGATATTCAACATGTCCACCTCCACGCCCAGCACCTCGGACTGCTGGAAAGCGTCGGTGATCACTGCGGGCAGCGGATAATGCTCCTTTTTCAGCATGTGAACCGATCCCAGGATGTAACTGGCTGTCCCCCGGTAATCCAGTTCAAACAGAAAGGTCTTTCCCTGCTCAACCGTTCCGTAGCCCGGAACCGCGAGCACTACCCCCAACAGACTGCACAGGATCTTAGCGCATCGCTTCATCGGATTCCTCCCATGGATCATAATAACCCAAAACCGGCCGTTTGACAAAATCCTGCAGCAAAGATTTCACCCGGCCGGAATCATTTTCTTTCATCCTGCTGTTATTACGCAAAGGGATTTGATTTTGTTTGGGATCAGGGGGTAAAATATCCATAATGCCACCACCCATTTCCGACCTGACCCTGATGGTCACCCAGGATTGCAATTTTGACTGCCGCTATTGCTTCGTCAACAAGCATCCTGTCAATATGGATGCAGAGACGGCCCGGAGGGCTCTGGGGTATTTCATCGGTTCGGGAATACTAACCCGGGATGCGTTGATTTATTTCAACGGGGGCGAACCGCTGCTGAACCTGGGTCTCATTGAGGAAGTGGTGGATTTTATTAAGCGGGTCTATCCCCCGCCCGTCCACCGTTTCCGCTTCGGGATTTCCACCAACGGATCCCGGGTCAACCCTCAGACCCTGGATTTCCTGGTCCGTCATCGTTTTCTGATCGGGCTCAGCTTTGATGGCCTGGCCCAGGACCAAAACCGGAAAGAAGGATCCTTCGGGTTCACCCTCGGTCTGATCCAGGAGATAATCCGCCGATGCCCCGACCGGCTGATGGTCAACGCGGTCTATACGCCCGACACCGTCGAATGCCTGGCGGATTCCCTGGCCCTGATCCTGGACCTGGGGGTCACCGATGCCGGTTTCTCCCTGAACCACCGGGAAGCCTGGACAGATGAGCCGATGGAAAAAATGGAGAGCCAGTACCGGCGGGTCGAGAAACTGGTGAAAAAGCAACATGCCCGAACCGGAAGAATTCCCGTTCATAACTACCGTCGAACCCCCCGGGGGATTAAAAGCTGCAGTGCAGGTCGGGATCAGCTGACAGTATTGCCCGGGGGTGAAATCTGGGGTTGCCTGGTCATCGCCGAATATTTCAATAACCGCCGGGACCGTTTTTTCCGGCCCCGGGATTTTTGCGGGGGAACCCTTGACGATACCGGCCTCTGCCGCCCGGGAAATATCCACCGGTTCGGCCTGCGCCACCGGTTTTTTCGCATGGATGAATGTCGGACCGGGACCGGAGGGAAAAAATGGTGTTTTCGATGCCCCCAGGTGGAAGAATGTTTTATCTGCCCGTTCAGCGTGGCGCCTCTCAGCGGTCAGCTGGGATTGATTCCCGACTTTGCCTGCCGGTTGAGCCGGATGTCAATCGAATCCCGACACCGGGTATGGAAAGAGCTGCCCGGGGGTTGATAATTTTCCCTGAAGTGGATATAGTGCAAATAGAACCAAAAACCAAGGAGAGACGGATGATCAAAGTAGAAAAAACCCCCAACACCGAGTACTGCCTGGAGGTAATCCGGAAGGCGGCCGAAACCGTAAAGGATCCCGGAATCAAGACGGAGTTGATGGATGCCCTGACCTACCTGGACCGTTCCTTTTCCGGTGAATCCCAGCCCAACCGCGGCATCGACTGCGCCCCCCTCCGGATAAAGGTGCGGGGATAGGTTCAAGGATAACCGGTCAGGAGCTGATTCCCAGTTTCCGCAGGCGGCGTACTGCATCTATCACCTCTGAATTTTCCCCATCGGCGTTTTTCCAAATCTCCAGAAAAATCCGTAGGTACCGGGAGGCCCGGCGGGTATCGCCCCGCTGTTGGTAAAGAACCCCAAGGTGGTAGAAGGCCCGTACGTAAATGTCCCCGTGGGGAATCCGCTGGGCAGTCATCCGGGTCATGCTCCGGTAGATTCTCACGGCCCTGCCGGTCTTTCCCTGACGCCGGTATGTCCGGGCCAGGGCGTCCAGCACCAGAAGGTGGTGGTCCGAGGTATGGTAATGCAGGATATTCTCCGGGAGGCTTTCCAAAGCCTGTCGGAAGTGCCGTTCCGCTGAGGAATACTCGCCGCCACGGTGATCCAGCAGGCCGTTGAAATAATCCAACAGTCGACGGTTCTCCGGATAAACGCTCTTTTCGGCCAATTCTCCGAAAGTCTGCAGCAACCGTCGGGCATTGGCGGTCTGGCCGGTTTCGATGCCTACCATAACCTGACTGATCAGACTGAATTTCTGAAGATAGAGGCGGTTACAGGTCAATCCCCGCCGCCACAGATCGAAGAGGGTAACCTGGGCCTTTAGCAACTGTCCGGAGCCGAGACAATCGCGAATCATGAAAATCAGCGCCACATCGCGGCTGGTCAGGGTGGCAAGCTCCGGCGTGTGGTCCAGGAAATCTTCCAGAATCTTCACGGCTTCCCGGTGGTTTCCCCTCAGAATCTGCAGGTGGCGCAACTCCAGTACAATACGCAGGTTGTGGCGATCCAACCGGCGATACCCTTCCAGAATTCTTTCCGCCTCCCGGAACCGGTTCATCAGACACAGGCATTCCGCCTTGCGGGTATCGATTTCCAGGACCACATCCGGAGACAAATCCCCCCGGTCCACCGCATTCAGAATCCTCAGGGCTTTTTCCAGACGGCCCTGGTATTGAAAGGCCCGGGCCTCGTATATATGCAACTCCGGATGATCGGCAAACCGGCGCCGGTATAATTTCAACACTCTCCGGGCCCGGGAATACCGGCCCAGCACCCGGTAACAACTCGATAGAAACAGGTAGGAATCGATGGAGGGATCCCGGTTCCGCACACACTTCTGCAAATACCGGAGGGCCGGTTGCCAATCTTCGATGAACCGATGGGCCAGACCCAAAGAGCGGTTGATTTCCCGGTCCTGGGGATATAGAACGCTCAGCTGGTGATAGGCCCGCAGCGCCTGCCCGTAGGTTTCTTCCCGCTCGCCGTAATAGTCCGCCTCGATCAGCAGCCGTTCCCGGTCGGAGAGATTCTCCCTCAACTGAAAGGTCCGGTTAAAATAGCGCCGGCGGTCCTCTATCCTGCCCAAATGGGCGGAGGCCCAGGCCAGGCTGCGGTAGGCCATGGCGAAATTCGGATCGATGCCCGCCGCTTTTTTAAACAGCACCATGCTTTCCTGGTACCGGCCCTCATTGTAGATGCGTTTTCCCTCGATATAATATTTCACCGCTGCCGGAGAGGCCGTGGTGATCCGGCTGATTTCCTGATCGATATCATCTTGCCCCGCCCATCCCCGGGGGGTCAGGCGGGCCTTGATCAGGCTGGTCATGCGGTCGATACTGCTGAAATAATCTTCCTGGGAAGGGATGTCCACCGAGACCACGCCGGCAATCTGGTCACTGCGGGTATCCCGGATCTTCAGGCTGGCTTTTACCACCGGTCCGGATTTAAAAAAACTGCCCAGAACCGCGTAGTCCGCCCGGGTTTTTCTCCCCAGCTTTCGGATGGTATCCGATGAATAATTAAACAGATTGCCCTCCAGGGGGACCTCCATCGACCGGAGCACCTGGTATACCTGGTCTTCGGGCACCACCTGGAAATAACGGGACTGGTACATATCGGTGGTCAACAGGTCGGGGAAAGCGCGGGTCCAGAGGTTGTAGCGGGCATCACCGGTCTCGTTGTCAAAATAAAGAAAGGCGATCCGGGGAGGGGCGGCCGGGGCGTGCCGGGTCAGGAGAGTTCGAACGCCGGTCACCAGTAAAAATCCGGCCAGCACGAACAAGACGCCGTAAATCGCCCCTCGAACCCATTGCTGCTGAAGCTGATTGATCGGATTCAGTCGGTATATCCGTTGGTGTTTTTCCAGAAAATTCTTCACTTCGCCGGCGGAAGCAAACCGTTTTTCCTTGTCCTTGCGGATGGCCTTCATGACCAGGCTTTCCAGGAAGGCCGGAACCCGGGGTCGATAAAGCGACAATCGCCGGGGTTTCTCGCTGACGTGTTTGGCCAGGTAATCCATCACACTTTCAGCATGAAAGGGATTGCGGCCGGTGATCATCTCGTAAAGAATGATCCCCAGAGAGTAAACGTCGCTGCGTTTATCTCCCCGTTCTCCCCGGGCCACTTCCGGGGGGATGTATTCCGGGGTGGCGCAGATCGGAACGGTGCCGCTGTCTTTGACGCTCAGGGACTGTGACAGACCGAAATCGGTAATGGTCACCCGGCCCTTCGGATCGATCATGATATTCTGGGGCTTCAGATCCCGATGGACGATATCCTTGTGATGGGCCGCTTTCAGCCCCCTGACCACCTGGTTGATGATATTGAGAATGTCGGGAATGGGGAGTTTTTTCTCTTTCAGGTACTCTCTGAGGTTCTTACCGGGAATATAGTCCATGGATATGAAATTGATGTTGTCCCCCACTCCGAAATCGTATATTCGAACCACATTTTCATGGCTGACCCTGCGGGCATTGATCACTTCCCGCTTGAAAATACGGGAGTAGTGGGGGTTGTTGACCAGGTGGGGATATATCATTTTGATGGCCACGGTGATTTCCAGTTCCTGATCCCAGGCTTTGTATACCACCCCCATCCCTCCCCGGCCCAGTTCCTCCAGGATTCGGTATCGCTTCTGAAATATGCTCCGGGGGGAGAAGGTCAACTCTTCCCGGTCGACCCGATCTCCTTCCAGTCTGGCCAGGGAAGAGAGGTGCCGGGTCGGGGTGCTTTCCAGGTTGATTTCCGCTTCACAGGCAGCGCAGTAATTTTTCCCCGGGGGGATTTTCCGGTTACATCTTTTGCATCGATCCATGTTCTCGTGGGTAATAAATACCAGTATCCGGCCGGCAAGTCAATCTCCCGCAGGCAATCCGCACCGATCGGGTCCCCCTTGTAATATCGGGGGAAAAATTTTAGAATAGAAATTGCTTTCCCGGTCTGTCCCGGGTAGAAATATGAAAACAGCTTACCGAACCGTTTTCCTGCTCCTGCCGGTCTTCGCCGCCGCGGCGGTCTGGATAATCCGGGGAGGATTTCTCCGTCACCCGCCGGGGGGACAAATCCTCTGCCTGGGAGACAGTCTGACCGAAAACCCCGATGGAGGGTATATCCATTACCTGTCCCATCTGCTGAAGAAAAGGGGATATCGCCTGTCGGTGATCTCCGCCGGGCGGCCGGGCCATACCTCCGGGGAGTATTACCGGTACCTGAGGCAATCGTCGATCCTGACCCGGACCCGGCCCGACTTCATCCTGCTCATGCTGGGAACCAACGATGTCCGGATCGATCAGGATCATACTCCCCTGCCCCGGTATCGGGCCCAGATGACTCAGATCATCCGGTTGATTCTTGAAAACACCCGGCATCCGGGGCGGGATCCCCGTCTGATCCTGATGACCGTTCCTCCGATTTTCCAACCGGATCTCCCTTCCTTTGATCACCGATCCATCCGGCGGATCAAGGAAGAAATCCTGCCGACGATCCGCAAACTGGGCCAAATTCATGGATTGATGGTAATCGACATTCACCGGTTTTTCCAGGACCATCCCGGTCTCCTCCCCGGCATCCATCCCCGGCCGGAAGGCTACCGGCAGATGGCGGCCTGGATTATCCGGTCCCTCCGCCCCTTCATCCGTCAGTACCGGGCCAACAGCCGGGAGCAGCGCCCATGAAACCCCAACACCGGTATCAGATACTTGTTTCCATGCTGCTGACCGTGGCGATCCTTTTTCTGTTCAGCCGGGAAATTCAACTGGAAGATCTACGGCGGGGATTTTCCGCCCTGACCTGGCCCCTTCTCCTGGTTTTCATCTTTTTTTCCCTGGCTGGAACCCTGTTTCGTACCCTGCGCTACCGCATCCTGATCTCCGGCCAGCTGTCCTTCTGGGACATGTTTCTGATTACCCTGGTCAGAAATTTTTCCGTGGACCTGCTCCCCGCCCGTACGGCCTCCCTGCTGTTTTACTCCTATCTTACCCACCGGAAGGGAATTTCCTACGAAGAAGGAGGCAGCAGTTTTGTCATCGCACTCTTTTACGACGTGCTCTCCCTGACGGTCCTGCTTTCCCTTTCTCTGCTGATTCTTTCCTATTCGATCCATCCTCTGATCGTGTGGTTCAACGGTCTCCTGTTCGTGATTACCCTGGCCTTGATCATCGGCAGCCCGAGGGTGATCGCCTGGCTGGCCCGCCGGCCCCGGGTGGGAAAATTCCCCCGGGTGGCCGGAATTTTGTCCCGGCTGGACCAGTATTTCCGGCACCATCGGTCCCTCCGGGAAAAGGTCCATCTCTTTTTTCTCAGCCTGGCGATCAAGGCAGTCAAGTACCTGGGACTCTACCTGATTTTTCTGGGTATCACCCCCCTCTCGGCGGGACTGAAGAATCTGGCGCTTTTCAATATCGGAATCGCCGGCACCGAGCTGTCATCGGTGCTGCCGGTACAGGGTATCGCCGGTTTCGGGACCTGGGAAGCGGCTTTCAAACTGGTGTTTGAAGGGCTGCAGAGTCAAATCCCCAACCTGTTCATCGTGGGACTGATCATCCATGTGGTCACCCAGGCCTGGGAGTACCTGGTGGGAATCTCCGCCTTCCTTTACCTGCAGCTGAAAACCCGGTGACCGGACTTGACATTTGAAAGAAGATTGGATTATGATGCTCCCGAGGCACCCAGTTTTCATGTGTAAGGAGACCGTCAATGAATAACCCCAGAAGAATTGCCATCCTGCTGGTCATCCTGATGCTGGTCACGGTTCCCCCAACCTTCGGAAAAAACGGCAAGACCAATCATGAAGAGCAGATCCGGGAAGGTCTGTTCTCCATTAAAAGCGCTGAATTGTTCGATCATGTCCGGGAACTCTGCCGCCCCGAGTACCGGGGCCGGCTGACCGGGGATATCGGCTACGACCGGGCGGCCGACTGGCTGATCCGGCAGTTTCGCAAGCTGGAAATTTCCCCCTTCGATTCCGGAGGATCCTACCTGCAGACCTTTCCCCATCCTTATACCTGGGTGGAAAAGGACTGTTACCTTCGTCTCCACCTTCCGGTCAACGGGGAAGAAATCGTCAAGTCTTACCATTATTTCGACGAGTTTATCCCCGGCTCCACTTCGGGATCCGGTACCGTGACCGCCGAAGCGGTGTACGTGGGATACGGGATCACCGCTCCGGAACTGGGATACGACGATTATGCCGGAGTTGAGGTGAAAGGCAAGATCGTGGTCATGGAACGGGAGGTGCCGGTTTCTCCGGATCCCGAGCGGAAAAAGGAATTTTTAAAATGGCGTCCCTATTCCTTCCACCAGTACAAACTGAAAAACGCCCATGATCACGGAGCTGTGGGAATGCTTTACAATTACGGTCCCATCGGGAATCCCAACAACGCCTATATCGAGAATTTTATCTATACCCATGTCGGCGAGCAGGTGATGGCGGATCTTTTTGCCGGGACCGGGAAGGATCCCCAAAAGGTCAGGGAAACCATTCAAGAGACCCTGAGCCCTCAATCCTTACCCACCGGAAAAACAATCACCATCCGGAACACCACCGTTCATCACCCCGGGGGAATGGGAGCCAATGTCATCGGCGTCATCCCCGGAGCGGATCCGCGGTTACAGGATGAGACCATCATCCTGGGCGGTCATCTGGATCACCTGGGCCACTGTTACGAGTTGATCCCCGGGGCCAACGACAACGCCTCCGCCGTGGCGGTAATGCTGGGGGTGGCCCGGGGCTTTCAGGCCAGCGGGATCCGCCCCCCCCGTACCCTCCTTTTCCTGGCCTTCGGGGCCGAAGAAGCCGCCATCCGGGGCGCACAGCACTTCCTGAACCACCCGCCGGTCTCGCTGAAAAAGGTGGTGGGGCTGATCAACATGGACGGGGTGGGAATCGGGCGGGAAATCCACGCCGCATTCGGCAAGAACAACCCCCTCCTCTTTTCCTACTTTGAAAGGGCCAACCGCAGCTATGTGCACCGTAAATTTGAAGCCCATTACACCCATAATCTTGGACGCCCCCGGCTGGATGCCGCGTTTTTTGACTGGGCGGACATCCCGGTGTTATCTTTCTTTGCCCGGGGAGGAGGACCGGATTACCCGATATACCACACGCCCCACGATCATCCCGGCCACATCACTCCCGAGATCATGGAGGACCTGGCCCGGGTAATATTTGCCGGAATCATCGAGCTGGCCTTCGATCCCCATAAACCGGCCCGGTTCCGGGGTCGGTAACCGACGCCGATCTCCGCCATACCCCGCCTGGATGGCCCGGGCGATCTCCCCGGCGGCGCCGGTATAATGATCCGCTCCCCGGGGAATCCCCCGGCGATCCTGCCATTCGTTGATATTCAGGTCCCGGATATTCTTGGCGGCAATCTCCAGAAGAAAGGCCTCGGCCTCCCGCTGAAAACCGCGGGCAAACAGGGCTTCCACCAGTCGCCCGCCGATCCAGTCCCACTCGCCGCCATTCTGGTAATGCCAGGGACGGCGCATCAGGTGGTGACGGAAAAATCCCTGCGGGTAGGGCGGTATCAGATTGAATCCCACGGTTCGAAGGCGGAACTGCTCTTTTCGCAGGAGCAGTTCCCGGATAAAAATCTCGATCTCTTCGGGGGTCATCAGGCCGGCCAGGATCGCTTCGGCATTGCCGGCCACGGCGAGCATGTCTCTTTCCAGCTCCAGATACCGGGGCTGATCGGGCACCAGATGAATGAGATAATACCCCTGGCGGGGAAGATAGAGGAGTTCCCGGGTTCGGGCCGCCAGGGATTCCCGGCGTTTCCGCCAGGTGGTGAGACGATCCGGTAACCGGGGAAACCGGTCCTCCAGCATCGCCGACAACGCATCCACCGCCCGAAGATATCTCGCCTGGGTATAGATCCCCAGCACCCGGGTGGTATCCTCGGTCAATTGCAGGGCCCGCTGATCCGGCTGGTCCTTTCCCACGTCTCCGAAATCAGCGGTAAAACCGCTCTCCAGCAAACCGTATCGGGGATTCAACCGGTGACGGTACAGCCAGGAAAGAGCCATCTCCAGACGCTGCAGAACCGAGCGCCCCCCGATCTGTTTGCCCGTCCATTCCGGGTTCCTCCGCCAGATTTCATGGGCGGCCAGTACCAGGGCACTCTCCTGATCGCTCTCGATGGTATTCTTGCCGGTTTCCCCTCCCGGATTCACCCAGTCCACCACTTCCCCGGTGCTCTTCTGGTGATCTAAAAAAAGTTCCACCATTTCCTGAACCAGATCACAGGGATAATGGTCCAGGGCCAGGGAGATGAAGCTGGCGGTATCCCGGATCCAGACCGCAGGATAATGGGATCCTGCAGAAAAACCGACCAGTTTGCCTCGCCGACGGATCTCGCTGTTCTTCAGGGTCAGGCGCAACAGGTATTGTTCCCGGTTGAGCAGCCGATGGCCGGTATCGGTCCAAACCCTCAGGTAACGCTGCCTGAAATTCTCCGAGAACAGCGGCTTTAACTCCAGCGGGATCCTGGGCACCTGCCAACCCCGCTGAGAACCCCAGTACTCGCCTTCCTTGACCAGATCGAATTCCACCTGGTACCGACCGGGAACGGAAAGAGGGAAAAATACCGGGATCTGCATCTCCACCCGTTTACCGGGACCGACGGGTCGTGGCAGGGCAAACCGCCGGTTGTCGAAGGACACCTCTTGCCCGGCCCTATCGTATACATGATAAGAGAAGAAGTACCCTTCACCGGGAACGATCCCCCGGCCGGTCCGGTTCCAAATCCGGATCCCCAGGTCTACCCGCTCTCCCTGAAAAAGACTCAACTGCCGGGGCGTGACCCGCAGACGGACCGGAGCCGCCGGTCGGGGATTACACCCGTCGTAGAGTCCGGAATGGAGGATCAGCAGCAGGTAGAACCCGGGCCACAGTCCGGCCCTGACCCGTGACTTGATTCCAGGCCTGAATTTCACGGTTGTTCGATGCTCCTGCCCGGGAAGAACGGTACCGGGCTGAAAAGGGACTGGTTCCATTGGTTGTCGATGGTGAATCCAGCCTGCCGGCCAAGATCGATCATACCGGTGGGCGGTTGCATCCAATCCGTCACCAGAGGAGTCATTCCGTCACACCATCCCCGCTTTAAAAAGGGACGTCCCTTGATTCCCGACATGGTCTTTCTCCTTGGTTCAGTTATATCATGAACAAAAAAGCCGTATTGTCAAGCACCAACGAACCCATCAAATCCCCGGTGCAATCCCATATCCCGGGCGATATTCAACACCTGTTCCACTTCCGCCGCGGTGGGCCGTCTGCGGATCGAAGGGTGGCCTCCGGCATCCCCCGCCGGCCGGTACTGGTCCATGATATTCACCCAGGTATCCCGGGAAATCTCCCGGGCCAAAAATTCCATCACCTGCCGACTGGCCGCTTCCTCCCCGGGCATCACCAGGTGGCGGACCAGCAGGCCCCGTCTGGCCCGTCCCCGATCGTCCAGCTCCAGGTCACCCACCTGCCGGTGCATCTCTTTGAGAGCTCGCCGGCACTGATCCGTATAATCGGAAGCATTGCAGTATTTCGCACCGGCCTGGTTGGATCCGAACTTGAAATCCGGCATGTAGATGTCCACGACCCCCTTCAGCCTTCCGATGATCTCGGCGTCTTCATATCCCCCGCAGTTCCAGATCACCGGTACCCTCAGCCCCCGGTCTTTGGCGATCTGCAGGGCCGTTACCAGCTGGGGAGCGTAATGGGTAGGGGTAACCAAATTCACATTGAGACAACCCCTCTTCTGCAGGGCCAGCAGCGTCCCCGCCAGTTTCTCCCCGGACCAGGTCTCCCCGATCCCCAGGTGGCTGATATCGTAATTCTGACAAAAGACACAACGCAGGTTGCAGTGGGTCAGAAAAACGGTACCGGATCCTTCGTGCAAACTGCCCACCAGGGGTTCTTCCTCCCCGAAGTGGGGACCGGCGCTGGATACCATCAGTTCGGCGCCGGCGCGGCAGGTCCCCCTCTCGCCCTGCAGCCGGTTAACGCCGCAGCGGTGGGGACAGAGACGGCAGTTCTCCAGCAGGGCATGCCAGCCGGCTTGCCGGTTCACGGCGCTTCCAAACCGTCCGGGTTCGAAATATTACCGGCCGATTCCCACCAGGTTCAGCATGAAAGCGTATTCCATGGCGGTTTCCTTATGGCGGCGAAACCGTCCGGAGATTCCTCCGTGACCGCCCTCCATGTTGATATGCAGCAGGATCCGGCTGTCTCCGGTATTCAATTCGCGGAGTTTCTGCACCCACTTGGCGGGTTCGAAATACTGTACCTGGGAATCATGCAGCCCGGTGGTGACCAGTATGTGGGGGTAGGCCCGGGCGGTAACGTTGTCATAGGGGGAATAGGAGAGCATGTAATCGTAGTATTCCTTTTTATTGGGATCTCCCCATTCATCGTACTCGGCGGTGGTCAGGGGGATGCTGTCGTCGAGCATGGTGGTCACCACGTCCACCCAGGGCACACCGGCAACGATCCCTTTGAAGAGGTCGGGTTCCATGTTGACCACCGCTCCCATCAACAGGCCGCCGGCACTGCCCCCCATGGCAAAAAGCCGGTCCGGATTGGTATATTTCTTCTCCACCAGGTATTGGGCACAGTCGATGAAATCATAGAAAGTATTTTTCTTTTTCAGCAGTTTGCCGTTTTCATACCACTGCCGCCCCATTTCTTCGCCTCCCCGTATATGGGCGATGGCAAAGATGAATCCCCGGTCCAGCAGGCTCAGCCGGCTGGAACTGAAGTAAGGATCCATGCTGGCCCCGTAGGATCCGTATCCGTACAGAAGCAACGGGTTTTCCCCGCTTTTGTCCACGTCCTTGTGGTAGACCATGGAGAGCGGCACCCGGGCACCGTCCCGGGCGGTGACAAAAAACCGCTCCGACCGGTAATCCTTCGGGGAAAAATCCCCCACCACTTCCTCCTGTTTCAGCAGTTCTTTCTCGCGGGTATCCATGTGGTAATCATAAATGGAATTGGGAGTGGTCAGGGAGGTGTAGCCGTATCGCAGGATCGGGGTGTCGAATTCCGGGTTGGTGCTGACATAGGAAGTGTATGCCGGTTCCTCGAATTTTACGTAATAATCCTCGCTGCCGTCCCACCGGCGGACCCGCAGCTGGCGCAGTCCTTCCTTGCGCTCGCCCAGCACCAGGTGATTTTTAAAGATCTCGAAATTCTCCAGCAGGACCTCCGTGCGGTGGGGAATCACTTCCTCCCACCGGTCCTTACCGGGATCGGCGATGGCGGTTTTCATCAGCCGGAAATTTTCGGCCCCCAGGTTGGTCAGGATATAAAAATGGTCCCCGAAATGTTCCACGTCGTATTCCAGGTCCCGTTCCCGGGGTTGAATGATCCGGAATTCCGCTTCCGGCTGATCCGCCCGGATGTACCGGTACTCCGAGGAAAGGGTATGGAAGGAACCGATGAAAATGTAATCCCGGGACTTGGACTTGAAGACATGGGTGCTGAAAGTGGGATCCTCCTCGTGAAATATCTCCACGTCTTCTGACACCGGTGTTCCCAGTGCATGGCGAAGGATTTTATAGGCCCGCAGGGTATCGTCCTTGGCGGCGTAGAAAACGGTTTTATTGTCCGCGGCCCAGACCGCGCCCCCGGTGGTGTTGGGGATGGTATCCACCAGCACCTCCCCGGTCTCGAGGTTCTTGAAATGGATCTTGTACTTCCGGCGGCTGACGGTGTCCACGCCGTAGGCCAGCAGGCGGTTGTCGGGACTTACCGAGTGACCGGCCACGTGGTAGTAATCGTGTCCCTCGGCCATCTCATTGACGTTGAGGAGAATCTCTTCCTCGTCGTCCAGGCTCCCCGCCTTGCGGCAATAGATCGGGTATTCCCCCTCTCCCTCGTAGCGGGTGTAGTAAAAATACCCCTGGAATTTATAGGGCACCGACATGTCGGTCTTCTTGATCCGTCCCACGATTTCCTCAAAGAGTTTTTCCTGCAGCTCTTCGGTGGGCTCCAGCACCGCCTCCTTGTAGCGGTTCTCCGCTTCCAGGTGGGCAATCACCTCGGGATTGTCCCGTTCATTGAGCCAGTAGTAGGGATCGATCCGGGTGTCCCCGTGGATGGTCAGCTCTTTTTCCACCTTCTTGGCCCGGGGCGGGGTGATCTCTTCGCCGTTGGCGGATTGGTCTTCTTTCCCCCCGCAGCTGAAACCGATCACCAGCAGCAGAACCAGTGTGGCCATCAGCAGCAGGCCGCTGCTTCCCAACATTATCTTTTCCTGATTCATAAACGCCTCCTTTGGATACCTTCTTTCATACCACTTCCCCCAAAAAATAGCAACTGTCCCCTTTTTGTTTCATGCGCTTTGATATATAATTGTTCCTTCAAGGAGGTTGCATGAACCAGCGTATCCGGTTTATTCTCATGACTCTAATCATTCTGGTATCCGGTCTGCAGGTCTTCGCCGACCGGGTGGAGGATTACAAAATCCATCAGCAGATGCACCGGGATTCCATATTCAAGGCCATGGAATGGGACGAGATCGGACCCTACTTCATGGGGGGCCGGATCGTGGATATCGAAGGATACCACGCGGATTCCAGCCGCTTTCTGCTGGCCACCGCCAGCGGCGGACTGTGGCTGACCGATAACAACGGCACCACCTGGACGCCGATCTTCGATGAGGAATCCGCCATCACCATCGGCGACATCGCCATTTCCCAGACCGACGACCACCTGATCTGGGTGGGCACCGGGGAAGAGAACTCTTCCCGCAGCTCCTACGCCGGCACCGGCGTCTTCAAGAGCGTTGACGGCGGGAAAACCTGGCGGAATATGGGGCTGCGCGACTCCCACCATATTGCCGAAATCATCCTTCACCCGGAGAACCCCGACATCGTCTACGTGGCGGTCATCGGGCACCTGTACACCCCCAACGAGGAACGGGGGGTCTTTCGGACCGTTGACGGGGGAGAAACCTGGAAGCGGACCCTCTACATCAACGACCATACCGGGGTGATTGACCTGGTGATGCACCCGGATAATCCCGAGGTATTGCTGGCCGCCACCTGGGAACGGGACCGCAAGGCCTGGAATTTCACCGAATCCGGCCTGGGCAGCTCCATTTACAAAACCACCGACGGGGGAGAGACCTGGAAGGAAAAGGTCAAGGGATTCCCCCAGGATGACAAGGTGGGCCGGATCGGCCTGGCGATTTCCGACTCCAATCCAAAGATCGTGTACGCCTTCCTGGATAACCAGACGGTGCGGCCCGGGGATCCTGAAAAAGAAAAAAGGAAAGATACCAAAAAAAGCAGCATCACCGCTGAAAAACTGGAAAGGATGGCGGTGGAAGAGTTTTTGAAGATCGACGACGAACGACTGTCCCTCTTCCTGCGGGAAAACGACGCCCCGGTAACTTTCACGGCCGCAACGGTCCGGGAATATGTCCAGAAGGGCATGATCACCCTCAAGCAGATCGCCCTGATGATCAGCCGCAGGGAGGATGCCAATTCCCGGCTGCTCAACGCCAAGGTGACGGGCGCGGAGGTCTATCGCAGCGAAGATGGCGGGGAACAATGGTCCAGGACCCATTCAGATATGCTGAGTCTCAACCTGGTCAGCACCTACGGCTACTACTTCGGCCAGATCGAAGTCTCCCCGGAGGAACCCGACATTATCTATATTTTAGGGGTTCCCCTGATGCGATCCATGGACGGGGGCAAAACCTTTACGGAAATTCCCCTGGCCAAAGGCTCCTACGGCACCGGGCTCTACGACGTCCACCCGGACCATCACGCCCTGTGGATTGATCCCCATAACCCGGAGAAGCTGCTCAACGGCAATGACGGCGGGCTGAACATATCCTACGACCGGGGAGATACCTTCACCAAGGTCAACAACCTCCCCCTGGCCCAGTGTTACACCGTCAATTACGACCACCGGGATCCCTATTACGTCTACACCGGGCTGCAGGACAACGGCGTCAACATGGGACCTTCCAATTACCGGTTCGGTGTCCGCCATCCCCTCTGGAGGATGATCCTGGGGGGAGACGGCGCCTTCGTGGCGCCGGAACCGGGGAACCCGGATATCGTCTACGCCGAGTACCAGTTCGGATCCCTCTTCCGGATCGATATGCAGCATCCCGACCAGATCAAGAGCATCCAGCCCCAGCCCGAAAGCAGCCAGGATCCCGCCTACCGCTTCAACTGGCTGACTCCCTTCGCCATCTCCCGCTTCAATCCCTACATCCTCTATCTGGGGGGCAACCGGATGTTCCGGTCCCTGGACCGGGGAAACCACTGGCAGGTCATATCCCCGGATCTCACCGATCAGAAGAATACCGACGGAGACGTCCCCTACGCCACCATCACCGCCATTGACGAGTCCCCCCTCACCGCCGAGATCCTGTACGCCGGTACCGATGACGGGAACCTCTGGATCACCATCGACGGGGCCAGGTCCTGGCAGAGGATATCCTCCGGTCTGCCGGACAAATGGATCACCCGGGTGGTGGCCTCGAGATTCAAGGAAGAACGGGTCTACGTCACCCTCACCGGGTACCGGGAGGACGACTTTTCCACCTACGTGTACAAATCCGAGGACCAGGGAAAAACCTGGGAATCCCTCCAGTCCAACCTTCCCGATGAATCGCTCAACGTGATCCGGGAAGATCCCCACAAAGAGAATATCCTGTACCTGGGTTCTGACCTGGCTCCCTACGTTTCCCTGGACCGGGGCAAGAGCTGGCATTCGCTCAAGTGCAACCTGCCCACCAACGCCGTCTACGACCTGAAGGTGCATCCCCGGGAACATGACCTGATCATCGGTACCCACGGCCGGGGGGTGTTTGTCCTCCGGAATCTGGATTACATCCAGCAACTGGACGAAAAAATCCTTGCCAGCCCTTTGCACATCTTCGCCACCCGGGACGGCCGGTTGTCGGAGTGGAATCCCCGGAAGGCAAAATTCACCTTCTATTCGGATGCGATCCGGGAAGTGGAAATCCAGATCAGCGATCCTGACGGCAAACGGGTGTACAAAGATAAAATGACCACCCTCAAGGGCTTCAACGTCACCCACTGGGATCTCAGGGACGGCAAAAAAGCGGTCAGTGCAGGGGATTACACCCTTATTCTGAAAACCGGGAATACCTCGGTCAAGGCTGAATTCAAGGTGAAATAGATCCGTCAAAACCGTTATAACGACAGGAGAATCCCCCCTGCTGACTGATTCCGGTTCTGACCGGTCTCCCAAACCCTACTTTGAAAGCCGCCGGTCGAAATCGGAGGCGATTTCCTCTCCCCCGACCTGCCGGAGGCAACGTAAAAACTCCCCGGTGGACCCGACCTTTCCCCGCACCAGCCGAACCAGGAGGGTATCCATTCGCCGGCTGCCCAGTTTTTCTTCCAGCCAGAACAGCAGCACGCAGCCCTTGTCGTACAACACCCGGTAGGCGGCTTCGCTCTCCCGGCTGATTCCGCGGATGGGCGGAAGTTCTTCCAGCCCCTCTTTTTTTTCCGCCAGCAGAGCCCGAAAGGCTTCATGGCCGACCCGTTCCCGTACCATCCGCAGCGCCGAATACTCAGCGAAAGATTCGTTCAGCCAGTCTTCCCAGGACTGGGAAGGGGCCTGTTGCCACCAGAGATGGGAGACCTCGTGGGCGAAGAACCGCAGATAGTTCACCCGCCTGGACCGGAATGATTCCGGGGCAATGGGGGTGAGCACAAAAAAATCCTCCCGGACATATCCCCCACCCTGTTTCCGGGGAACCACGGCCATTTTCAATTGGTGATGACGATTATCTCCACGGTCAAAAATCTCTCCGTACCGCCGCAGCAGGTCCAGTCCCAGGGAGGCGATCTCCTCGAACAGGATGGCCTCTGCATCCAAAAAAACCATCTGAACCCGAAAAGGATCCTGTTTTTTTTCCCTGACTGTATATCGGGGCGCTGCCAGCAGAACCATGGATGCCCGGGGGCGGTCGGACCGGAGCCGGAAAGATCCCGCCCCCCCCGACGCCTGCCCGTTGCCAAAAACCCGGTAATCCGACGGTACCTTGACCCGGATATCAAAGGTAAAGGGACGCATCCCGGGATGAAAGGGAAACCAGGGGGCATAGAGACCCAGTTCGACAAACTCTGCGCTGATCCGGTTGACCTCCCATTCCGATACAATTCCGATACGCCCGTGATACCGGACCCGCAACCGGATCTTATCGGTCTTCGGTTTTTCCTTTTTCAAACGGATTTTCAGGGTCCGGGCTTCGGGGGCAAAGGGGAAAAGCCGGTTGCCTTCCATCACCGTGTAATCTCCCAGCCAGGGACCTTTGATGTCCTCCACAATCAGCCCCCGGTGGAGCAGCAGTTCCACTTCCCCGCCCGGTGAAATTTGGGAGGCCGGGTAGCCGAGTTCCAGATCTCCCCTCAGCCTTTGAGTGGCCGGGTCGATTTCCACCTCCCCCCGGTAGGTATATTCGGCCAGCAGGCATCCGCCCAGAATCCCCAGAATAAAAATCAACCATTTTTTTTTCATCCGATTCTCCCGGTTATTTCAATTCATCACCCGGTCCCCGCCATCGGTCGACTCAGGGCATCCGTCCGGTCAAAAGCTGCCGTAGATATTCGACGGGGATACCCATCCGGGTTTTACGTCGGATACGATCGCAGGGCCGACAGGTGTTCAGGTCTTCGAGGTCTGCGGTGGCATGTTTTTGCCGGAGGGCGGTCAGCCGGGGTCCGTTCCAGATCCCCCGCAGGGACAGATCCCGGATATTCTCCAGGGGATAATACCCGAAAAAATCCTGGGTGCAGGGCATCACCGTGCCGTCCCACAGCACCACCAGGCTGGTCCACAGAAAAGTGCAGGGACTGAAATGACGCCGATCCCCGGGTTCACCCACCGCCCCCGCCCAGTTGTGGGGTTTTTTCACCACCACCTGGTCCAGCCCCAGCTCTTTGAATTCACGGATCAGTTTCGTCATCCGCTGCCGGTCGGCGACCGTCAGCCCCGGCAGGTCGATGAATTCCATCACGATCCGGGGGAGGCGGACTTTCATCTCCCGCTTCAACTGCAGGATGCCCCGGATGTTGGCCACCACCCGCTCGAACCGGGCGCCCACCCGCACTCTTTCGTACTCTTCTGCGCAGGTGCCGTCAAAGGAAAAGGAGAGGCGATCCAGGCCGGTTTCGATTAATTCCCGGGCCATCTCCCGGTTCAGGAGGGTGCCGTTGGTATGCAGCTTGGTTTTCCAGGGGAAGCGGGCGGCATATCGCACCATCGGTATGATTTGGGGATGGAGAAGGCTTTCTCCCCGGTGGCATAGATTGATTTCAAAGGCAAAATCCCGGGCCTGGTCCACCACCTTTGAAAAAAGATCAAAATCCATATCGCCCTTCCGGTCCGGGGACAAGTCCCGGTTGGGACACATGATGCAGGCCAGGTTGCAGCGGGCGGTGGGTTCCAGCCATAACCGCAGCGGAAGATGGGAAAGAGAGGTTTTTTTCCGCCGGTACCCGGATAAAAGTCCTGCCAGTCGGCGGTAATAGGCCGGAGATTGCATACCGCATTTTACCACAGCTCCCGGGAACTGACAATTCATACCCGGCTTGCCTCAATCCGACCTTCGTTGATATAATACAAACGCCATGTTCCAGATAAAGAATTTGTATTACTCCATCGGCGATCAGGACATCCTTCAGGACCTGTCCTGGAATATCCGGCCGGGAGAACGGGTGGCCCTCATCGGCGCCAACGGGGCGGGAAAAACCACCCTGTTTCGGATCATGGCCGGAGAAATCTCCGAATACCAGGGCCGCATTCAACGCCTGAAAAACCTGAAGATCGGGTACCTGCCCCAGGAGGAGATCGTGCTCCCGGGAAATACCCTGCTGGAGACGGTGCTCCAGGGGGTGGGAGACCTGCTGACACTGCGAAACCGGATCCAGGACCTTTACCGGCAGATGCAGGGGGATCTTTCGGATCGGGAACAGGAAGAACTGATGGCCCGGGCCGGTCAGCTGGAAACGAAATTTGACGTCCGGGGCGGCTACCAGATCGAAGCCCGGGCCAAAAGGATCCTTTCCGGGCTGGGTTTTTCCGCGGATGATTTTCCCGTTTCCCTGAAAACCCTCAGCGGCGGCTGGAAAATGCGGGCTTATCTCGCCCGGCTGTTGCTGGGAGATCCGGACCTGCTGCTGCTGGATGAACCCACCAACCATCTCGACCTGCCGGCCCTGGAATGGCTGGAACAGTATCTGCTGGATTTCAAGGGAAGCGTGGTGATCGTGTCTCACGACCGTTTCTTTCTCGACAAACTGGCAGAGAAGGTCTATGAACTGCAAAACGGCGGGCTGCGGGGATATCCCGGTGACTATTCCGCCTACCGGGAGCGGAAGGAGGAGGAAATTGAACAGCAGGAAAAAAAATACCGCCAGCAGCAACGGCAGATTCGGCAGACCGAGGAGTTCATTGCCAGAAACCGGGCCCGGAAAGACCGGGCCGCCCAGGCCCAGAGCCGGATCAAACAGCTGGAGAAAACCCAGCGTACCCGGCGCTGGCATCCCGGGCATTCCCTGCAATTCGCCCTGGAAGTGCGGGAAAAAAGCTATCAGCATGTACTGGACATCAAACAACTGGGCTTCCGGTACGGAACGGAGGCACCCTGGCTGTTTCGGGATCTGGACCTGGACCTCTACCGGGGAGAAAAAGCGGCGCTGGTGGGACCCAACGGGGCGGGAAAAACCACCCTGGTCAACCTGATCACCGGCACCCTGACTCCCTCCCGGGGCCGGTTATTGCTGGGGGAACGGGTGCAGCCCGCGGTGTACAGCCAGCATCAGATCGATGCCCTCGACCTCGGAAGAACCGTGTACGAAGAGGTGCTGGGCTCGGCGGACCGGGAAAACCATGGCCGGATCCGGGAACTTCTGGGAATATTCCAATTCTCCGAACCGGACATCACCAAGAAAATCCGGGTGCTGTCCGGAGGAGAAAAGGCCCGGGTTTCACTGGTCAAACTGCTGCTGTCCCGGGCCAACCTGCTGATCATGGACGAACCCACCAGCCACCTGGACCCGGATGCCAAGGCCGCCCTGGAAATGGCCCTGCGGCAGTATGACGGAACCCTGCTGCTGATTTCCCACGACCGTTATTTCCTGGACCGGATCGTGGGCCGGATCCTGGACCTGGATCGGGGGCAGGTCCACAGTTACCCGGGAAACTACAGCTTCTACCGGGAGAAAAAGACCGCCATCGATTTGCCGGTAGACGTTGCGGCTCCCGCGCCGCGGGCCGGATCCGCACCGCTTCCATCCCCCCGGACCAAAAAGGAGATCAAGCAGATCCAGGCCCGGATCCGCCAGCAAACCAGCACCCGGCGGCGGGACCTCAACGATCGCATCGCCGGAGTGGAAAACCGGATCCACCAGCTGGAAACCGAGCAGGGAGAGTTGGAAAAGCGGATGCTGGATCCGGCGATCTACGAGGACCGGGTAAAGATGGCGCAGGCCGGCCGGCGCTATTCCCGGGTGAAAAAAGAACTGGCCGATCTGTGGATCCAGTGGGAGGAGAACCACCGGAGAATGGAAGAACTGCTCCAGGACCTGGCGGAAAAACAGAACCGGATCCATCCTGGAGAAAGCTGAAGATTCCCATGGCCACCTCAGGCAGGGTGGAAAAAATCGTAGAGGGGGGATGGGGCCTGATCCGATCCCGCGGACCGGTGGTCTTATTGCGGAATGTGATTCCCGGGGAAAAAATCCGCTATGCAATCCGGGAGGAGAAAAAGGGAATCGCCTGGGGAGAGGTCATGGAAATAATCGAAGCCTCACCGGATCGCATCCCCCCTCCCTGCCCCTATTACGGAGAATGCGGCGGATGCATGTTTCAGCATATCCGGTACTCCCGGCAACTGACCCTGAAAAGGGAAGTATTTCTGGAAACACTGCAACGGATCGGCCGGATGGACATCTGTCCGGAAAAGATCATTTCCTCCCCCCCAACCGGTTACCGGATCCGGGCCAAATTCAAGAGCGCCCCCGACGGGCGGATCGGGTATATTGAAAAGGGGACCCACCGGGTACTACCCATTGACCAGTGTCTGATCGTGACTCCCGCGATCTCCCGGTTCCTGACCCTTTACAATCGACTGGCATCCCCCCCCTTCTCCTACCAGTTCGATGTTCTGGAAAACGCCGGTCAGTTGTCAGTCTACCTCCCCCACCCGCCGACCGGCGCAGACCGGCGGACCCTGGAAGACCTGGCCGGCGAAAAGGTCCGGTTTTACTGGAAATCCAACTGGAAAGAATCCCTCTCTCCACTCTCGATCGGGGGATTTGAATACCAGGTGTCGCCGGCGGTCTTCTTTCAGGTGAACCGTCACCTCTGGACCTCCCTCCTGGAGACGGTGGACCGGCATCTTTTCCCCATGGAAGAGGCCCTGGATCTTTATTCGGGGGTGGGCTTTTTTGTTCCCCTGCTGCAGACCCGCGCCCGGCGGGTCAGTGCGGTGGAGAACCACCCTTTGGCGATACAGGTCATCCAAAAACAGTTCCCCCGGTGCCGCCTCTACCCGCAGAATGCGGAAAAATTTTCCTTTCCACCGGCGGATCTGCTGCTGGTCGATCCCCCCCGCTGCGGGTTGTCTTCAAAAGTGCTGGGAAAAATCCTCTCCCGTCGGTATCCCAGAATTATCTATATCTCCTGCTACCCGGCCTCCCTCGCCCGTGATTGCCGCATTCTGCTGGACCGGGGGAAATACCGGATCGTTACTATCACCTTGCTGGATCTCTTCCCCCAGACCCCCCACCTGGAGTCCATCACCCTTCTGGAAAGACCAGGGCGGTGATCCCGTGCCACCCGCGCGGGGCTTGCCCCGGACGATTGGGAAAAAATGCGGTTTTGGGTTATGATGGTTTCGGCCATGAGCAACGATCCACCCGAAAAACTGCTGGAAAGCCTCTTTGGGGCCCTGGATCTGTCCGCCCGCGGGGCAACATTCGATTCCATCGATCCGGACCTGCTCGAACTGGCCGTACTGGGAGTGTCCTACCACACCCGCCGTAACGTGCTCTGGATAGTGGGGGAGAATGAGGAAATCGAGTCAACCCGGAAGCGCCTGCAGGACTGGCGACCCCTCCTGGGGCTGAATCAACTGCCGATCTGTTCCTATTCCCTGCCCTTCGAGGATCCCTATATCAACAATTCCGTCGAAGACCCCCGGATGGAGGAAAAACTGGACCTGCTGGACAATCTCCGGCAGGACCACCGTCCTCTGCTGGTGATCACCACCCTCACGGCCCTGAATTTGCCGGTCGAGACTCCCCGGCAACTGACCGCTTTCTCCCTGGATCCAGCGGTCGGGACCTCATGCAACCGGGACCACCTGATCCGGGAACTGCTGGATTACGGTTACCGGTTGAAGGATTTCATCCAAAAAAAGGGGGACCTGAGTTACCGGGGATCCGTGGTCGATGTCTACCCCGTGAACACCTCCCTTCCTTTCCGCATGGAAATCGAGGAGGATGCCCTGGTATCCATCCGGGAATTCGATCCCGTCAGTCAACGTTCCACCCGCCGGGTCTCCAGACTGAGGATATTCAAAAACCGCTACTTCCTGGTAGCCGAAGACCTGCACGACCACCTGAAGAATGATTCCAAAACCCTTCCCCTGCTGGATGTACTGGGAAATCCCCGGGTAATCCTGAGTGATATCCAGCAAACCGAAGCCGGGTACCACCGGCTCAGGGAGATGTTTTCTGAATTTTTCCAACTGAAGAAGAAAGAAGAACCGGACACCCGCTTCTTTCCCCTGCTGGATCTTTCACCTTCGGTCAGAAAGTCCGCAATCTCTTTGAATACCCAGGTCTATGTCCCGGAACGCCGCCTGGCGGCCATCCGGGCCGTGCGGCCGGGTGTCAGCTACCGGCCCGATGGGGAAATCCCCTTCCTGAGGAAAAAGCACGCCCGGGGAATGCGCATCATGGTGTTCGACCCCCGGCCGGACTATTTCAATTACCTTGCTGATCTGCTCCCCGGCGTGACCCACTCACCTTACTCCCTTCCCCGTTCCCTGGAGGATAAAGACTCCCGGATTTTGCTCTGGTCCCCCCGCCCCCCCTCCCCCGAACCTTCCACGATCCCTTCCCGAAAGACGCGGGAAGCCCCGGCGGTGGAACTTGAACGCCTCGAGGAAGGCGATCTCCTGGTCCACCGGCAGCACGGAGTGGGCCGCTTCACCGGTATCCGTCGCCTGGAACTGGAGGATCACAGCGGAGATTTCTACCGGATCGAATACCGCAACTCCGAATACCTTTACATTCCCGTGCATGAAACCAACGTTCTCAACCTTTACAGTTCCCTCGCCCCCACTCTCCCCCCCCTGGACAAGCTGGGGGGGAAAAGCTGGGCGCAAAAAAAGAAAAAAGCCCGCAAACATATCCGGGAGTATGCCCATCAACTGCTGGACCTCTATTCCCGGCGACAGTCGGCGGTCGGACGGTCCTACCCCCCGCAGCCGGACCTCGAGGATCCCTGTATCCAGGATTTCAAATACCTTCTCACCCGGGATCAGGACCGGGCCATCCGGGCGGTGTTGACGGACCTGGAAAAGGAGTGTCCCATGGACCGGCTGATTTGCGGGGACGTGGGATTCGGCAAAACCGAAGTCGCCGTACGGGCAGCCCTGCGGGTGGTCAGCAACGGGATGCAGGTGGCCCTGCTCACCCCTACCACCATCCTCGCCTATCAGCATTTCCAGACCTTCAGGGAACGGTTTCGATCCCTTCCGGTGAAAATAAAAATGCTCTCCCGTCTGGTGAAAAAAAGGGAACGGGAAAAGATCGCCCGGGAACTTTCTCAGGGAAAAGTGGATATCCTGATCGGCACCCATGCCCTGCTGGGGCCTCAGGTCACCTTTCCCAGTCTGGGCCTGTACATCCTGGATGAAGAGCAGCGGTTCGGTGTCTTCCAGAAAGAACAGCTGAAGGAAAACCGGGAAGACGTCGACGTGCTGACCCTGACCGCCACCCCCATTCCCCGGACCCTGAGCCTGTCCATGGCCGGGATCGCCGATATTTCCATCATTTCCACGCCGCCCCTCGGACGGATGGCGGTGAAAAATTACATCGGCCATTTCCAGCCGTCAGTCATCGTGTCCGCCGTCCGTCGGGAACTGGACCGGGGCGGTCAGGTATTTGTCATCTACAACGATATTGCCGGAATTTTCCCCTTCCGCGAGCAACTCGGGGACTGGCTGGGACCGGTGCCGGTGGGGGTGATCCATGCCCGGATGACCCCTCGCCAGGTAGAGCAGAACCTGCTGGCATTCATCCGGGGCAAATACGCGGTCCTGATATCCACCACCATCATCGAGAACGGAATCGACATCTCCAATGTCAACACCCTGATCGTGGTGGGCGCTGAGAAATTCGGACTCACCCAGCTCTACCAGCTGAGGGGACGGATCGGGCGGTCCACCCGCCAGGCCTACGCCTTTTTTTTACTCCGTCAGCCCCACCTGACGGAAAAAGCCCGAAGGCGACTGGAAGGAATCAAGGAATTCGTGGACCTGGGCGCCGGTTACCAGATCGCACGCTATGATTACCGTTTGCGCGGGGCCGGGACCCTGCTGGGAAACCGTCAGCACGGTCACATCGAAGCTCTGGGATTCGATTACTACAACGAACTCCTGCAGGAAAGCGTACGGGAGTTGCGGGGACAGAAAAAACCCCTTCGATCTCCCCGTATCACGGTGGCTTTCCCCACCCGGCTGGAATCCCTGACCCACCTGAATCCCGGAATGCGGATCCATCTTTACAAAAAAATCCTGGAGGCGGATAGTATCCGTGAAATGAATCAGATCCGCAACGAACTGGTGGATCGCTTCGGGACACCCGGCGTGGAACTGGATAAAATTCTGTATATCGGCCTGATCCGTTTGTGGGCCATCACCCTTCATGCCCCGCAGGTGGATGTCCATCTGGATCACCTGACCTTTTTCACCGGCCCCGAATTTAAAACCCAGCACCCGCTGTTGGACCTGTTTTCCACCCGTATCCAGGGAAACCGCCTGACGGTCCGCTTCCAGAACTTCTATCGGCTGATGGAAACCCTGATGTCGGCGACCTGAACCTTCGGATAGGTCAACGTTCCCATTTCCCCGTATCCAATTCCATATTTATACTCAATTTGTCATATCTTTGTAATTTTTATCAAGATTCCGTCAATTACCGGGTTATTTGAATCATCTTTTTTGAATTATTTTTCAATTTTTTGAATCAGGTTGACCAAACCAGGGAGGCCGGCCTCGCCTTTTGGGATTGGCAACTCTCTTGCTTCTCCCCCTGCCATAAAATCATCCTTAAAAGGAGGAAACTATGAAAAAACTACTGGTTATGCTGGCAGTGATTGCCCTCATTGCGCCTCTGGCTTTTGCCCAGGATGCGGCCATTCGCGGCACCGTGGTCCTGGAAGACGGAAGCGCGATCCCGGGTGTTGCGGTCAGCCTGGAAGGCGAGAGAATCGCCAAAAAAACCACGGTTACCACCACTGAAGGTAACTTTCGGTTTATCAACCTCTTCCCGGGGACCTACAAGATCACGGCGATCCTGGAAGGGTTT
>Ga0180434_10000672_pt1 | contig 50137 bp, 19 predicted proteins | sample SS_ome_7_FD_132453 | JGI IMG/M metagenome (GOLD analysis project Ga0180434, IMG submission 132453) | Hypersaline lake sediment archaeal communities from the Salton Sea, California, USA - SS_1_D_2 metaG | ecosystem: Environmental > Aquatic > Non-marine Saline and Alkaline > Hypersaline >... | reverse complement strand
GCCCAATCAGGCTCCCTACATCCCCAGCGCCCCCACTCCCGCCGATGGGGCGACGGACGTGCCAACCAACCAGGTGCTCAGTTGGCAGGGCGGCGACCCCGACGGCGACGCGGTGACCTACACCGTGGCCTTGGGTGTCGACGATCCACCGTCGGTTGTGGCCGCGGGCGTCACGGTCTCCAGCTATACCCCCGGCGATCTCATCACCAATACCACGTACTACTGGGTCATCACCGCGACCGACGGAATCAGCACCGTCGTCGGCTCCACCTGGCACTTTACCACCGCTTCTGCTGCGGCAGAGGATTTCAAGATCTACTTGCCGCTGGTGGTGCGTGACCAATAAAGCCATTTACCAAGCCGTGCATACAAACAGAAGAGGGTACCGAAAGTGAACACGTGCAAACTATTCAACGGATTGGCTGTCCTCACCTTGTTGCTGCCGACCCTGCTGACCGGCAGTCCCAAGTCGGCGCGAGCAGTACCGAAATGGGTCGCCGCCATTGGCGGGAACGCCAGCACCCGTGTAATGCCAACTAGCCGACCGATCGGTGTCGCTCCTCAGGTGTGGGCGGCAACAGAGGGAGGTGATGAGACCGAGTTTCTAGTGGTTTTAGCCGATCAGTCGGATCTCAGCGCGGCGATGGCCTTACCCACTCGTGAGGCGCGCCTACACTATGTTTACGATAAACTACGGGAAACCGCACTGCACTCCCAGGCTTCCCTGCGCGCCGAACTGGACGTTGCCGGTGTGGACTACCGCCCCTTCTACATCGTCAATATGTTGGCGGTGAGGGGTGATCGTGCTCTGGTCACTCGTCTAGCTGCTCGCTCTGAAGTAGCGCGTATCGCTGCCAATCCCCAGGTTCGCCAACCGTTACCAGAAACGCAGTCTGTTAGCGCGCACCCGTTAGCTCTCCAGGGGGTTGAGTGGGGTGTAGCACGCGTCAACGCCGACGATGTCTGGGCATTGGGCTACACTGGAGAAGGGATCGTTGTTGCTGGGGGAGGTACTGGCTATGACTGGGATCATCCCGCGCTAATTAACCAGTACCGAGGCTACAACGGCATCACTGCCACCCACGACTATCACTGGCACGACGCGATCCACAGTGGGGGCGGGATCTGTGGGGCCGATTCGCCCGAACCTTGTGACGATTTCAGTTCCAGCCACGGCACGCACACAATGGGCACCATCGTCGGCGATGACGGCGGGAGCAACCAGATCGGCGTCGCTCCTGGCGCGCGCTGGATCGGCTGCCGGAGTATGAACGTAGGAGTCGGCACACCCGCATCTTACATCGAGTGTTTCGAGTTCTTCCTGGCCCCTTATCCCATCGGCGGCAACCCCCTCACCGACGGCATCCCTAGCCTAGCTCCCCACGTGATCAACAACTCCTCAACCTGTCCATCTAGCGAAGGGTGTGACTGGGACACATTGCAAACGGTCGTCGAGAACGTGCGTGCGGCAGGTATCGTGGTCGTCGCTCTTGCTGGTAACAGTGGTTCCTCCTGTAGCACCGTAGAGGATCCTCCTGCCATATACGACGCCTCCTTCTCTGTGGGTGCGGCCAACAGCGACGACAACATTGCCAGTTTCAGCAGCCGCGGACCCGTGACAGTGGATGGCTCCAGCAGGCTCAAACCGGACGTGAGCGCACCAGGTGTGAATATCCGCTCTAGCCTGCGAGACGGTGGTTACGGCACATTGACTGGCACCTCAATGGCCGCCCCGCATGTTGCAGGGACAGTGGCGCTTCTGTGGTCGGCTGCCCCTGCTCTCATCGGCGACGTGGATGCTACAGAGCAGATCATCGCACAAACCGCCCGGCCTCGGACGACTACACAGGGCTGCGGCAGCGACGGCCCGAGTGATGTGCCGAACAACGTCTACGGCTGGGGTATCGTGGATGCACTGGCAGCGGTACGGGAAAACGTTCTGGGACTGGAAGTTACCAAGCAGGCCACCCCCGACCCGGTGCAGGTCGGTGAACAATTGACCTACACCTACCGCGTGACGAACACGGGTGACGTAACGCTCAACTCGGTGGTGGCCTACGACGATAAACTGGGGGCGGTCACGCTCGGCGCGACGTCGCTAGCACCGGGCGAGGGGACCAGTGGTGTGCTGAACTATACAGTGGTCGAGGGCGACCTACCTGGCCCATTGGTCAACACTGTCACCGTCACCGGCACCCCGCCAGTAGGCGACGATGTGTATGGGACAACAGACGAACTGGTCACCATTAGTGAACCACCGCCGGCTTGCGACCATCCTCTAACCGGCGTATCTCTCAGCGGTCCCAGTTCAGGCAACACCGGCGAGCCGCTGTCCTTCACCGCCAGTCCGCATCCGGGCAACGCCACCGAACCCATCACCTACACCTGGTCGCCCATGCCCAATAGCGGACAAGGGACAGACAGCGCTAGCTACCACTGGGCCACACCTGACACCTACACCATCACCCTGGAAGCAGAGAACTGTGGCGGCACAGTCAGCGATACGCACGTCATTACAATTAACCCAGCGCCGGTCTGTACCGGGGTCACAGGCGTGGACTTGAGCTTGGTGACGCCCGGCACGATTTACGTCGACACCGACGTCCAATTCAGCGCCGACATCGCACCCGATGAGGCCACCAAGCCCTATACTTATCGCCTCACCATTAATGGCGCGCCGGGCGGATTGATGACGTCCAGCGACGATCCGCTGATCCTTGTGGATACCTTCGCTGTCACTGGTAATCACACTGTCGAGATTGCCATCTGGAACTGTGATATGACCGAGGTACAGGCTGTGACGGATACTGTCGCTCTCACAGTCCACGAGCAAGCAATATGTGTGGGCCTGACTGAGATCACCATTACTGGCGCCACCAGTGGTACGCCAGGCATCTACACCTTCACCACGAGCTACGAGCCGATCAATGCCGCGCCTCCAGTCACCTACCTATGGGATAACGGCGACACTACGGCGACCTCTGTTCGTAGCCTGGATGTGGGCACCCACAACTTGCAGGTCACGGCGACCAACTGTATCACTGCGATAGTGCTCGATACGCATACCATCACCATCGGCGAACCACCGCAAGTTTGCGACCATCCCTTGAGCGCCGTATCTCTCAGCGGCCCCGGTCCGGGCAACACGGGCGAGGACCTGACCTTCACCGCCAGCCCGCAGCCTTCCAACGCTACCCTACCCATCACCTACACTTGGTCGAGCGATGGGCTGATCAGCGGCCAGGGTACCAGCCAGGCTTCCTATCGCTGGACCAGTGCCGGGAGCAAGAACGTCCAGGTCACGGCACGCAACTGCGGCGGGCAGGACTTTGGCGACAGCCAACCTGTCGTCATCAGCGCACCATCAACCGGGGGCGACGCCTACGAGGACGACGACACTTGCGCCGAGGCGTCATCTATCGCCACCGACGGAACGATACAAGAGCACACCTTCCACGACCAGGCCGACGACGATTGGGTCTCCTTCCAGGCTACGGTGGGTATCACCTACATCGTCCAGGCTCGCGCTCCCGCTGCCTCTAAAGCCGACGTGGCTATGGAGATCTTTGGCGACTGCGGCGATGTCGTCCAGCCCGGCGAAGACCCCCCCTTCGCAGCGGATGTGCGCTTGACCATCAAAGCCCCCGAGGGTGGAACGTACCATCTGCACATGTTCAACCACGATCCTATGGTCTACGGCGCAGAGGTCAACTACCGCCTCTCCGTCCGTGCTCTGGACGAGACTCCCGACCCCGGCGCATTGGTCCTCGTGGCCGGACGGTACTATTCCGATTATTCCAGGGATTACCAGGAGAACATCCGTAACGTAACCAACCACGTCTACAGCGTCTTTCGGGCCAGGGACTATCCCAAAGACCGCATCTATTACCTGGCAACCGACACGAACATCCCGGACGTGGCGGGCTTTGCCACCAAGACGAACCTCGAATACGCCATCACCCAATGGACGCAGGACAAGGAATTGGGACCGGACCGCGCGTTCACCCTCTACTTGATGGACCACGGGGGGTACGACATCTTCTACCTGGACAGGCCACGGGGCGAATGGGTCACGGCGCAGGAGTTGGACGGCTGGTTGGACACGCTGCAAGACACCGTCGCGCCAGAGGTGAGGATCAACATCTTCATCGAAGCGTGCCACTCGGGCAGTTTCATCGAAGGCCCTCAAGATCCGCTTCATACGATCAGTGGGCCAGACCGGCTGGTGATCACCACCGCCGACGTTGACGGGTTGGCCTATGCTTCGCAGGAGGGAGCACTGTTTTCGGATGCGTTCCTGGTGGCTTTGCGCCAGGGAATGAGTTTGGCCGAGGCGTTTGACGAGGGGAAGGGAGCGGCTCAACTGGCGGCTCCGGCGCAAGAACCGTGGCTGGATGGAGATGGAGATGGCATCCCCAACGAAGCGACGGACATCCAGGAGGCGGCCCAACGCAGCTTTGCGTTTGCCGGGTCGTTTGACGTCGAGACCTGGCCGCCCTACATCGCCGCGTCCGAAATACGAGAGTTCAGCGACAACCAGGGGGAAATCTGGGCTGAGGTGCGCGTACCGGCGGATAAGCAAGTCAGCGGTGTCTGGGTCGAGATCTACCCGCCTTCATACGAGTCGCCGACGCCAGGGGAGACCTTTGTCGGCGGGCCGGTGCCGGAGAATCTGCATCATCGAGATGGCGATTGGTACGCGGTTTCATACTCCAATTTCGACGAAATAGGAGAATATCGCGTCGTCATCTACGCTAAGGACAACGAAGGGCTACAGGCTCGACCAAAAGAGTTACGGGTGCGAACAGGCTGGTCGGTCTACCTGCCGCTGGTGGTGCGCAACCGGTAAAGTCATTCACCAAGCTGTACATTTAAGCAGAGGGAGGCTGGAAATGAACACACACAAACTGTTCAATGGATTGGCTGTTCTCACCTTGCTGCTGCCGACCTTGCTGACCGGCAGCCCGATGCCAACGCAGGCGGCACCACCACCGCCGTACGCGCTGAACGTTGCCGAAGTCGTCGGCTTGAATGCACCCTTCAGTGACCTCAGTGCCGCCAGTGATTCACTGGTTCAGAGTTCTCCGGCTGGGCCAGTGGCGGTCAGTGGCGGGGTGCCCTTTGGCGCTGGAGCGATGATTACCAATGCCGCTGACGCCACCTATTCAGTTACCTTGGCAAATATGGACAACGACTTCGGCGCCTTTGTCAGGAATGAGTATCAAGCCAACAAGATGTGGCTGAACAACACAGCACTACTGACCGATGTGGTCATCACCGGCCCAGCGGTAGGTGTCGTCAACGTTGTCTACGCCTTCACCGCCACCGTCACCCCCATCACCGCCACGATGTCTATCACCTATGCTTGGTATGCAACGAGGCAGTCGTCGGTCACACATATAACTGCCTCCTACACAGATACCGTTACCTTCATGTGGGCAGTGACCGGCACGCAGGCCATCACTGTCACCGCGACGAATGCGGACGGCACGATCAGTGCCACCCACACCATTACCACCTGGACGGAGGGGTGGGTGATCGAATGTGCAGATTGCCCCAAGTACTTTACTGAGATGAGCGACCGCAGCCTGCGGTTGGATACGGCCGGGCATCCTCACATCGTCTACGGTGACGATCATCTCTACCACGCCTGGCAAGATGGGGTGAGTTGGCATCTCGAGACAGTGGATAGCGCGCCTGGTGTTGGTCAGTATGCCTCCCTGGCGCTGGATGAGAGTGACTATCCGCATATCAGTCACTACGACGATGCCAACGACGATCTGAGATACACTTACCAGGACGCGGTTGGCTGGCACAGCGAGACGGTGGACAACGCGAGTAATGTCGGCTCGCACACCTCCCTGGCGCTGGATGGGAGCGGCTATCCGCATATCAGCTACTACGACGATACCAACGACGATCTGAAGTATGCCTACCTGGACGCTTCCGGCTGGCACAGCGAAACAGTGGACAGCGTGGGGAGCGTTGGTAATCACACCTCGCTGATATTGGATGGGAGCGGCTATCCGCATATCAGTTACCACGACATATCCAACGACGACCTGAAGTATGCCTACAAAGATGTGACCGACTGGCACACCGAGACCGTAGATAGTGACATAACTTGGGGCGGGCACACCTCCCTGGCGCTGGATGGGGACAGCTATCCGCATATCAGCTACTACACCAACGACGATCTGAAATATGCCTACAAGGATGTGGGCGGCTGGCAGATCGAGACGGTGGACAGCGCAGGGGGAGTAGGTCTGTACACCTCCCTGGCCCTGGATGGGAGTGGCTATCCCCACGTCAGCTACAAACACTGGGGTAACAGAAAACTGAAGTACGCCTACCAGGACGTGGGCGGATGGCACACCGAGGTGATAGACAGCTCAGCGCCGGTAGGTTCGCACACCTCCCTTGCTCTGGATGGGAATGGCTATCCCCACATTGGCTACCAAGATTGGGGCTCTGTTGACCTGAAGTATGCCTTCCAGGATGCGTCCGGCTGGCACATTGAGTTGGTGGATGGCGAGGGCCCCGTTGGCGGTTATAACTCTCTGGCCCTGGATGGGAACGGCTATCCCCACATCAGCTACTTTGAGGGTGGCAACGATAATCTGAGGTACGCCTACCAAGACGTGGGCGGCTGGCACATCGAGACGGTGGACAGCGAGGGGTCTGTCGGCTTGCGTAGCTCCCTGGTGCTGGATGGGAACGGTTATCCACACATCAGTTACCGCGATAGCACAAACAAAGACCTCAAGTACGCCTACCTGGACGCTCCCGGCTGGTACAGCGAGACGGTGGATAGCGAGTGGATTGTCGGCGGCAACACCTCCCTGGCGCTGGATGGGAGCGGCTATCCGCACATCGGTTACCGCGATGGCACAAACAAAGACCTTAAGTACGCCTACCTGGACGCTTCTGAATGGCAGGGCGAGACAGTGGATAGCGCAGGAGATGTCGGCGAGTACCCTTCCCTGGCCTTGGATGAGAACGGCTATCCGCACATCAGTTACTATGACAACACCAACAAAAACCTGGAGTACGCTTACCACGACGCTTCCGGCTGGCACTTCAGGACAGTGGACAGCGTAGGGAATGTCGGCGAGTACACTTCCCTGGCGTTGGACAGAAGTGGCTACCCACACATCAGCTATTGGGATTCGACCAACGAAGACCTCAAGTACGCCTATCAAGACGCTTTCGGCTGGCACATTGAGACGGTGGACAGCGAGGGGTCTGTCGGGAAGTACACCTCTCTGGTGCTGGATAGGAATAGCCATCCACACATCAGCTACAGTGACATGTCTAATCACGACCTCAAGTACGCCTATTACTTGGCCGCGCCTTCGGTGCCCATACTGACCGGCGTGTCCATCAGCGGCCCAACGGCGGGCACGGTCGACACTGCCTACACCTTTACTGCTACCGTCAGTCCAGTCACGGCCACTTTGCCCATCACCTACTCCTGGCAAGTCGCAGGGCAGAGTGACGTGGTGACGATGAAGAACACACTGAGCCATACGGTCACCTTTACCTGGAGCACAACCGGCACGCAGGACATCGTCGTCACGGCGAACAACGCCGGCGGTACGGTCAGCGACACCCACATTGTCACCATAACTCACACCACCTGCTGGGCGCGACTGAACGATGATCTCACAGATTACACCACCGTCCAGGCGGCGGTGGATGCGGCCAACGAGGGGGATGTGGTGAAGGTAGCTGGCTACTGTTTCGGCGTAGAGGCCCGCGCCGGGGTCACCCAGACGGTCTACATCAGCAAGTCGCTCACACTGCGCGGCGGCTACACCACGACCAACTGGACGACGTCGGATCCGGAGGCCAATCCCACTACGCTGGATGCCGAGGGGCAAGGGCGTGTGCTCTACATCACTGGGGACATCGCCCCCACGATTGAGGGTCTGCGCGTCACCGGTGGTGACGCGACTGGGTTGGGTGGCGACCCACACTACGAGGAGGATGCTGGTGGCGGCCTGTATATCATCACCGCCACGGCTACCATCAGCAATAATCAGGTGTTTGGTAACACCGCCCGTATCGGTGGTGGACTGTTCTTGTTGTACAGCGCAGCTGGCCTCAGTGGTAGCATCATTACTGCCAACACCGCATACGGTGGCGGTGGGTTGTATTTGGTGCACAGCGACGCTACGTTCAATGGTAACATCCTTTCTTCCAACACCACCTACTATGATGGCGCTGGGCTGTATCTGTATGCCAGCGACGTCACGCTCAGAGACAACAGCATCATCTCTAATACTGCTGGTGACGCCGGCGGCGGACTGCGCGTGAGCTACAGCGCCGCTACATTCAGTGACAATGTCGTCGCTTCCAACACAGCCCACCGTGGTGGCGGGCTGTTCCTATACGGAAGCACCCCCACATTTACCAACAACATCCTCATTGACAATCGGGCCGATGACGCAGGCAGCGGGCTTTACATTGATGCCTCTTCACCTCGCCTGTTGCATACCACCATCGCCCGCAACAGCGGCGGCGATGGCAGTGGGGTATATGTCACCGACGATGAGGCAAGCTACAGCACTGTTGCGCTGACCAATACCATACTGGTCAGCCACAGTGTGGGCATCAGCGTCACCGGCGGAAACACGGCGATGGTCAACGGTATTCTCTGGGACAATGATACACCCATCACTGTCTCGTGGTCCATCACAGCGGCCGTGATCGTGCAAAACCAGCACATTGGCGACCCAGCCTTTGCCACCGATGGCTATCACCTGACAGTCGACTCGGCTGCCATTGACCATGGCGTTGCGTCAGCGGCAAGTGTCACGACCGACATTGACGGGCAACCCCGGCCTATGGGCGCGGGCTACGATCTCGGCGCTGACGAATTCTCTGGCTCTGTCGTCACACCAACCGCGGTGATAATCAACGGCCCAATGACAGGCACGATCAACACTGCTTACACTTTTACCGCTACCGTTTTTCCACTCACAGCTACGCTGCCTATCACTTACGTCTGGCAAGCCACCGGGCAATCGCCAGTAACACACGCAGGCAGTCTGAATCGCACAGATACGGTCACCTTCACTTGGAGCATCACCGGCACGCAAGTCATCACCATCACGGCCACCAATGCTGAAGACACGGTCAGCGACACCCACGCCATCATCATCAGCGCCCCACCGCCCGACTGCCCGCACCCTCTGGAGGATGTGTCTATCAATGGTCCCAACAGTGGCTACATTGATACCTTATATGCCTTAACCACTGTCATCACTCCCTCCAACGTCACCGAACCGATCACCTACACCTGGTCGAGCGACGGGCTGGTCAGCGGGCAGGGCACGGCCAGCGCTACCTATAGTTGGGCCATGACCGGCGTGCATACCGCCAGCGTCGCCGTCGTGAACTGTGGCGGCTTTGCCAGCGCGGACCACGCCATCACGCTCGGCGAGCCGCCGCCAAGTTGCGACGATCCCCTGACCGGCGTGAGCGTCAGCGGCCCCATGTCGGGCGAGAGGGGCGAAGCCCTCGTCTTTTCCGCCGATGTCATCCCTGCCAACGCTACCACACCGCTCACCTACGTCTGGTCGAGCGACGGGCTAGTCAGCGGGCAGGGGACAGAGAGCGCCTCGTACGAGTGGGCCACGCCCGGCGTCTACACCATCACCCTGGTGGCGGAGAACTGCGGTGGGACGGCTACCAATACCCACACTGTCGCCATCAGCGCGTCGCCGAGCGCTGGCGACGCGTACGAATCCGACGACACCTGCGAGCAGGCCCAGCCCATCCTCACCGATGGCTTTGTCCAAGTCCACAACTTTCACACTCTTGGTGACGCGGACTGGGTCTCCTTCCAGGTCATCTCCGGCACCGAGTACATCATCGAGGCCCTGACCCCTGCTACCTCCACCACCGATATGGTACTCGAACTCTACGATGCCTGTGGCGCCGTCCCGACGGATACCCAGGACTATGACTTTAGCCCCGATGTCCGCTTGCAGTTCCAGGCCCCCTCCGACGGCACCTACTACCTCCGCCTGAACAACCACAATCCCAACACGGCTGGACCGGATGTGACCTACCATCTCTCCGTCCGCGCCCTGGTCGAAACTTCCACGCCGGGCGCGCTGGTGCTCGTGGCAGGGAGACTGCGCCTCGACGACCCGCTCCAGCCGAACATCCACAACGTCACCAATGCGGTCTATCGCCTCTTCCAGGCCCACGACTATGGCGACGACCGCATCTACTACCTGGCGACCGACCTGAACCTGGACGCCGACGGCGATGGGTGGGACGACGTGGACGTGCAGGCCAACTGGACGAACCTGGAGCAGGCCATCACCCAGTGGGCAGTGGACAAGGTGGGACCGGATCGCGCCTTCACCCTATACCTGATGGATCACGGGGGATACGACCGATTCTACCTGAATGGCCCGTCGCAGAAAGTCAGTCCGGATGACATTGATGCGTGGCTGGACATGCTGGAGACGGCAGCGCCGGGCGTGAAAGTGAATGTCATCGTGGAGGCCTGCCATTCGGGGAGCTTCATTGACCTGGTGAAGAGCGTGAGCCAGGAGGGGCGGGTGGTGATCGCCTCCACCGGAGCCTACCTGCTGGCCCACGCCTCGCAGAATGGGGCGATTTTTTCGGACGCCTTTGTGGGGGCCTTGGGCCGTGGGATGAGCCTATACAGCAGCTTCGAGGAGGGGAAATGGACGGTGCAGCAAGCCCATCCTGGTCAGACCCCTTGGCTGGACGATGATGGGGACGGAATGCCGAACGAAGCGGAGGATGGACAGGAAGCACAGCGGCGAGGTTTTGCGTACGCCGGGACGTTGGTGGAAGAGGAGTGGCCGCCCTACGTGGTGTGGGCGCAGGTGAGAGACGTGGAAGATGGCGAGGGCGTGATCGAAGCGGAGGTGCGGGACGACCAGGGAGTGGGGTTCGTCTGGGCAGTGGTGTACAAGCCGTCGTACGAAGCGCCTGATCCTGAAGAGACGGAAGAGATGCCACAGGAAAACCTGCCGACGGTGACATTGCTGGATCAAAATGGAGATGATGTGTACACCGGTCTTTACGGGGGGTTCGACGAGGTCGGTGAGTACCGCGTGGTCGTTTACGCAGTGGATAATGAGGAATTACAAGGTCGACCGAAGGAAATGGTGGTACGCACGGGATGGCTGGTGTACCTACCGGTGGTGCTCAGGAGTGATTAGGTCACCTGGTTGTCCATTTGTACACTCGTAATTCGCGCATTCGATAGAAGGAGGCCAAAATGAACACGCGCAAACTGGACGCAGGCGGCACCGGCACCGCTGAGTACGCTAAACTGTACCGAAGTTGCTGGCAGTTCGACTGATCCAAGTCCTGGACACGCCTCTCGGCACTTGAGCGTCATCATTGATTCAACTACAGCTGGCTCTGCCTCACCGAACACTGGGCTGGACGAATGCGAATGGCCTGGCATCCCACCTTGCTGAAAAACAGGCACCTTACCCAGTCAACGCGAGATCAGCTGTTACTCCTCCTCATCCAGCCCCTGGGCACGCCGGATGTGTTTGATTACCTCGAGCACAGCCTGTTTGCCTTCCTTGTTCAAGTCCTTCGAGCGCAGGGCGATCCGTTGTACCCCTGCCTGGCGGAGCGCCGCCGCCAGTTCCAAATCCTGCTCGAACGCCTGTGATTTTTGGCTCGAATTTCGGAAACTGCTGAAAAAATGCTCGAGTTTGCAGGCCAATTGTGTTATGAAATGGAATCTTGCGAACGATTGTCGTCGAGCAAATGAAAACTTTTGACCAGAACAGCGGTTTTCGGAATCAGATTTTGCGTAGGTAGTTATTCTATGCTAAACTGTGGCTGAAAACAACAAGCTTTGGAATTTGCGTAGAGCTTGATGCGACAGCCAATATACAGACCGCCTTGCCGATGACAATGTACCGGGTCGTTCATCACAAGGAGTCATCCATTATGCACGAAATGTCCCCCTCGCAACTGGCAGCCCGCTGTCAAAACGCTCAACCGGATGCATCGCACGAACCATCCTGCTTTGAGCTTTTTCGCCGCGCTATTGTCGAAAATTGTTCTCTCAGTTGGCATTATCTTCACAACCAGTACTACTCCCTGGTTTACTATTGGGTCTCCCGGCGCGCTCCGACCGATCCCGATACGGTGAACGACCTTACTCAGGATGCCCTGACCTCCTTCTGGCGTTTCTACACCTCCGACAAACTAGCCCGCGCCGGTGGGCTGGGAGACATTTTGGCCTATCTGAAATCCTGTGTCATGTCGGCAATCTCTCAGACACACCGTAAAGAAAAAAGAAGGGTTCCAGAGGTAGCGCTAGCTCATCACATTGTGGATGTCCAGAGCGTGACCCAGTCTGCCGAGGTGCTTGCATCACAGCAGATAACCGCTCAGCAAATATGGACCATCGTCGAATCGCATTGCAATGACGATCTCGAACACTTGGTGGCTCGTTCTATCTTCCTGGCTGACCTAAAACCCCGTCACATCGCAGAACAGTTCCCTGACTTGTTCCCTGACGTACTGGAGGTATACCGTATCAAACGGAACCTGATCGGTCGTCTGCGACGCGATCCAGTTTTGCAGGAGATATGCAAAAAATGACCCAATGAGCGTTTGATAAAGTAGGAGGCACACGATGATGAAAGAATCAAGCTGTATCAATCCAGAGGCTATTCAAGACTGGGAACTCAACGCCTACGCCGATGGTGAGGCGCCATCACACGTCGCAGAACATCTGGAGCGTTGTCCTGCCTGTCGCGCCAAGCTGAGGGAGCGTGTGGCGTTTGAACGTCGCCTGCGCGCGTGCCTGTACCGTTTCGATTGCCCTTCACCGGATCTGCTGCGCGACTACCATTGGGGCTACCTTTCAGCCGACGAACACCGGCGGATCGAGACGCACCTGGACGCCTGCCCACATTGCGCGACAGAGTTAGCTAACCTCGCCGAGTTCGTAACTGTGGAACAGGATCAACCGTCGAGCACGCTACTGGCCCGCGCCCGGCAAGCCGCTGAACAAGTACGCCTGGTCGTGGCGCAGCTTATCTCCCCTGGTCTGTCCCCAGTACCGGCTCTGCGCGGCAAGACGCGGGAGGTGTTGCTCTTCGATGCCGAGGGCGTCGCGTTGAGCGTCAACTTGGAACAGGAGGACACTGGCGCATACACGCTCTTTGGACAAATTCTGTCGTCGGAACCAATTGTTCCCCCTGGCGGGTATGCCCGACTGACGGCCAGTCAAGGGAGTGCGCATCCTGTTCGAGCGTTGCTTGACGCCAACGGCGGCTTTGCGCTTTCCGATCTACGTCCAGGCACGTATCAACTCACCGTCTTCTTGCCGGAGCGATTGATCGTGGTACCCATCCTGGCGCTGAAAGCGGAGTTATGACCGATGGACGACAAACTATTGGAAGCACTGCTGGCAGCGCCCGATGACGAAGCGTTGCAGGCGTTGATCGAGGCACACGCCCTGGACGTTGAGGCAGTCGAGACGCTCAAAGCCCATTCGGCCCGTTTCTACTTCGACCGCCCGGCGGAGGCGATGCGTGTGGCTGAGATCGCTCATCGGCTGGGCAATATGTTGCCCGATCCGGCCCCAGCCCTCGGCCGATGGACGCTGGCCAATGCGTTACTGTTTACCGACCACCATCTGGAGGCTGTGGAGCTCTTTGATCGCGCCCACACCAGTTATCTGGTGCAAAGCCGGTCGTTAGATGCAGCACGTATGGGCGTGGGACACGTCTGGGCGCTAGCCTACACCGGTCAGTTCGAGCGCGCCTTGGCGCTAGCCGCCGAGATCGAGCCTGTACTCGCCGCTGCGGCGCAGACCGACTCCGCCGACCATCGTCGCCTTGGGGGACTGTTCAATAATGTTGGAATTACTCATGATCTCCTGGGCCAGTACGAAGAGGCCCTGGCGGCCTATGACCATAAGCTGGAGATCGCACAGGCCCTGGGCAATGCGTTGGACGCAGCGCGCACGCAGCACAACCGAGCCTGCGCTTTGACCTACCTCAACGCCTTTGACGAGGCGCTGGCTGCTTTCCGAGAGGCCAAGGCTGGCTTTTTGGAAGCCCAAGCGACAGCCGACCTGGCCAGGCTAACCTATAAGCGAGGCGCGCTCTATGCTCGCTGGGGACGGTATACCGAGGCAGAGTCCGAATTCGCCGCCTCAAGTAAATGGCTGGCAGGGCTTCAAGATGCCGGACCAACCCACGCTGCCCTCACGGTCTACCGTCTCCTGGCCCGAATGAGGAGCGGTACGGCGCCCGATGAAGCACTGATCAGCGAGCTAACCGCCGCCCAAGCTACCCTGGCGGCAAGCAACCTGCTTTTCAACGAAGGGCTGGCCTGGTTGGCGTTGGGACGCAGTTACCTGGCGTTGGACAACCTTCCGTCTGCACAACATGCCTTTGGACAGACGCTGGCGCTTGCCGAACAGGGCGGAGGGCATCCCCTGGCCTGGGAGGCGCTCCACAACCTGGGTAACCTGGCAGAGCAGCGCGACGATCCAGCCGCTGCTATCGAGTTTTACACGCAGGCTATCACGGATATCGAAGCGATGCGACGCGATCTCCACGTCGAGACCTTTCGCGCGGGGTTCCTGACCGACAAGCTCGTCGTCTACCAGGATCTTGCCCTACTTTACGTCCGACTGGATCGTCTTGAAGACGCATTTGCCATCGTCGAGCGGGCCAAGTCCCGTCTCCTTGCCGAACGACTGAACGGCCGTTTGGATGATGAGATCACCGTCCTGGCCGCATCGGATGATCCTCCCACCCAGGCCACGGCTCGCCGTTTACGAGATATACTGGCGCGCTTGGAGAAATTATACAGACAAGCTCGTCTGGATGAAGCCGGGGAACGCGGTGAGATGTGGTCGGTGGCTCCCGCTCCCGACACACTGGTCGAGGTGAAACGATTGGAGGCAGAGGTGCTGGACTTGGCACGCGGAATGGAACGCGACCAACCCGTGCTTTCTCCCCTGGCGGTCGGGCGCACCGTCCCATTGCAGACCGTGCAGGCCAATCTGCGGGATACCCTGCTGCTCCAGTACTACATCGCGCGTGAACAGGTGGGAGTCTTTGTGGTGGACAGCGCAGGCATACAGACCTATCAAGAGCTGGCACCTTTGTCCAAGATCGAAACAGCTCGACGACGCTTTTCTGCCGCTGTGGAGCGGGTGTTGGGACTGACCGCGCGCTATGGTCAAGAGATGCTAACGCGCTACCTGCCGCCACTCCTGGCTGACGCCCAAGCGCAACTAGCCTCGCTCTACGATTACCTGATCCGGCCGCTGACAGACTACCTGCTGCCGGAAAGGCCGCTCGTCGTCCTGCCTGACGGCTCGATGCATTACGTACCTTTCCACGCCCTGTACGATGGCGCGAGTTACCTGATCGAGCGACACGTCGTCAGCTATACTCCCAGTGCAACGGTGCTGGACCTATGCGCCCGACACATCCCCCAAGGCCAAGGGATGTTGGTGATGGGCTACGGCGGCGATCATCTGACCCAGATCATGGCGGAGATTCAAACGTTGACCCGTCTGTTCCCGGAGGCAGACATACTGAGCGAGGCCGAGGCGACGACCGAGCGATTGTTGGCCGACGCGCCTCATTATCGCTTGTTGCACCTGGCGGCTCACGCCTGCTTTCGCGCCGACAATGCGATGCTCTCCTCGCTCTCCCTGGCAGACCGGCGACTGGCGCTGGCTGAGATCGCTCGCCTACGACTGGATGTGGATCTGGTCACGCTGAGCGGCTGCGAGACAGGGCGTGGGCGATTGTACGGGGCTGACTTGATCAGCCTGGCCTGTGGCTTCTTGGGAGCTGGTGCGCGGTCGCTCCTCGTCAGTATGTGGCGCGTGGACGATGCGATCACAGCGCAATTGATGGATGCTTTCTATCAGGCGTTGCGGGGTGGGGAGGGACGGGCAGTGGCGCTACGCACGGCGCAACTTGAACTCTTGGCGCGGGGATACCATCATCCAGCCCATTGGGCGCCTTTTATACTGCTCGGCGAATGGGGCACTGTTCTGTAGAGACTGCTGCCCCGGCGAGATGAGCTTCGATTGAGTTGAGAAAAATAAGGAGGAAGACGATGATGCGCAAGATAGCTATAACCATCGGATTTGTGTGTGGATGCTTATTCCTGGTAATATCCGTGTTACAGACTCAAGCTGCTCCAGTGATGCCGACTGGCGATCACTGTGGCGACGTCGGTCCTTTGCCGTTCGACGATCCAGGCTTTTGCGGCTGCACCTGGGGCGAGGTGCTCTTCCACGGACAGCCGGTGCCCAACGCTGCGATCACACTCAGCTACGGCAGCGATGTGGTGACCAGCGCGACCTATCTCACATTGCTGGAGTCGGAGCCCTATTTTGACCTGACCGCCCACAATCTGGGAGCCCGACGTGGAGACATCGTGACGCTGACGGCTCACTTTGCCGGACGGACCATCACCCGGACGATCCGCGCCTGGCCCGAGAGCGGCGGGGAACAGCACGTCGTGCTCGCCCTGCCGGAGCGGGGCGTCTGGAGCCCCTGGCTGACCGGCGGCTACACCCGCGCCCTGGCGCTGGACGACGACGTGGCCTGGGCGGGCGGACCGGCGGGCGTCATCTCGATCAGTTTGAGCAGCGGCGTGAGCGTGGCCCACACCCTACCCTGGACCGACACGCTGGTGCGGGCACTGGCGGTGGATACCGAGGGACACGTCTGGGCAGCCAGCGACAAAGGTGTAGCCAATTTTGACGGCGCCGCCTGGCACACGCACACCGTCCCACTGACCGGCGCGCCCCGGGCGCTGGCAGTCGATCCGGCCACGGGCGCGGTGTGGGTGGGAGGCGGAGATACCGAAGGCAGCCTGGCCGTCTACACCGGGACCTGGAATACGGTGGGGTCTTTCGACGAGCCGGTGACAGCGCTGGCAATAGACGAGGCGGGGCGGCTCTGGGTCGGTAGCTGGGGCAGGGGCGTCTACCGGCAGGATGGCGACGGCTGGATCCACTACCGGGCGGTGGATGGCCTGGCCTCTGACAACGTGTTGGCAGCGGCAGCGGGCGGGGGAGCGGTCTGGTTTGGCACAGCTCCCTACCTGAGCGGGCAAGGGCCGCGCGGCGGCGTCGCGCGCTTCGACCTGACGACGGAAACCTGGCACACGTACACCACCGCCCACGGCCTGCCAGCCGACGTCGCTCTGCCCCAGGCTCCGGCCTCTGTGTTTGCATTGACGATTGGAGAGGGGGACATCCCCTGGACCGGGACGACCGACGATGTGCATTTTCTGGCTGGCGAGAGCTGGTGGACGGCGAACGGGCTGCGACCAGGACCGGTGATGGCCCTCGCCGCCGGGAGTGAAACGGTCATCGCCGCCTCTGCGCCCGGCCTCGACCGACTCGACCCGGCAGCCACACCCGGCACTCCGCCGACGGCGCAGATCGACGCCGCAGCGCCGTCGACGCTGACGCTGGGGGCGACGCTCGATCTGAGTGGGAGCGGGGTGGACAGCGACGAGGGCGGCGGCCAGATCGTGGCCTGGGCCTGGACTTCTTCACTGGATGGGCCGTTGTGCACCACGGCCAGTTGTGAGTTGCCGCACAGTTTGCTCACCCCCGGCGCTCACTCTATCACGTTGCAGGTGCAGGACGACGAGGGGCTTTGGTCGGAGTCTGTGGCGGCGATGGTGACCGTCGAGAAAGCGTGGCTGGTGTATCTCCCTCTCGTCCTAAAATAATCGAGACGAACCCAGATACGCGCAACTGTCGGCGGGGATGAATGCCTTAGGGTTCCATTCCTGTCAACGGAGGTCTAGTGATGAAAACAAGATACGGATTTGCATTCGTGGCAACAATCCTGGTCGGGCTAACGCTGCTCCTGGCCTCGACCCTGGCTTCGCACGCCTCGGAGTGGAGTGGACTTTCCAGTTCGCCAATGCTCGCCGCTCCCGATCTGACCGTCGAAAGCATCACCTTCAGCCCCGCCAACCCTGCCGTGGGAGAAAGCGTGGATGTCACCGTGACGGTCAAGAACGTGGGGGATGCAGGGATCGCGGGCTTTTACGTCTACTTTTACGTGGACCCGGCGGACGAGCCGCCAACCAGCACCACCGCTTACACCTCGCGTACGTATTGGGGGCTGATGCTCGACCCTGGAGATTCGTTCGATTGGGCGCGTCCCGACCACACCTTTGCCACCAGTGGCACCCATACCGTCTGTGCCTGGGTGGACCGGGACGACACGGTCGCAGAATCCGACGAGACGAACAACCTGACCGGCCCGGTCAACATTCCGGTGGGCGTCGTCTGCGACCCCGACGCTTACGAGGAGGACGATCTTTGCAGCCAGGCCCACTCGATCCTCACCGACGGCACAGCACAACCGCACAACCTCTGCGCCGCGCCGGATCGAGACGAGGATTGGGTCGAGTTCGATGCCATCGGCGGCGTGACCTATCGCGTGCAGGCCAGCGCCGACGGGGCTGACGCCAAGCTGGCGCTCGAGTTGCACGCCATGTGCAGCAGTCCCCCCAGCTTTGGCGGCGAGGTCGAGTTCGATTTCACCCCGCCGGCCAACGGCGTCTACTACCTCAAAGTCGAGCACTTGCTGGCCGATCACGGCCCCGATACGGACTATCGATTGAGCGTGACCGCCCTGAACCAGTGCAACGCCTATCACGAACCGAACGACGACTGTATCCTCGCCAGCGACATCGCGGTGGACGGAACCACACAGACACACTCCTTCTGCGAGCAGGGAGACGCGGACTGGGTCTCCTTTCCCGCGCAGGCCGGTTCGACCTACGTCGTCTCGGCGACGAACCTCGGCCCCGACGCCGACGTCCAACTGGCGCTCCATACCTCCTGTATCGGGCCGCCCCCCTTTGGAGGGGATGCGCGCATCGAGTACACGGCCCAGGCGGATGGGATGATCTACATCAAGGCAGAAAACCTGGACCTGAACGTCTTTGGCAGCGATACCGATTACCAACTCCGGGTGACGCGCATTGGCGGGTGCGACCTCGATGAGCACGAAGAGGACAACATCCCAACGGCGGCCAAGTTGCTGACCGTCGGAGGCGCGGCCCAGACTCACAACGTCTGCCCGGCTGGCGACGTCGACTGGGCCATCTTCCTCGCCGCGGCTGGCGTGACCTACACGGTGGAGACGTTCAACCTGGGCGCGGCCGCCGACACGCGCCTCTGCCTGTACGACGCGACCGGCAGCGTGCAACTGGCCTGCGACGACGACGGCGGCGCGGGCAGAGGCTCCCGCATCGTCTGGCAGGCCCCGACCAGCGATCTCTACACCGTCGAGGCGACTGACTATAACTCGGCGGTGGCCGGTCCCGATACCCGCTACGACCTGCGCGTTTTCGCCGGTCTGTGCAACCCCGACGCGCTGGAGCCTGACGACGACCGCTCCTCGGCCCGCCCGATCCCGACCGACGGCAGCGAGCAAGCGCACGACGTCTGCCCGGCCGGGGATGTGGACTGGGCCACGTTCACCGCCAGCGCAGGCCCGTATGTGATCGAGACGACGAACCTGGGACCCGAGGCCGACACTGTTATCGAACTGTACGACGCATCGGGAACGCGGCTAACGTCGAATGACGATTATGATCCCGGCACAGCCTCGCGCATTCATCATGTTTTTGATGCTGGCGGGACCTACTACGTCAAGGTACGCCATTATGATCCCTCTCAGCACGGCGCTGGCACCGAGTATTCTTTGGTCGTCTACCAGGGCAACCCACCTGAACCTCCGCCGACTCCGACGCCTCCACCGACTCTCACGCCTCCACCCGCTTCCCCATCCTCTGGTGTGCGCACGATCGTGCTCATCAACTGGGAGCAGGTCGCCGCGTGGTACGGAGAGACGGCGGCGACGCAACTGCTGAACAAGCTAGACGAGTTGGCCGTTCACGACGACGTGCAGGGCGAGGTCATCCGCCTGGACCGGAACGACACCATCAGCGCGACCTACGCCAGTTGGATCGCCGACCCAACCGACGTGGACCTGGCCAACCAGGTCGCCGCGGTCATCCGGTCCGTGATCGTGACCTACTTGCAGCAGCACGACGGCGTGGAGCACGTCCTCCTCGTCGGCGACGACCGGCTGCTCCCCTTCCGCCGCGTCGCCGACCACACCCCCCGCGACGATTACCTGGAACAGGACTATGCCCGCATCGACGGCGATCACGCCACCGGCGCGTCGCTCCAGGCGAACTATTTCCTCAGCGACGACTATTACGCCGACCGCGAACCTACGCCTTTCGAGGGACGGGAGCTTTACATCCCCGACCTGGCCGTCGGACGGCTGGTCGAGACGCCGGACGAGATCGTCGCCTTCATCGACGCCTTCCTGGCCGACCCGCAGATCACGCCGGGAAAGACACTCGTGACCGGCTACGATTTTGTGCGGGATACCGCCAGCGATACCTGCGCCGACTGGCGGACCAGCCTGGGAGCGGGTAACGTCGATTGCTCGTTGATCGGGGAGAGTTGGTCGTGCGACGACCTGCGCGCGTTGCAGTTGAACGCCGACCCGCCGTTCGTGGTGCAATCGATCAACGGCCACGCCAATCACTACCAGGAGGGCTGCCCCATCGGACAGCGTATCGACGCCGACGAGATCGCCGCTGCCCCTTCCAGCTTTGAGGGAGGGCTGATCTACACGCCAGGTTGCCACGCTGGCCTGAACGTCCCGCCGGATAACGACGAGGGGCCGCTGGATCTGCCGCAAGCCTTTGCCCAGAAGCGGACGAATTACGTGGCAAACACCGGCTACGGTTGGGGACTGCACGGCGCTACGGGTCTCTCCGAAAAGTTGATGAGCCTTTACACCAGCGAGTTGCGTTATGGCGGCCACGCCAGTATAGGCCAGGCCTTCACCGCTGCCAAACAACGGTATTACCAGGAGGATCAGGACTTGACCGGTTATGACGAAAAGATCCTGCAAGAGGCGGTCTTTTACGGGTTGCCAATGTATCGCCTGGACACCGGCGGTGCGTTTGATGCGCCCGATCCCTTCCCCAGCGTGGGCATCACCCCGACCCTGCCGGGAGCTTTTGGCGACGACAAGGTCGTCTCGGGGACGGTCAACGTCCAACTTGGCGGGACGCTCGGGCCGAGCGAGGTGATGAGCCAGACCGTGACCGACGACGGGGTGTACTATTCGCTCGACGGGCACGTCCACGCGGTGCCCGGTCAGCCCGTGCAACCGCTGCTGCACGCGAACGTGACGGCGGCCGGCCTGCCGGCGCGGTCGGCGCTCTTTTGGGCGGGCGCCTACGAGACGTTGAGCGATTTTGACCCCCTGATCCTGTCGCCGGTCAACGACTATGTGAACCAGACCGCCGAGGCGACTTTCAACGAGTCAGGCTGGTTCCCGCCCGCGCCGATGGGCTTGCAAACGCGGGGAGCAGAGACGAGCCTGGTGATCCAGATGGGGCAGGTTGACCCGTCGGGCCAGCAGGCGAGGTTGTTCAGCGGGATGGAGATGGACCTCTACTACAGCCTGAGCGCCGACCAGACCCCGCCGACGATCACGGTCGTGGGTGGGCTGTACAACCACGTCACGGAGCGGGTGAACGTCAAGGTGGGCGCGACGGACCCGGCGGGCGTGCAGCGCGCCGTGGCGACGTACACGTCAGAACGCGGATTTTTGGACAGTAACGGATATAGTGGTTGGGACAGTGTGGATTTGAGTTTCGACGCCGACTCGCATAAATGGACGGGCAGTTTTCCCGGCGACAACGGGTCGCGCTACTTTGTCCAGGTGGTGGATGGGGCGGGCAACGTGGCCCAGGCGACGAACAAGGGGATGTACTTTGCGCCGGTGGTTGATCCATCAGCGGCCTACTTGGTCTATTTGCCGCTCGTGGTACGCAATCAGTGATGGATGCGGTAACAAAACTGTAGGGGGATGTATGCAGGCCAAATTTGACAAATGGACACACCCCCAGTATGCTCCATAGGCGAACTAAATTGTACTTGATAGCATCGAGTTTGACGAGTTGGTGTGCACCGATATGCAAAAAACGGTCCAAATAGCGTTTGATAGAGTAGAAGGTTTGAAAACGAACGCACATGGATATTCAACTGGTTGGTCGTTTGCATACACAATTTGGTCGCTTGTGTTCACTCAAGAATAAGGAGTTCAACGATGAATACTCGCAAGCTGCTCAATGGATTGGTTGTTCTCACCCTGTTGTTGCCAGCACTGCTGACCGGTAGCCTTGAACTGGTGCAGGCTGCACCGATACCACCTCATACGCTGAATAGCCCCCAAGTTATTGAGCCGAGTACACCTCTCAGCGATTCAGTGGTCCAAAGCCCCCAGGACACGTCAGATCCCGAGATCGAATCCATCACCACTGACAACGCCAACTGGTGGGGCGCCGTGCAGGATGACATCCGCCAATCCGAGTACCATGTCACCTGGCAGGATCAGACACACCTGGCGGATGTGGAAGCGGCCTACCAAGCCCCCAACCGAGCCCACAACTTTCGTACCTACTTCACATCTGAGGGTATCCGCGTCGTTCCGCGCATCCAATCCTCGGAGAGAGAGGATTGGGAGTGGAGTTCAGTCCTCAACGGCTACGGCTATGCGGGCGTCATTCAACCTATCGCAGGCGCACTGACTCAGATCGTGGATGGTAATCACGTCACTTACCGACGGGATGAATCTGTGGCAGGCTCAGAGCAGGATCTAACCGAGTGGTACGTCAACGACGACCGTGGCCTCACACAAGGTTTTATTGTTGCCGCGCCGCCAGACTTGCCATCCACAACTCGCGGCCCGCAGCTCGTTCTCGAGATGGCGATCCTCGGCGATCTCCACCCTACCCTCGACGACGATGCTCAAACTATCGAGTTCAGCACTCGCGGCGGTGTGCACAGCCTGCGTTATGGTGACCTTCACGCCCACGATACAAACGGCCGCCAACTTCCCGTTCACCTTTCTCTATCTTCATCCTATGTCTCTATTTTGGTAGACCACACCACCGCCGTGTACCCTGTCATCGTGGATCTCACCATCACCGGCTTTTCCACCACCGCTTCGACTGGGCTTAGCGCCAGCGCCGACTGGACCGCCGAGGGTGACCAGGAAGGTGCCCAGTTTGGTTACCGGCTAGGCACGGCAGGTGATGTGAATGGAGATGGTTACGCTGACGTCGTTGTCGGCGCACGTTACTATGACAATGGTGAGACGGACGAGGGGCGGGCTTTTGTCTACCATGGTAGCGTTACGGGACTTTCTGCCAGCGCCGACTGGATAGTTGAAAGCGACCAAGCCGATGCTCTGTTTGGTCATCGGGTGGGCACGGCGGGTGATGTAAACGGGGATGGCCACGCCGACGTTATCGTCGGCGCAAGTTACTACGACAATGGCGAGACAGACGAGGGACGGATCTATGTTTTCCATGGGAGTATCAGCGGGCTATCCACTACCGCTGATTGGATAACCGAGAGTGACCAAGTCGGTGCTTGGTTTGGCTGTCGGGTAGGCACTGCGGGTGACGTGAACGGGGATGGTTATGCCGATGTCATTGTCGGGGCAAACCACTACGACAACGGCGAGACGGACGAAGGACGGGTCTTCGTCTACCACGGTAGCGCTCTAGGGCTATCTATGATCCCTGCTTGGGTAGCCGAGAGTAACCAGGCTGAAACCTGGTTTGGTACTGTTGGGACAGCCGGGGATGTGAATGGAGACGGCTACGCCGACGCCATCGTGGGAGCATTCGAATACGATAATGGCGAGACGGATGAAGGGCGAGTCTACGTCTACTATGGCAACGACGGCAGCGGGCGGCCAGTGTTAGCTCGTCAGGAACGCGGCGACGGCAGCGGAATCCCAGTGCCGCCCTGGGGCCTTTCCCACGGTGCAGACGGTTTCCAGGTATCTATGCAGGCCACCGACTCGCTGGGCTGCGGCCAGGCCAAGCTACAGGTGGAAGCCTGTCCGCCTGGCGCAGCCTTTGGCGATGTCGCGTGTCTTGATCATGTCTCGAACAACTGGACGGACGTAACCACCGCCACCACCAGCGTCACCCTCACCGAGACGATCTCCGGTCTCACCCTAAACACACTCTACCGTTGGCGAGCGCGGGTGCTGTACGCGCACCAGACCGTCACTGCTACCAATATCACTCCTCCGCCCAATCCGCCGCATGGCCCCTGGCGGCGATTCCTGGGTCAGTCTATCGAAGCTGACTTGCGTACATCGCAGTCCTCTGCTGGCGTGGCCATCGCCGGCCCGACAACAGGTGTTGTCGACACAACCTATACTTTCACCGCCATCGCAAGTCCGCCAACGGTGACGCTACCTATCACATACACCTGGCAAGCCACCGGCCAGCCTCCGGCAACGCACGTAAACATAACGAACCGGTTGGACGCAATCACCTGTACGTGGAACACGACCGGTACGCAGACCATCACCGTCACAGTCGTCAATACTGAAGGCATAGTCAGCAATACCCATACCATCGTCATCCGAACGCCGTCTCCACCGCAGGTGATTGACATCGCACCGCCGCGCAACGTGGTCACCGCGCCCCTCACTACCAACGTCTCCGCCACCTACGGCCACCCAATGGATGCGGCTACTGTCACCAGCCGCACCTTTGCCCTACACGGAATGCAGTCTGGCTTGGTGACGGCGACTCACGGCGTGATCAATGGCAACACCATCATCGTCACGCCGACGCACTCCTTCCATCAGGGAGAACTGGTGTACGCAGTGACCACCAAGGGCACGCTCAATGTCACCGGCACAGGGCCGCTCACCGCCACCCAATGGCAGTTCAACGCCGGGGAGGTTACCAACCGCTGCGTGGAGGGCTTTAGCGAGGTCTATGCCGGGAGCTTGGCGGGTGTGTATCAGGGCAATGTGGCGTGGGGGGATTACGACAGCGACGGCGATCTGGACATCCTCCTGACCGGGGTTGACGGCGGCACTCGCATATCCAAAGTGTATCAGAACACAGGCGGCGGTTTCAGTGAGGTTTATACCGGAAGCTTGACTGGCGTGACAAACAGCAGTGTAGCCTGGGGAGATTACGACAACGACGGTGACTTGGATATCCTCTTGATGGGAAATAGCGATGGCGGTATCCCTATCTCCAAGGTATATCAGAATACAGACTTCGGTTTTACCGAGGTCTATGCTGGGAGTTTGATAGGCGTGGAGGAGGGCAATGTAGCGTGGGGTGATTATGACAATGACGGCGACTTGGACATCCTCTTAACGGGGCTTGACAGTGAAGCCACTCGCATGTCCAAAGTGTATCAGAACACAGGTAACGGCTTCAGTGAGGTCTATACCGGGAGCCTGGCGAGTGCGGGATGGAGCGACGCGGCATGGGGAGATTACGACAACGATGGTGACCTGGATATTCTCTTGGCAGGGCAGGATGACTCTAGCAATAGCGTCAGGGTATACCGGAATCAAGGCGAGGGTGGATTTGTTGTAGAAAGCGCTGCCAGTTTCATCGGCGTGTACCAGAGCTCGGTAGCGTGGGGAGATTACGACAATGACGGCGATCTCGACATCCTCTTTGCAGGTAATAAAAGTGGCTCGCCATCCCTTATCACCAAAATATATCGAAATGATGGGGGAGGTACATTTAGCGAGGAGACGAATGCTAGTTTACCCGGAGTGAACTTGGGATCGCTGGCTTGGGGTGACTATGACAACGACGGTGATCTCGACATTCTCCTCACAGGCTGTGATGACTATCCTGGAGGCTGTGCCAGCCACCTTGCTGCGGTATACCGGAATGACGGAGGAGGCACATTTATCACTGAGGCCAATGCGAGTCTGCCGGGTGTGGCAGGCAGCAGCGTGGCGTGGGGGGATTACGACGACGACGGTGACCTGGATATCCTCTTGACGGGGGCTAATTATGGTGGCTACATCTCAAAGATATACCGCAACGACGACTGCTCGGATAACCAACCGCCAACTATCTCGGACATTGCCGACCAATCCACTGCCGTGGGCGTGGCGGCGGGGCCGCTTCATTTCACGGTTAGCGACACCGAGACGGACGCCGCGGCTCTGGTGCTCAACGGCGCATCGTCGAATGTCGCGCTGGTACCACCGGCAAACATCGTCTTTGGCGGCAGCGGTGCAAACCGCACCGTCACCGTCACGCCGACGGCGGGGATGACAGGGACAGCTACCATCACCATCACCGTGAGCGACGGGGATCTGGAGGATAGCAATAGCTTTGTGCTGACCGTGGGGGCTAATGCGCCGCCAACGTTCACTAGCACGCCGGTCGAGGCGGCAACTGTGAGCGTGGTTTACACGTATGACGTCACCGCCACCGATTCCGACGCGGGTGACGTCCTAACCATCACCGCCACGACCAAGCCAGGTTGGCTCGCGTTAACCGACCACGGTGGCGGAACCGCTATACTCAGCGGCACGCCAGACACGGCGGGGGAGTATGCCGTCGTGCTCCAGGTTAGCGATGGTGAGGCAAGGGACACGCAAGCCTTTACCATTACCGTCGTAGCCTTCTGTGTGCCGTTGACCGAGACTGGCATCGCTGGACCAACTGAAGGTTACACTGGCAATCCTTATGTTTTCACAGCCGTCATTACCCCCTCCGATGCTATCACACCCATCACCTACACATGGTCGCCTGCGCCGGATAGCGGGCAGGGAACAGATAGCGCCAGCTATGAGTGGAGTACTCCTGGCATCTATACCATCACGCTAATAGTAGAGAACTGTGGTGGGCCAGTTAGCGATACCCATGCCATCGTCATCAGCGCGCCACCGCCAGCAGGCGATCCCCACGAACCCGACGACACCTGCAACGAGGCATCCTCCATCACCACCGATGGTTCTGTCCAATTCCACACCTTCCACATCCCTGGCGATGAAGACTGGGTCTCCTTCCAGGTTGTCTCTGGCACCGAATACCTCGTCGAGGCGCTGACCCCTGTCACCTCCACCGCTGACATCGTGCTGGAAATCTATGATGCCTGCGCTGCTCTGCCTGTAGACAGCCAAGGTTATGTCTTTTCCCCTGACGTCCGTTTGCAGTTCAAGGCCCCCTCCACCGGCATCTACTACCTGCATCTGTTCAACCAATACTCCGATGTGGCTGGAACGGACGTCGCGTATCATCTCTCTGTCCGCGCGCTGGGCGACGAGCCTACGCCGGGAGCGCTGGTGTTAGTAGCCGGACGGTACAGACCAAACGATTCCTTGCAGCGCAACATTCACAACGTCACCAACGCGGTCTATCGTCTCTTCCAGGACAATGGCTACAATAGCGACCGCATCTACTATCTAGCCACCAGTCTGAACCTGGACGCCGATGACGACTCCTGGCCCGACGTAGACGCCTACGTGAGCAGGACGACACTCGAACAAGCCATCACTGAATGGGCAGTGGAAAAGGTGGGACCAGATCGAGCCTTTACTCTCTACTTTATGGACCACGGCAGCCCTGACCTTTTCTACCTGGATGGACCGAACGAAACGGTGAGTCCTGACGACGTAAACGGGTGGCTAAATACACTGGAGGCCGCCGCTCCCGGCGTGAAGGTGAACGTCATTGTCGAGGCGTGTCACGCGGGAAGTTTCGTGGATAACCTGGCCAAAAACGGCCGGGTGGTGATTGCTTCGACCCGGGCCACAGCTCCAGCCTGGAGCTCGCCGGAGGGGGCGATCTTTTCGGACGCTTTCGTGGACGCCCTGTCACGCGGGATGAGCCTGTACGGCAGCTTTGAGGATGGAAAGGGAGCGACGCGCGCGCACGGCCAGACGCCCTGGCTGGATGACGATGGAGATGGCAAGCCGAACCGCGCGCAGGATGGCCAGGAAGCAGCGCGGCGTGGATTCGCCTACGCCGGGACGCTAGCCGGGCCGGAAAAGTGGCCGCCCTACGTCGTGTGGGCGGAGGTCGGCCCGGTGCAGGAGGGCGCAGGCGTGATCACGGCAGAAGTGTTGGATGATAAGAACGTACTGAGCGCGTGGGCGGTGATCTACAAGCCCTCGTACACGCCGCCGGAGCCGGGGCCAGAGATGGTACAGGAGACGCTGCCGACGGTGATGTTGTTCGATCAAGACGGGGACGACGTGTACACCGGTCTCTACGAGAACTTTGACGAACTTGGGGGGTACCGGGTCGTAGTGTACGCGGTGGATGGGGAAGGATTCGAAGGGAGACCCAGGGAGGTCGCGGTGCGCACGGGATGGTTGCTTTACTTACCGACGGTGATGAGACAATAGAAGGAAGTTCGCGTCCACACTGATTGATATGCAAAAAATGGCCAGAAGAGCGTTTGTATATATGAGGATGTGATGCGCAAGACGTGATGCGCAATCTCACTCCACTTTACGTTTTACTCTTTACGACAGGAGGTGACGACAAACGAACGAACATTCACTCGTTTCCCAAATCAATTCGCCAACCTTGGCTAAACTGTGATACAATTAAGGAGCTAGATCATGAAAAAGAAAATCATTTCCTTCGCATTGCTCATTCTGATGGGCCTTGCCGGACTTTTTGTCCTGGGGTTTGCTACATCAACAAACGCTCAAGGTGTGGACATTGCCTCTGCGGTGCAAGCTCCGGTCATCCCATCGTTCTCAGAAGATATGAAAGCGGTGACCAAGACAGAGGCAACCACCTGCACCATCTCCTACGACAAGACCGCCTCCCCCACTGAGGTGGACGCCGGCGGCGTGACGACGGTCACCCTCTCGCTCCAGGCCACGGGTGCCTGTGACGCGACCAGCAGCCCGGTGGACGTGATGCTGGTCCTCGACCGCTCCGCGAGTATGTGGGGGCAGACGATGACCAATTCCAAGGCCGCCGCCATCACGTTCGTCAACCTGATGAACCTGCCTCCGGACCAGGTGGGCGTGGCGTCCTTTGGCAGCAGCGGTGCTGCTACACTCGACTCTCCCCTCACCCTGGATAGTTCAACCGTGATTACCGCCATCAACAGCCTGCGTACCGGTGGGTTGACGGACATCGAGGAGGGATTGGCGCTTGCAGAGACCGAGCTGATCACCAGCGGTCGTCACATCACCACCCACGTGCCTTTACTCGTCATCCTCTCGGATGGCCGTCACAACGAAACCACCGCTGGCGAACTGCAAGCCACGGCGGATCGCATCAAGGACTCCGGTATCCGCATCATCTCCATCGGCCTGGGTAATAAGGCGGACGAGAACCAGTTGCAGGCCATCGCCTCCTCGACCAACGATTACTACTACGCTCCTACCTCCTCGGACCTGGTCGCCATCTACCAGAGCATCGCCGGTACAGTGCGAACGCCCGCTCGGCACATCGTCATCACCGATACGTTGAGCAGCTACGTCTCCCTCACTCCGAACTCCTTCCAAGGCCCCCTTATTCCCACAATCGACGGCGATCAGATCGTCTGGTACGTAGCATCCGTGCCCACCAGCGCCTTGACGCTGGAATACCAAGTGGTGATGACAGACACACCCGGTACCTGGGACACCAACGACAGCGCCGTCGTCGCCTACGTTGACGCCGACGGCAACGACGCATCCTTCACCTTCCCGGTCCCCCAGGTCACGGTGAACTCCCAGTGCGGCCGCCCCACCCTGAACGACATCCAGCCCGCCTGGGGATGCGTGGGCGAGGATATATCGGTCTCGCTGCTGGGCGGCGGGTTCATAAATCCCACTGCATCCATCGGCGCTCAAGCACTGACCATCCACGGTTTCCGAAATAACTTTATCAGCGCCACTCTGTCTGCTGGCCTGGGAGCGGGGAGCTATGACGGCGGCGTGGCCAACGATTGCGCGTACAGCGCAACGCTGCCCGGCGCTTTCACCCTCTACCGCGCCCCAAGCGTGTTGAGCATCCGCCCGCCGGAGGGGTACGGCGACCTTCCCTCGGACATCACGATCTGCGGGGAATCGTTCGCGCCTGGCACGGAGATGTTCATCGAGGACCCCGTCAGCGGCACTCTCGCTTTGGAGAACCAGGCCGCCTACGGCGAAACCTGCCTGGTCGGCGCGGCACCGGAGAACCTGCAGCCCGGCGAGCACATCATCACCGTGCAGGGGCCCTGCGGTGAAGTGACCACTACTTACCGCGTGCTCCCCGAGACGCTCAACGACGACCTGTGGGGTATGGCAGAGGAGCTGTGGGTAGCACCCTCCATCTGTGCCCGTGAGTGTGACGATATCACGATGGGTCTCGTCGTCCACCGGCGCGGCGGGAAGGATCCCTTGCAGAACGTCGCTGTGCGCTTCTATGAAGGAGACCCAGAGACAGGAGCGGTGATCGGTGTTGGGACAGTTCCCTTGCTCCCGCCCAGAGCTGGTACCAGCTTGAGCGCGCGTATCAGCGGTTTCAGCACCTCGTCCGTGGATTGGACGCCCAGTCAGGGAGTAACAAGCTACACGCTCTACGCAGTGATCGACCCGGACGGCGCAGTCACAGAGGACATCGAGGACAACAACGTAGTCAGCCGCACGGTGCAGGTGCTGCCGTGTGGGCCGGGTGTGGACGTTCTAGCCCCACACGTGGATGCGTTCAGCATCAAAGGTGGGGCAGATACCACTTACGACGCTGGAAACTCGCTCTTCATCAGCGCCAGTGACACCCTGCCCGGACCGCACACTGGCGTCGCGAATATGAACTTTGTCGAGTACCTGTTCAACGAGGCGGCCGCGGTCTGGATACCGGTGCAGGTCAGCGGTTGGCAGTCCTACACCCAGGCGGCCGACTGGAACCTCTACCCTGAAGGCGGCATGCGCTTCTTGCAGGCCTGGGTCAGCGATGGGGCGGGGAACATCTCCCCCTATCCCTACTTCCAGTACATCAACTACATCAAGCCCTGCGCCGCCGTCTCGCGCGACGGCGTGCGCATCTACCGCCAGCACGTGGAGGAAGGGGACTGGCTGCACGTGGAGGTAGCCCCGTGTAGCGGCGATCCAGACCTCTACGTCTGGCCGCCGTACTGGGAGGAAGGGGTCCCACCCTGGGTGAGCGCCGATTATGGCGATGCCATCGAGCGGCTCTCCATTCCCATCACGACCACGGGCGATTACCAGATCGAGGTCTATGGCTACACAGCGGCCCGGTACAACATCAACATCGAGGTGGAGCCATCCGGCAGCGAAACGATGCGGGCAAGAATGCCCAGGACAAGCACTCCTCCGGCCGTCCGTGCAGTGCTGGGCAAGTTCTGGCGCTCCATTCCAGCCATACCGCCGGGTAGCACGCCAGGCACAAACACCATACCGGTCGGACCAGCGCCCTATCAGCCCTTGTCGAGTTACCGGATTTACCTACCGCTGGTTCTGCGTAACTCAGTAGGCAGTGGTCAATAAGCAATAGTCAGCAGGCCGGGTATCGCACCAGCGGCCTGGCCTGCTGCTGTGTGATCTGTGATTAACGCGCAACCTCTGGTTGCCGACCACTTTGCAGATCTATCCAATATGGAGGAAAAGATGAAACAGAGTAAAGCGCTTATCCTGGCTCTCGGACTTTGCTTCCTGGGAGCCAGCTTTGTCCTGGCTTTGGCCCACACGAGCCTGGCAGAGGAAGCTGGTCCCAATGAGACGATCCCTCAGGCCCCCAACCAGGCGCTGTCGGATTTGGTGTTGGACGAATTCACAATGACACCTGAGCGACCGCGCGTCAACGAGCCGGTCACGATCACGATCCAGGTGCGCAACGCCGGGGCGGGCGAAGGGCCGGGTTGGCGGGTGAACCTGTACGTCGATCCGCCTGACCAGCCGCCGACATCCACGACGCCCTACTCAAAAACGACAGCGGCGTTTATCCCTTTCCCGCCAGGAGCCACCGCCACCGTCGAGCTTTCCGGCTATACCTTTGCCACTCCCGGCTGTCAGCATGTGCTCTATGCCTGGGCCGACCCCAACGAGGGCATCCCGGAGAGCGACGAGACGAACAATATGCGTGCGCTCTACCTCTGCGTGGACCCCAGCGAACCCGACGTGCCCGGCGCGGATGAATACGAGCCGGACGACGACTGCTCCGCCAGCGCGTCGTCCATCAGCACCGATGGCACGCCCCAGGTGCGCAGTTTTGTCCCGGTGACCGACACGGATTACGTCCAGTTTCAGGTTACGGAAGGCGTGAGCTACACCATCACTGCGGCGGGCACCGGTAGAGATGCCGATCCCAATATCGAGATCAGCGACTCGTGTAACTTTGCGCCCCCGTTTGGCGTTACCGCGCGCGTGGATTTTGTGGCTCCCACCAGCGGGACGTATTATTTAAGGCTGACAAACAATGAGCAGGATCCAGACCCGAATCACACGACCTATCAGTTGACGGTTCAGGAAGCGCCCACGGGCGATCCGCCGATTCTCTTTTCCATCTCGCCCGACTCGGGCGTCAACGACCGCAACACCAACGTGATCATCACCGGCACACAATTTATCTTCCCCACGCTGGCGGAGCTGTGTCTTTACCGGGATGACAGTTGTACCGACGACTGTACACAGTTGTCGGACACTTCGTGGCGCAGCACCCAGAAGCTATACGCCGTCGTCCCCACCAACCTGGATGCAGGGAGCTACTGTGTCCAGGTAACGAATCCCGGTGGAAAGCGCGATCGCCTGCCCGATGCCTTTACCGTCTACCCTGCTCAACCTCTCCCCGACGACGTCGTTCCCAACCAGGGGTATGGGGACGTGTCCACAGACCTGCACATCTACGGCTTTAACTTTGCAGAAGGGATCTCGCTGACCATCGGTACAGAGGGTTTGGAGAACGTCAAGGTCATCAACGGCACTCACGTTCTGGCGACCTTGCCAGGAGGAGAAGGGGGACTGCTCCCCGGAACCTATGACCTGACAGCCAGCTACCCTGAAGGCACGCCAGGGGAACTGGCGGATGCCTTCACCGTCCTTCTTCCCCAGGAAGATCTGTATGCTCAGAGCGACGAGTTGTGGCGAGACCCGCCGACGCCTCACGCGGGCGAGCCGATGAACCTGGGCCTGGTCGTCCACCGCCGGGGCGGCAACGATCTACTTATCGATCTGACGGTCCGCTTCTCCGTCAACGGCACGCCCATCGGTGACGCGGTCATCCCGCTCATCGCCGTGGATGGTCAGGTGAACACCAACTATGTTCCGTACACGCCGCCCGCGGAGGGTGTCTACACGGTGACGGCCACCATTGACCCTGATCAAACTGTGTCCGAGTCCACGCGGGCCAACAACACGGTCACCCGCACGATCGAGGTGCTGCCTGCGACGGGTGATACGCAAGCCCCTCACGTGGACAGTTTGACGATCGACGGCGAGAGCGGGCAAGTGGTGACTGCGACCCAGGTGCTGCTATCCGCGACGGCTACCGACGTGGGAGGCAGCGGGGTGGCAGAAATCCGCTACATCGAGTTTGAATACAACCAAGGCGCGCAATTGTGGGTGCCGGTACAGGACAGCCATTGGCGAAACTATACCCTGAACCACTCCAACTATGCCTGGACGCTCACGCCGGTGGGCGGCATCCACTACATCCAGGCCTGGGTCAAGGATGCGGCCGGGAACATCTCCCACTATCCCTATCAGCGGTACGTCAACTATATGCCGCCGACCGAGGGAGTGGGCCGCGACCAGGTGCGCATCTACCGGCGGACGCTGGCCGTCAGCGAGACGCTTCACGTCACCCTGACGCCGATCTCGGGAGACCCGGACCTCTACATCTGGGCGCCGGACTGGCAGAGCGGACGTCCGCCCTGGGTGAGTAACCTGGAGGGCAGCGAGGTGGACGAGGTAATCTTTTCCGCGCCGGTGGCTGGCGTCTACCAGATCGAGGTCTATGGCTACACCTCGGCGCGGTATCAACTGGGCATCGCAACAGGGACAGCGGCAGCTCGGGCCTCGCGGTCATCCATAGGCATACAGGGGTTCAAGCGCTGGCTCCAGTCCCCAACTGGCGCCGGCGAGCCGCCGAACGATAGCAGCCCTCCCCCTCTCGTGTCGCTAGCTCGCGTCGTGATCGGGGATGAGGCGGTGGATACAGGCATGGTCAACACGGCGTACACCTTTACCGCCACCGCCGGTTTCCCCGTCACAGGCACGATCAGTCTGCCTATCACGTACACCTGGCAGGCCACCGATCAGTCGTCGGTGAAAGAGACAAAAGCCAGCGTGAACAGCGATGCCGTGTTCACCTGGTCCACGGAGGGCCTCAAGACTGTCATCGTCACGGCAGAAAATGCCGAGAGCAGTGTCGTTACGTATCACACGGTCTCTGTCAGCACGGGCTGGCAAGTCTACCTGCCGGTGGTGATGCGCGGCTCAAGTTTTCAATAGGTTCGTAGGCGGGTGCTCATACCTGCTCTCCGGTATGGCGGCTGGCGCGCTTCTGCGCGTAGAGCCGCCGTACCGGAATTTGTCCTAATGAGAGAAGAATCATGACCGAAGAACGGGAACAACTGGAACAAGCCATTGTCGCTATGGAAGCCCAGCGCGCTATCCTGGGCGACGAGACGGTCGACACCATGATCGCCGTCGCGCGCGAAAAACTGGACGCGCTGGACACAGCGACCCTTGCCGCACCACAGCGCAAACAGATCACGGTTCTCTTTGCCGATGTCTCTGGATTCACGGCGATGTCAGAGACGATGGACGCCGAGGATGTGAGCGACACGATGAACGCCCTCTGGACCCGAATTGACGGAGCGATCACAGCTTACGGCGGCACGATTGACAAGCACATCGGCGACGCGGTGATGGCCCTCTTTGGCGCGCCGACCGCCCGCGAGGACGACCCCGAGCGGGCGATCCAGGCGGCGCTGGCGATGCAGGCCGAGCTGGCCGCTTTCCGCGAGGAACGGCAGGTCAACCTGGCGATGCGCATCGGGATCAACACGGGCCCCGTGCTGTTGGGACAGGTGGGAACGACGTTTGAATACACGGCGATCGGAGACACGGTCAATCTGGCCGACCGGTTGGAGTCCAGCGCGCCAGTGGGGGGCATTCTCATCTCACACGATACCTATCGTCACGTGCGCGGCATCTTTAGCGTACAGGTGCCGGATCCGATCCGCGTCACGGGCAAGTCTGAGCCGGTGCAGGTCTATGTGGTGCAGGGAGTCAAACCGCGTACTTTCCGCGTGCCCACTCGAGGTGTGGAGGGGATCGAGACACGTATGATCGGGCGGGAGGCTGAACTGGCGCAGCTACAAAAAGCCCTCTATGCAGTCCTGGAGGGAGGCAATATGCGCATGGTCACCGTCGTCGGCGACGCCGGGGTCGGCAAGTCGCGCCTGCTCTACGAGTTCAGAAATTGGGTTGAATTGCTGCCCGAGAGGGTGATAACCTTTCGGGGCCGAGCCAGTCAGCAAAGCAGCAATCTGCCGTATTTCCTCATCCGCGACTTTTTTGCGTCCCGGTTTGAGATCAAGAACAGCGACAACGCAGACGTGGCTCGGGAAAAATTAGAGCAGGGCATCCGCCGTCTTGTGAGCGGAAACGCCGCGAGCGGAGACGTTGCGAACGAGGACGTTCGGGCAAAGACCGCAGAGATCGCCGCACATTTCATCGGCCATCTGATCGGTCTGGACTTTTCATCGAGTCCCTACCTGCGCGGGATCCTGGGCGACGCCCGGCAGATACGCGACCGCGCCTTCCATCACATCACGCAGTTATTTACTATGGCGACGCAGAGATCAGTGTTGCTCATGCTAGACGACCTGCACTGGGCCGACGATGGTTCGCTCGATTTGCTCGAGCATCTGGCGCGGGAATGCCGCTTCACCCCCCTGCTCATCATCGCCTTGACCCGTCCGGAGCTCTATGAGCGCAGAGCGGCGTGGGCAGATGAAGCGCATCAGACCCGGCTGGAACTACGCCCTCTCTCCGAGTTGGATAGCCGCCATCTGGTCACCGAGATATTGCGCGGGGTTGAGCAGATGCCAGCAGACTTGAGTGATTTGATTGTGGAGAGAGCAGCGGGCAATCCTTTCTATACCGAGGAATTGATCAAGATGCTCGTCGAAGACGAGATCATCGTGAAAGAAGAGGGCCGGTGGAGTGTGGAGCTAGGGCGACTGGCCCGGGTGGAGGTACCGCCGACGCTGATCGGCGTGCTCCAGGCGCGGCTGGACAGGTTGCCGCCGCCGGAACGGGAGGTGTTGCAGTGCGCCGCGGTGGTAGGGCGAGTATTTTGGAACGGAGTGGTGGAACAGTTGCGGGATACCATCAGCGCCCAGGAAAGCGAGACGGGCCAAGTGTTGGCGACGTTGCGGGGCAAGGAACTCATTTTTGAACGGGTGACATCGACCTTTGCAGGGGAGGAGGAATTCTCCTTCAAACACTCGATGCTTCACGAGGTCACGTATGAGAGCGTGCTACTGCGGCAGCGGCGGGCTTGTCACACCCAGGTGGCGGCTTGGCTCGCTGCTCAGGGCGGCGAGCGGGGCGCTGAGTACGCCGGTCTGATCGGCGAGCACTATGAACAGGCAGAAGAGCAAGCGCGGGCCGCAAAATGGTACGCTCAGGCTGGCCGGCAGGCCCAGGATACGTACGCACCCAAAGCAGCCATCGGCTACTACCAGAAGGCGCTGGCTTTCTTACCTGATGTGCCTTTGGAAGCCCCACAACGGCTCGAATTATACCGGGGATTGGGCCAGATGTTGTTGTGGCAGACGCAATTCGAGGCGGCAACCGAGACGTATATAGCAATGCGAGAGGTAGCGGAAGCGGCCGGGGATCTGGCGGCCCAGGCGCGCGCCTGGGAGGGCCTGTCGGCGGTCCAACAGATGCAAGGGGACAATCGCGCCGCGCTGGAGAGCGCCGGGCGTGCGGAAGAGATCGCCCGGGCCGCGGGCGCGCCGGGCCAGGAGACCCTGGCCCGGGCTTTGTGGCGCAAGGGGCAGGTCTCTTCGGATCTGGGAAAAGCGGAGGAAGCATTATCGTTGGGCAAGCAGGCGCTGGCGCTAGGCGGTGAACTGGGCGCCAAACGCATCGTAGCCGACAGCCTGGGCTTGCTCGGCTGGGTTCACCAGACCCTGGGGCGCTACGAGCAGGCTGCCCATTACTTTGATCGGGCGCTCGACCTGGCGTGTGAGTTGGACGACCGGGTGCTGGCGGGCAGAACGCTGACCACGCTGGGCATCATTGCCGCCAAGTCGCGCCGGGATTATCAAAAGGCGGCGGCATTTTTGCACGAAGCACTGTCCATCGTTCAGGGTATCGGCCACCGTTTCGGCGAGATCGTCATCCTTCACAACCTGGCCGGGGTGTGGGTCAAGCTGGCCAAGTACCAGGCCGCCGAGACCGAGCTACGACGGGTCATCAGCGTGGCGGAAAGCGTGGGATGGAGCGACCTTTCGGCGACGTATGACTTTTTGGCGCAGGCCTATCTGGGCCAGGGAAAGGCGAGTGAGGCGCTGGCAGCCGCTGTGCGGGCGCTGGAGTTGGGCCAGGAAAGCGAGCTACAGGAGGACATCGGCAAAGCCTGGCGTGCGCTGGGGATGGTGCTGGCCGATGCCTTGGCACCTGAATCCATCGCTATCAGGGAGGAGATGCTCGACGCCCGGGTCTGTTTTGCCAGGGGCTTGCAGATTTTCACCGAGACGGGAATGGAGGACGAGCGAGCGCGGACGCTGCAAGCCTGGGCGAAGTATGAGATAGAGAGGGGAGATAGAGAGCAAGGAGAGGGAATGGAGCAGGAAGCGCGAGAGATTCTTGCGCAGTTGGGGATTGAAGTGTGAGGCGTATTGCGTAATTTTGTAGATTCGACAGGAAGGGATTTTACGGATGGTCGTTGGGATTATCTGTGGTCAGTCCTTCAGCATCAGCCACGTTGAGCTGGTCATCAGCGGAGAGAAAGGTCAATGGGAGCAGGTGAGCGGCACGGAGGGCTTGGTGCGCCACGAGAGCCGAAGCCAGTTGTACCGCGTCGTAGGCGCGCAACGGATGCCGCTCCAAAAGATCGCGCGCCAGGGTCACGATGTCCAGATCCAACTCCACAAATTCGTATTCTGCGGCGCTGTGGCCGGTAAATGCCTGGGCTGCAACGTCGCAATCGGCGGCTGGGACGGAACCATCCCGTCTGCGACGCGCCAGCGCGCTGTACATCTCGACCATGGTGATGCGCGCCGTGAGCAGCATGTGACCGGAGGCCGGGGCGGCCAATGCACGCACCCACGCAGTGCCGGTCTCCTGAACGTACCGCTTGCACAGCGCGCTGGTGTCCAGGTAATACGTCGTCATCGCCCTTCCCGCTCTGCAATGACGAGTTCCGAAAGAGGACCTGCCGCCGCCAGTGCGTCGGCAGCCGCCGCTAATTGTGCTTCCGAGACCGGTTGGATGGGATCGGCCGGGGGACGCGGTCGGATGACGCCAGCGTCCAGCAATGCCTGGCGCACCTGTCGCCGTTCCTCCTGTGCCGTAGGAACCGGAGCGATGATTTGGATCTGGACGTGGGTACGTTCGGGCAGCACAAGGGGGGTCAATGGACGCAGTACGCCTCGTTCATATACAGCGGCAATCGTTTCGCTCATCTTTATCTCTCCTGGTGGGTAGTGTCTGAATTGTAGCACAGCGAAGGGCAGTCGTCAATTTGCGATAAACATTGATTCGCGCATTCGATAGAAAGGAGCTTAAAAATGAACACCCACAAACTATTCAACGGCTTACTCATTCTCGCCTTGCTGCTGCCAACCTTGCTGACCGGCAGCCCGATACCGACGCGGGCGGCGGAACCGCTGAATCCACTGAACGCGAACCAGAGGTTGCGAACCGAGGGTTCGTATGAAACCGCTGACCAAGCGACCGGACGCCCACATCCCAAGCCAAGTGTTGACGAACCCGGTCGCACCATCGGAGGCGATCCTATCAATGGCTTGGGCGCGCCTCTCAACGATCTCAATGGATTCAGCAACGAACCTTGGTTCGCGTTCAGCGCTTCAGCGGTACAATCCTCCCCTGGCTCCCACACCTGGGACACCGACGCCGACTTTGGCTCCGGTACCTTCACCGATACCCAGGCCATCACCGACAGCGTCCGCCTGACGCAAACCAGCGGGGACTATGTGCCTGCGGGTGAGTACCTCAGCGCAGTTTATGACGCTGGAGACCTGGTGGACTGGGCTATGTTCGCTTACACCGCCACCGTCCCCGCCAACACCACGCTGACCCTCTACACCCGCGTAGGAAACACTGCCACGCCGGATACCCACTGGACAGCCTGGTTCACCCACACCGTCACCTCAACCCCGCTACCCCAACGCGCTTCCCACTACATCCAGTTCAAGGCAGTATTGACCTCTGCTTTGACGACCACGACCCCGATACTGGATGCGGTCGCGGTTGCCTGGGATGGGTTAAACTACACCGAGGTAGGCGGTTTTATCGCCAGCAACACCACCTGGACCGCCGCGGACAGTCCCTACCTAGTCGCCGAGAACGTGTTAGTGTACGAAGGCGTGACGTTGGAAGTAGAGCCGGGCGTCACCGTCTGGTTCAGCGACACTCGCGCCTTGCAAGTACTTGGTACACTCGTCGCCATTGGCAGCGCCATGCAGCCCATTACCTTCACCTCCTGGCACGTGCAGGGGCAGCCAGACGATTGGGGAGCCATAGTATTCGGCGACACGGCGACAGTCGCTACCTTTGACGACGACGGAAACTACTTGAGCGGCTCGGCTTTGCAGTACACCACCGTCGAGTATGCCGGTTGGGGAAGTTTCGAGTACGCAATAGATGCCCCAAATACCACCGTCTATATGGATCATTGCACCATCCGTCACAATGGGGGCGGGGGGCTGCGGGTGGGAGGAAATGGAAACTATGTCACCCACAACACCATTAGCGACAACACCACTAACACTAAAGGTGGCGGTATCTACAACGATGGCTCATCCACGACTATCAGTGAAAACACCATCAGCAATAACTCTGCTGATGGCGGTGGTGGCATCTACAATACGGGCTCTTCCACGGCTATCAGTAGCAATATCATCAGCAACAATTCCACAAAGTTCTCCTCTGGCGGCGGCATCTACAACTACAGTCATTTCGCGACTATCAGTGAAAACACCATCAGCAATAACTCTGCCGGCGACGGTGGTGGCATCTACAACATAGGCTCTTCCACGACTATCAGAGACAATATCATCAGCAACAACTCCGCAGGCTTCCCCGGCGGCGGTGGGGGCGGCGGCATTTGCAATGATGATCACTCTTACGCGATCATCAGCGGAAACACCATCAGCAATAACTCCGCAAGGTTCTTTGGCGGCGGCATCTACAACACAAGTCACTATCCCGTGGTCATTAACAGCAACATCATCAGTGGCAACACTGTGACCGTAGGCAATGGCGACGACGATGGCGGCGGTATCTACTGGCGTGATGGTAGCGGTGATGTCACCTACAACACCATCATCAGCAACACTACTGCCAGCGGCAGTACCGGTGGTGTGTATGTAGAATATGTAGAAGAAGATTACCCCAACATTCACTACAACACCATCAAGGACAACGACGGCTATGAGATCTACAATGACAATGGCTTTAGCACCACCCGTCTGGATGTCCGCTACAACTGGTGGGGCGCGACGGACGAGGCTGCGATCAAGGGGATGATTTTTGACTGGTGGAACGACGGCGGCAAGGGTCTTGTGGACTACAACCCCTACCTGACCAGCCGCCCCGACCTGAAACCGGTCGGCGTCAATCTCAACGGACACATGACCGGTCTGGTGGACACCCCCTACACCTTCGACGCCAGCGTCTACCCCGCCGCGGCGCTCACCCCTATCACCTTCACCTGGCAGGCCACGGAGCAAGCGGAGGTCACACACGTGGGCGACGCGTTGTACGACACGGCCAGTTTCACCTGGACGATCACCGGTACAAAGACGATCACCGTCACCGTCAGCAACAGCGAGGGAGCAATCTCCACGACCCACACCATCGTCATCGATGAACCCTCCAATCGCGACGCCTACGAAGTGGATGACACCTGTGCCGAGGCGAAAGAGATCGCCACTGACGGAACGCCGCAGGTCCACACCTTTCACACCGCCGACGACGAGGATTGGGCCTTTTTCCAGGCCAGTGCCGGTACCACCTACATCGTCGAAGCCAGCATCCCAGACGATTCGGAGGCGGACGTGGCGCTCGAGATCTATGACGCTTGCGGCGCTGTCCCCACCTTCGAGCAGGACAATGCTTTCAGCCCCGGCGCCAGCCTGAACTTTGACTCGCCCGTGGATGGCCCGCTCTATCTGCGCCTGGCTAATGCCCGTGATACGAGTGGCGAAGAGGCAGCCACTTACTACCTCTCAGTGCGCGGGCTGGCGGAGGAGGCTCCGACGGGTGCGGTAGTCATCGTCGCTGGGAAAGTCAAGCCAGATGATATCCTCCAGTCGAATATCTACCACGTCACCAACTCAGCCTACCGGCTCTTTCTGGCGAACGGCTACGGTGACGGCAGCATCTATTACCTGGCCCCCGACACTAGCCTGGACGCCGATGGCGATGGAAGCCCCGACGTGGACGGCATCCCCACCCGGACCAACCTGGAGCAGGTCATCACCGAATGGGTGAGCGAGACGGTAGGCGCCGATCTCCCCTTTACGCTCTATATGATGGACCACGGGACCTACGACGGGTTTCACCTCAACTTTCTCAACAACCAACCCCAGACGGTCAGCGCCTTTGAGTTGGACAACTGGTTGGACCAGTTAGAGGCCACCCGGCCAGACATCAAGATCAACGTGATTATTGATGCCTGCCGATCGGGAAGTTTCATCGACTTACAGGAGATGGTCAGCGGACCTGAACGAGTAGTGATCGCCTCCACCGGCGCTTATGCCGACGCATTTGCCTCTCAGGACGGCGCGCTCTTTTCCGATGCTTTCATCGCCGCGTTGGGCCGGGGGATGAGCCTGTACAGCAGCTTTTCGGAGGCGAAATGGGCGGTACAGCAAGCGTTCCCCGGTCGTCAGACTCCCTGGCTGGACGACAACGGCGACGGCCAGCCCAACGGTTCAACGGACGGGCAGGAGGCGGCGCAGCGCGGGTTCGCCTACGCCGGGACGTTTGCCGATATCTCGTGGCCGCCGTACATCGCGCGGGCCGGCTTCAACCAGGAGACCGGGAGTATGGTGGCAGAAGTGCAAGTGCAGGAGAGCAAGACCATCTCGGAGGTGTGGGCGCTGCTCTATGCCCCCTCCTACGAGCCGCCAGAATCGAGCGAGGAACTGGAAAAAGAAAACGTGCCCAAGGTGGTGTTGACGGATCCGGACGAGGACGGCCTGTACACGACAACGACGACCGAGTTCGTGGAACAGGGCGCGTACCGGGTGGTCGTCTACGCGATGGACGACGAGGGGCTGAACGCGAGGCCAAAAGAGGCGTCCTCCGAGACGGTGAATCACGCGCCCAACACGCCATCCAATCCCACCCCCGACGACGACGCGACCGACGTGTTCATCAACCAAATGCTCAGTTGGCAGGGCGGAGACCCCGACGGCGACCCAGTGGAGTACACTGTCACCTTTGGCACCGTCGATCCGCCACCGGTCGTGGCGACCCGCGATGTGCCCAACTACACGCCCGGCGACCTCATCACCAGCACCCAATACTATTGGTCAATCGAAGCCAGCGACGGGTTGAGCACCACGACTGGCCCGGTGTGGAGCTTTACCACCGCCGCCGAGATTCCGTCCAACGAGGCGCCCAACACTCCTTCTGATCCTGACCCGGCTGACGACGCAACCGATGTGCCCATTGATCAGACGCTTAGCTGGCAAGGCGGCGACCCCGACGGCGACCCGGTGACCTACACCGTCGCCTTTGGCGCGAGCAACCCGCCGCCTGAAGTGGAGCAAGTTACCGAACCATCTTACGACCCCGGTGCACTCAGCAACAGCACTGCCTACCATTGGCACATCACCGCCTCCGACGGCGTCAGCACTACCAAGGGCCCTGTCTGGAGCTTTACCACCATCGCGTTGCCCAACCAGGCCCCGAACACGCCCTCTGACCCTGTCCCCGCCAACGGCGCGACCGACGTGCCGATTGACCAGGCGCTCAGTTGGCAGGGCGGCGACCCCGATGGCGACCCAGTGACCTACACCGTGGCCTTGGGGACGATAAGCCCGCCACCAGTCGTGGCGACCGATGTGACCGATACCCACTATGCGCCCGGCGCACTCATCACCGGCACCACCTACTACTGGTACGTCAGCGTCACTGATGGTGAGAGCGCCGCCACCGGTCCTGTTTGGAATTTTACCACCGCCGACGCTGGCACCCCGGAACGAGGCGTGCAACTCGGAACTCCCAGCGCCGTCGTCGTGTACCAGGTGCCGATGACAAACACCGGCGCTGTGACGGACACCTTCGACGTGTCTGTCGCCGGGAACGAGTGGCCTGTGTCGGCGCCATCCACGGTTGGCCCCCTGCTGGTAGGCTCCACGACCACTTTGTCGGTGACAGTATCCGTGCCGGCGGTGTATGGGACTGTCGCCTTGGTCGACACCGTTACGATCACAGTTCGCTCCGTGAACGAGCCGGGCACAGTGGCAATGTTATCGCTGACGACGCGAAGCAACACGTCCGGTGTTGACCTGGGAAGCAGGGGCTATCTTCCCTTGGTACTGCGTCAGTAGTGTTTTTCGGTTCATCATTCTCAGGTTCAACTTGTGAAGGTAAACCAACCTGCCAGGCTTCTGGGCGATGCCTGGCAGGTTTTTGGATGCCTTTGTCTCGTTCGAGGTCTCTGCGCGTTGCCTGACACCGCGAAAGGTGATATACTGTGAAAGGTGCTCGCGGATCTGCACATCCAAACACCAGGGGCCAGAACATGACCGAACGCGAAAAACTCGAACAAGCCATCGCTGCCCTGGAAGCCCAACGGGCTATCCTGGGCGATGCTGTAGTGGATCCCATGATCGCTGCTGCACGCGAAAAACTCGAGACATTGGAGGAAGCGGCGCAGGTCGCCCCTCAGCGCAAACAGGTCACCGTCCTCTTTGCCGACGTATCCGGGTTCACGGCGATGTCAGAGACAATGGATGCCGAAGAGGTGACGGAACTCATGAACGCCCTCTGGGTACGTCTGGATGGGGTGATCAACGCCTACGGCGGCCTGATTGACAAGCACATCGGCGACGCGGTGATGGCCCTATTTGGCGCGCCGACCGCGCGCGAGGATGACCCGGAGCGGACGATCCGGGCGGCGCTGGCGATGCAGGAGAGGCTGGCCAAATTTCGCGAGGCGCAGCAGGTCGATCTGGCGATGCGCATCGGGATCAATACCGGCCCGGTGCTACTGGGCGAGGTGGGGACGACAGCCGAGTATACCGCGATAGGAGACACGGTCAACCTGGCCAGCCGCCTGGAGCACGCCGCGCCGGTGGGGAGCATCCTCATCTCCCACGACACCTATCGCCACGTGCGAGGCATCTTTAGTGCGGAGGCCCTGGAGCCGATCCGCGTCAAGGGCAAGACAGAGCCGGTTCAAATCTATGAGGTGCGCGGGATCAAGCCACGTGCTTTTCGCATTCCGACCCGAGGCGTGGAGGGAGTCGAGACGCGCATGGTCGGCCGCGCTGCTGAGCTGGAGCATTTGCAACACGCCCTACACGCGGTGCTGGAGAAGGGAAAGATGCGTATCGTCACCGTCGCCGGCGACGCCGGAATGGGCAAATCGCGTCTGCTCTACGAGTTCAGGAACTGGGTGGAGCCGCTGCCGGAGGAGGTGCTACAATTCAGGGCGCGGGCCAGCCAACAAGCCAGCCATACCCCTTACTTTCTCATCCGCGATCTGTTCGCCTTCCGCTTTGAGATCAAAAGCAGCGACAGCCCGGCATTGGCCCGGGACAAGTTGGAGCAAGGTATCCTTCGTTTGATGGGCGCGCACGATACGGCCGCAGATGCGGGCGCAGATGCGGGCGCAGATGTCGCCGCGCATTTTATTGGTCACCTCATCGGCCTCGATTTCTCCCAGAGTCCCTATCTTCGAGGTATCTTGAACGACGCTCGGCAGATACACGACCGGGCTTTCCATTATGTCACCCAGTTCTTTGCCTCGGCGACAGCCCCTTCTGCTATCTCTCCTGCGGGGGAGGATAGCAAAGGAAGACCGGCGGCGCTCTTGCTCGAGGACTTGCATTGGGCCGACGATGGCTCGCTGGATTTGATCGAGCATCTGGCCCAAGAAAGTCGCTCTATCCCCCTACTGATCGTCGCCCTGACCCGCCCCGATCTATTTGAACGGCGGGCGACGTGGGGCAAGGAACGAGCATATCACACCCGATTGGAACTGCGCCCTCTCTCCGAACAAGACAACCGCCGCCTGGTGGAAGAGATCCTGCGCAAGGTCGAACAGGTACCACCGCACCTGCACGACCTGATCGTGGAGAGGGCGGCGGGCAGTCCCTTTTACACCGAAGAACTGATCAAGATGCTCGTCGAGGACGGGGTCATCGTGAAGGGAGAAGAACACTGGCGTGTAGCTTCGGAACAGTTGGCCGAGATGAGGGTGCCTCCGACGCTGGTCGGTGTGCTCCAGGCGCGGCTGGACGGGCTGCCGCAACCGGAGCGAGAGACGTTGCAGCGCGCCTCAGTGGTGGGACAGACGTTCTGGGACGGGGCAGTGGCGTGGTTGAATGGCAAGACCGTTGAGGCGCTGGCTGCGTTGCGAGACAGAGAGTTGGTTTTCGGACGGCAGATGTCGACATTCATCGGGGAACAGGAGCATATTTTCAAGCACGCTATCCTCCACGACGTCACCTACGAGAGCGTGCTGAAGCGACAGCGACGGGAGTATCACGCCCGGGTGGCGGATTGGCTGACCACCCGCAGCAGCGAGCGGATCGCCGAGTACGCCGGGCTGATCGGCGAGCACTATGAGCGAGCAGGAGACGGGCCGCAAGCGGCAGAGTGGTATGCTCGGGCCGCCCGTCAGGCCCAGAATACGTTTGCGCCCGATACGGCCATTGGCTACTACCAAAAGGCGTTAGAATTTCTGCCAGCCGAAACGGCTCAAGCCTGCGCGAAGCGAGTTGAGTTATACGAGGGCCTGGGCCTCATGCTACAATGGCAGGCGCGCTTCGAGGAAGCGATCGGGGCTTATGAAGCGATGCGATCAGCAGCGGAGGCAGCCGGGGATGCGGTGGCTCAGGCGCGCGCCTGGGATGGAATGTCCACGGTACAGCAACTCCAGGGGAACTATCGCGCCGCGCTGGAGATGGCCGGGCGAGCGGAGGAGATCGCGCGATCCGCGGGCGCGCCGGCCCAGGGGATCCTGGCGAGGGCCTTGCACAATAAAGGCTGGGTTTTTTCTGAGCTGGGAGAGGCGGGGGCGGCGTTTTCGCTGGGCGAGCAGGCCCTGGCGCTCAGCACTGAGCTGGACGATCGGCGCCTGATGGCCGACAGCTTGAATTTGCTTGGGCGGGTTCAGGTGAACGTGGGGCGTTACGAGCAGGCCAGGCGCCACATTGAGCACGCGCTGGCGTTAGCTCGCGAATTGGACGACCGTATGTGGATTGCCCGTATGTTGAACAACCTGGGCGTCATCGCCGAATCGCGCGGGGATTACCAAGCGGCTGCTGAGAACTATCGAGAAGCATTGACCATCGCTCGCGAGACCGGAAACCGGCATGGCGAGATCGTGGTGCTCAACAACCTGGGCGAGGCGCAGGTTGGACTGGGGGAATATCAAACCGCCGAGGCCGATCTGCGGCAGGCCATCGAGATGGCCGAGGCCGCCGGTTGGGGCGGCGTCTCGGCGACGTACTGCTCTCTGGCGAAAGCCTGTTTGGGCCAGGACAAATTGACCAAGGCGGTGGAATTGGCCAGGCGGGCGCTGGAGTTGGGCCAGGAGACCGAGGTGCAAGAGGACATCGGTGGGGCCTGGTATGCTTTGGGGATGACCCTGGCCGCCGTTCCGTCGCCAGGGCCGGTCGCTATTGGGGAAGGCATTCTGGACGCCGCAGGGTGCTTTGCCAGGAGCCTGGCAGTCTTTGCGGAGGCCGGGATGGAGGGCGAGCGAGCGCGGACGCTGCGCGCCTGGGCGGAGTATGAGATAGGATGCGGTGATAGGGAACGGGGGGACAAGATGTTGCAGGAGGCGCAGGAGATTTTCGAGCGATTAGGGAGTGAGGCGTGACGCATGATCAAGATCGGAGAAAGAAGACCAAAATGCGCGCTCCCAAATTCCAAACCAGGGTCTTGATGCTATCCAGCTGGGCGATGCTTATGCTCATCCTCGCGCTTGGGGCGTTGAGCTTTCAGGCCCAGGCGGCGCTGGCCCAACCGTTGCACACCGACGTCGGTGGGACCTGTGACCACACCAAGGGCTATGCACAATTAGACAGAACGCGACAGATATGGTATCCTTGAGAGGCTATGCAGATCATTCTACCAAAGGCTTTTACTGCCGAGTACCAGGACGTTCTGACACGATACCTCGTTGATGACCGCCTGTTAAATCCAGCAGAATGGCGCTTGCTCTACCAGGGCATTGATATCTTGAATACCGCGCGGATTCAGACCGATGCCGGAGCAGAGACTTTTCGCCAGGCATATCATCACCAGATTGACGCTGGCTTTGCCACCCCTTATCTCGAACGCTTGCTGGCGCTGGAGGACGTCGAGACACAGTCGCCAGCGTTAATCGCTGAGTTTGCCCGTCGAATAGCTCCTCACTTGCAACAAGCCGGTCTGTTGCGCCCTGACGTACCCTCATCCCGGTTACTCTATGTCTATTGCATCTACTGGTGGCAAAGCTTTGCCCGGGGCTATGCGTTTGAAGTTCAGATCGTGCGCGACCTGCAGGCGAGCGGGATTGAATTCTATTCCCACGACGTTCGAGACCCGGTTGAACGCCGTTCAGTAGCGGATTTGGTCGTGTTGAACCTGATGGGCGACGTCAAGACCTCGACTTATTTCCTGAAACTGGCAGCGTCTCACGGCTTGCCCAACGACTTTTACGTGACGCGGATTTGGACCGGCCGCCGGCATCGCCCGTTGGTCGTTTTCCAAAAGCCAGCAGCCTGGAAAAAGATCAACGGCGACACAGTGGAGGGAGAGCTGTCTGATTTACTGCATCTCTTGCCCCGCCCGGTTAAGTTGCAGCGGGGCGACGTTACGTTGATCGCTATTGATTATGCAGCCTGGAAGCAACGAGTGTTGCAGGTGCAACAGGAGGAATCAGAATGAGTGAAAAGCAGTTGACCAAGATGACTGACGCCGAATTTCAGGAGTTGATGGAAACCTACATCGATCGCTCTTCTCGGCGAGACGATGCGATTTCCGCCTCCACATTCCTCGAGTTATTGTTCGACGCCCTCTTGCAGCGGGTGCAGAATGTCGTTCAGCTCGAGGGGCAGGTGATAGACGGCAAGCTGGTCTTGGCCCCACCAGAAGAAGCGCCGGTGCAAGTGCAGGGGAACCGGATACTGCTAGGCGACTGGCAGATCGTCGTGACGCTGAGAGACGGCGGACTACAACTAGCGTGAGAGTGAGCACACGCGATATTCAATCAAGTAGTTGTCAACACAAGACGTATATGCCATACTGACACCGAACGAGAAACTCTACAATTGAAGACTCTGTTCCCACCGGGCAACACTATCACCCGACTGGAACTCTGCACTCATACTGTGAAGACGCCGCCTGGCCAGATCGGGCGGCGTTTGTTGTTTGAAGTGTGTCAGGAGTTATCGGGCCGGCACAACCACAATGATAGCAGGGCCGAATTTGACAAACTGACGCGCACCGATGTGCTAAAAATGGCCCAAACAGCGTTTGATATAGTAGGAGACAAAGATCAGAGAAAGGAGGCTCAAATGCGCACGCTCAAATTCCAAAGTAGGGTCTTGATACTATCCGGCTGGGCGATGCTTATGCTCATCCTTACGCTGGGGGTGTTGAGCTGGCAGTCCCAGGCGGCGCTGGCCAAACCGCTGCACACCGACGTGGGCGGGGAGATCGCCGCCGACACCACCTGGACGCTGGCCGGCAGCCCCTATATCCTGACCAGTGATGTCGTGATTACCACTGGCGTCACCCTGACGGTGGAGCCTGGGGTGGTGGTGATGGGGCAAGGTAGCATTGAACTAAGAGTGCTGGGCCACCTGGAAGCGATAGGCACGGCGACGGAGCCGATTACCTTCACCTCGTCGTCAGACAGCGGGCCGCGGCAGTGGTCGGGGTTGGTTTTCGACGGCGGCACGGGTGATCTGCGTCACGTGACGGTACGCTATGGGGGTGATAGTAACAACATTGGTCTGCGTAGCAATATCACTGCAAGAAATGTGCTAACTGGGGAGGTGCACATTGAGAGTAGCCGAGTGTTGAGCGAATCCTGCACCAGTAGTTGCACGGACTATGGCATGTACGTATCCAATAGCCAGGTAGTGGTCAGCGACACACTGATCAGCGGCAATGGGGATACCTATAGGGATTATGCCCTCTATGTCACTGGTGCCAGCACCATCCTCACTGTCACCGGGAGCACGTTCCAAGATAACATCGATTGGGCTGCCCGGATGGAGGCAAGCCACCTGCATCAGGTGCAGATGACAGACAACACCTTCAGTGGCAATGGCAAGGACCGGGTACTCATCATTGGCGGCTCAATGGAGGATAGAGCGAGCCTGACGTTCCAGAACGGTCTGGAGGGGTATGAACTGGAGGGCGACCTCACTGTCCCGAACGGCGTCACCCTGACCATCGAGCCTGGGGTAGTGGTGATGGGGCAGGGTGGTACTGGGTTGAAGGTACTGGGCCACCTGGAGGCGATAGGTACGGCGACGGAGCCGATCACCTTCACTTCGTCGGCAGACAGCGGCTCCTATCAATGGTCAGGACTGATCTTTGACGGCGGGACAGGCGACCTGCGCCACGTCACCGTGCGGTACGGAGGCAGCAGTACGAGCATTGGTATACGCAGCAACATCACTGCAAGGGATGTACTGACTGGAGAGGTGCGCATTGAGAGCAGCCGGGTGCTGAGCGAATCCTGCCCCAGCAGTTGCACGGACTACGGCTTGTACGTGTCCAATAGCCAGGTAGTCGTCAGCGACACGCTGATCAGCGGCAATGGGGATACCTATAGGGATTATGCCCTCTATGTCACTGGTGCCAAT
>Ga0180434_10000667_pt1 | contig 50241 bp, 35 predicted proteins | sample SS_ome_7_FD_132453 | JGI IMG/M metagenome (GOLD analysis project Ga0180434, IMG submission 132453) | Hypersaline lake sediment archaeal communities from the Salton Sea, California, USA - SS_1_D_2 metaG | ecosystem: Environmental > Aquatic > Non-marine Saline and Alkaline > Hypersaline >... | reverse complement strand
TTAGCTCATCCTTCTTGTCCGCGATCCATCTTGTCATGTTGGTGAATATGTCCGGCGCATGCACCCCATCCCAGTTGCTCTTGCTGTCGTAAAGATAGTTCTGCGTGTCCGGGATGACTATTACTATGAAGCTTTCGTTTTCCGGATCCTCTGGCACACCATCCCCGGTGCAGCTGGGGAGCTCCCTTACCATTATGCCGTTCACGTATGTCTTGTCATTGCCGGCCAGCCCGATTGTTATGTTGTCGGTTGATGGGACAACGCCGGTCCACTTGGCCACATGGCCTGTCATGGTGTTGTTTCCGCAGCGGTACTCTGTGGTGTCCTGGTCCATGTATTTTGTGTAGGTTGTGGTTCCAACAGAGCCTTCGTTGACAAAGCTGTCAATGTTTTTTATCGTATTGTTGCAGAACCTGAGGTTGTATTTCGGTTCAGTGCCATGGCGGTCGCTATGCACAACCACTTCATACACTTTGTCATTAGAGACGCCTTCTATGACTATGTCAAATGGCTGTGATGCTTGGGACCAGGAAATCCTTTCAAGATTCAGTATGCCGCCGAATATGTCGTAGGCATCTGTCCCGGGTGCAGGGTTTGCACCTCCACTGTCCCATTCATTAACACTGAATGGGCTTCTGAAATAAACATTAACCCATGTGTTGCTGTTGTCAGCGTGCTTAACCAGCTCCACCCAGCCATTGCCCCCATTGGTGACATTGCCTGTGGATTCGCCTCCGTTCAGTATGCCGAAATCATTGTATGCAGTCCAGCCAAGGTCAAGCGAACAGTCACCGCTGCCGCACTGGCCACCGATCTCAAGCAGCTCTGAATCACGTGAAACATACTTCCTTGCATAATCAATGCCTGCGGATGTCACATTGTCGCTGTCGCTGTAGGCATAGATGTCATACCGGTTGCCGCTGGATTCACCGCATTTTATGACAGTGTCGTCTGCATAGGCCAGAAGCATTCCATAGTCATTGTTGCGGATATCGTTGTTGATGAGCTGGTTTCCAATGCCTTTCCACACCTCCAGCCCCCAGCCCTGGGCCCTTCGGTTGTTAATGATCACATTGTCCTGGGCAATGCTGTCATGCGCCTTGAAGAGCCGCAATGCCTTGATGTTGTTCTCAACCGTGTTGCCCCTTACCATGTTGTTACTGCCTATAACAAGTATGCCCGAGCCTGCATGGCCGGCATAGTTGTTTTCAATAAGGCCATTGTTCACGTATTCGAATTCAATGCCATGCGACCTGTAGTAGTCCCTGTACCCGCTGCCCAGGTATGCCTCAACATGGCAGTTCCTGACTGTCGCGCCTCTGGCGTAGTAGGCATGTATTACAGATGACCGCAGGTTGTGGTTGATGATTGAATGGCCCTGGCAGTCCAGGGTGATGTTCCGTGCCCTGATGCGCATGCAGTTTGACGTTACATTCGCACCAGCCAGGTCCCTGGTCAGGTAGTATGTGGTATGCCTCTGATCCAGCCTCTGGCATGAGTCAATGTAAACAGTATTTGTATCGCCCAAAGCACTGGCTGCATAAAACACAGACAAAACCACTAAGGCTGCAAAAGTGGCTATCAGTGTAGTTAGCAATGTTTTCTTGGGTTTCATAATGACTCTAAAGTAGTAATATTTATAAAATTAAGCCAGAATAACCCAGAAAAACACACAGCTAAGATTGGGTAATCATAATGTTGCCTCTGTGAATCCCCCGAATAAATTCGGGGGTTTTCTTGGTTCGGCAACAGCTGTTGAACCAGAACTATGCATACATCATCTGCTTGAAAGCAGATGTTTTCTGGTTCAACATAAAACCCTGTTCAGACCGAATACTCCAGCTCGAACTGGTTTTCAGGGGTTGTGCTGTATTGGTTCAGATAAGGGGAATATGTTTTGACATATACCCTGTCCCCGGGCACGAATTTATATATCCTCAGCCAGCCGTCGCCGCCATGGGCGCTATACTGCCAATTCTGGAATAGTTGGTGTATTGGATTGCCGTTTACATAGTCTGTCCTTCTGGAGCCCCCTGATGGCGGGCCCATGTGGCCGGACAGGACTAGAATAATGTTGGGGTGGTTTTTTATCAGTTCGTTCCACATGTCCTCACCTTCATTGCAGCTACCGCCACTGCAGCAGCCATATGTGGAACAGGACCAGTCATATGACGGGATAATGCGCGTCCCGTCAGTCTCCAGGTATGCATGGGTGAAGATTATCACCTTTTTGCCGGGGTGGCTGTTTATCACGCCCTCTGCCCATGCCAGTGTATCATCGCTGGGACAGAAATCCAGCCCCATTACCAGAAACTCTTCGCTGCCAATGGAAAAGAACCCATAATTGTTGTCATTCTTGTTGGAAGGGTAATTCCCCCCATACCAGCCATAACCGTCATATCTTGTATTGGGGAAATAATCATTATAGGTTGAAGAGTCTTTTGAAGTGCCGCACTCACCGTCATAATCATGGTTCCCAGGGACTGTGAGGTAGGGGACCACACCATCCAATACGGACAGGCTAGTATTTGCATTGTCCCACTGTGTCAGGAAGCTAGACCCATTATGCACAATGTCCCCAACATGAACCACGAATTTTATATTAAGCGCATCCTTGTTGTCCACGATCCACTGGGCCTGTTCTGTGAAAATGTCCGGGTAGCTTTTGCTGTAATACTGCGTGTCAGGCAAAACAACGACCGTGAAGTCAGTGGTGGTTATTTTCCTTATGTTATTGTCAATCCACTCGACCCTTGCAGTCAGGTAGTCCTTTATGTATTGAACTTCACCTTCATAGGTTTCAGGGCATTGTGGTGGATTAGACCCGCACTCGCAATAAAGCATCCCAACATAAAACCCATCCTGAGTAGTACAACCAACCCCAAGAATCTTATACTTATCGAAATTCCTGTCCTTGGCTTCGTCTATTCGTTCGGCAATCTCATCAATCATTGGGAACACGTTTGCATCCAGGTCAAGCTCATACTGCCTTAATTCAAACCACCGGTCAACAAACCGTTGCTTGAATTCAGGGTCTTCCATCAGCCTCTTCCACCAGAATGGGACAGGCCTGTCTTGGTGGGTTACTGTTGATCTGTGCTGCCAGTTGGCGGGGTTGGTGCTGCCCCATCCCCAGAAATTCGCAAGAGCAAAGTCATAATCCCAGACAGGCCCCATTGCGATCTTCCCCAGCCTGTCTTTGTACAGGTAAGTGCTTGTCCTCAATGCATCCATGTTTTTCGTGAATTCAACGAGTAGAAGATTGTCAATGAATGCGTCCACATCAATGTATTTTTTATATCCTATCACAGGGTCATTGTAATCAGGGCTGTCCAAGACATCCTCGAATTCCTGCATCAAGTTTTGGATGTAGGCTGTTTGCTCGGGCGTTATGTCCTCTGGCTTTGGGTAATAATGTATGAAAGGAGTCCCCATGTAATACGTCCCGGCGTATTCGCCATAAGCCAAGGTCCGGCTGTCTGTACGGAAGGTAAGGTCTCCTTCGTCAACCTTGTCCATCTTCAGTATATACCCGCCTGTCAGGTCATCCCCTGAATTTTCATGGGGCTCCAGCTTGTCAATGTCAATCCTGTCAGAATCCCTCTTCATCTTCTCCATGAACGTATACACGCCGCGGTATTCTAGGTCTTCGGTTGGCTGCTCAATGATTTTGATGCCGTTGACGTATCGTTTGCTGTCGGCATTGCCGGAGATTTCTATTGTGATGTTATTTGTTTCTGGAAGTATGTTCGACCATTTGACAACATGGCCGTTTGCGTCATTGTTTCCGCAAAGGAACTCTGTTGTATCACTGTCACTGTACTTAGTGTGGGTTACAGTCCCTTCAGAGCCGGTGTTGACAAACTTGTATGCGCCTGTAATGGTATAGTTGCAATACCTGTTTTCGTATGCATTTCTGTCGCCGTAAAGGACCATTGTGTAGGTCTTCGTGTTTGAAAGGCCTTCTATGACTATACTGTAGTCGGATTCGTCCTCGGTATAGGAAATCCCGGCCAAAACAAGTGCCCCGTAGAATTCATCATAGGCATCCGTACCTTGGTAGGGGTGCGCCCCATAATCAGGAGACTTGAGTATTGTAGAACCGCCAACAAGGGAAATGGTAGCACCGGTTCCAGAACCGTCAGGGTGTTTCACCAGCTCCCCTGATTCGCCGTTGCCAAAATTGGTTACATGGCCGGTGGACGTCCCCCCGAAATCATTGTAAGCGGTCCAGCCTTCTTCAATGGTGTTAGCCAAAAAGACCTCGACCAGCTTTGTCCTTGCGGCATACCTTCCGATCTGGTTGCTTAACCTGTACGTCAAAACATTCCTCATCAATGTCTTGTCCACCCAATCCCCTTTTATAAGCCAGTCCTCCTCTTCAGGGAACTGCATCAAAGAAACCTGCTTATCAACATAATTGGCAGGGTCTAAAGGATCCCCAGAACCAATATAATTCCAGGTTTCAGTGCTGTATGACCTCTTAAGCCACCATGACCACTGCGAGCTCTGGCCCCTCTCTTCCACGCCTATATAGCTGTCATAGTCGTTTCCTGGGTCTGTCATGAAGTTCCTGCCACCTGAGTAATCATAGATTATCTTGAGGTTTGCGGGTATCTTTGGCTCGTCAGGGATGCCCTGACCCATTGAATTGATTATTATTATTGGGAGGTCTGAGCTGACGAACTCGGAGCAGTCCCAATCGCATCCGCCAGGTGTGCTCAATCTTGTATCACACTGGTTGTCGTCAAACACGGCTGCCTGGCCCGAGTCTGCAAGCCGGATGTCTGCAGAAATGTACCTGGTATCATAAGCATTGTAACATGCCTTGTTCCTTGTTATCTCATGGCCTGTCCACGTGTCTGCGTTTACATCCCCAACAGCGGCAAAGCTGCCCCTAATATAAATGCCGCTCATGCTGTTGTCCTCCACCGTATTTCCAGTTACAATGCAATCCTTGCCTCCGACAAGTATGCCATATTTACCGTGTTTGGCCTTGTTTCCGCTTACTGTATTGCCAGATGCATGGACATAAATCCCAGAATACCCGTTGTTGTTTGCGGTGTTGCCCCGGATAATGACATTGGTATAGGCAGGGTCACTGGTCCAGTGCCAATCAGACGTGCTATATCCTTGGTATATCCCGCTGAAATCATTATTGTTTGCGATATTATTCTCTATTATCATGTTTGTTGGATCTATGCCATTTACCATGCGGATGTCAATGCCTATGTAATTATCTGTCACAATATTGTCATGCACATGTGCGTTGAAGGCGGTTTTCTCAAGCGAAATGCCAATGCCATCTGTCTCATTCAGGGATATCCTGCAGTTCCTTATTGTGGTGTCTTCCTGGTCGGTGTAGATGCCAACACTGTCATATGACGGGTTTATCATTGGGCTGTTCCCGCAGTCAATGGTAATCCCGGGCGCGGTGACGACAAGGCACCCCTTGCCGTTGACAACCTTATCCACTTTGAAGTCATAGCCTAGTTTGTATAGATTGTTGGGTATGCCCAGTATCTGGCATTCGGTTAAATTCCGCGTATTAAATTCACACCCGTCAATGGGATCGCCACCTTCTAGCCTGTTCCTTTCCACGCACTTATTATTTATGCAGACGTTTTTGGTGCACGGGTTACCAGTGCCAGGGCAATGCGCGTCTTCCAAGCACCCGTCGCAGATTTCATATGTGTTGATGTAGGAGCCTGAAATCCTCTCACTGAAACCCATATTGTTCTTGTCCACGTAACTATAACCAGGGTTTGAACCAATGCAGAATGTATTGTCTGGAGGTGTAATACAGAACCTGTCGCCGTAAAACCTGAAGACTCGGCCTTCATCGTATTTGTATTCCCCTTCCAACATGCCTGTCAAATAGCAGTAATTGTCACCATAGATTTCCCCATGGTTCACTGATTTGATACCGCTTATACCACCCTTTGAGGAAATATTGTCATTAATGTAGTGTGCGTCCCATACCCAGTATCTGTTGCTCCTGCTCGTGGCATTCACCATAACAGTGGTCTGGTAGCCGAAGCATCCGTTCAATGAGCCCAGGCCTTCGCATGGGTTGTGGCTCATGTTGCACTGGTGGGATGATTCATCGCATAAATAGCCCTGGCAGTCTATTGGGGAGCAGCATGCAAGGCCCATATGGTCAACTGCAAAGCTTTGGCCGTTGCATGTGATAGAACCAGGGCTCATGTCAATGCATTGGTGTGTGATGGTGTTGCATATGTCACCCCCACAGTCGCTGTCAGAGCAGCATGCAAGGCTCAGGTTGTCAACAACATAATCCATGCCATTGCAGTTTATGATGTTGCCGTCCCATTCGGAAAGCTCCCGGATTTCTGTATGGTTAAGTGACCTGTTGGCTATCATAAGGTCGTCTATGTAGCCGTGGAACACGGCCTGCTGGCTGGGGTCGCTGCCGATGTATACAAGGTCTCCTGAAATGGGCACACCCCCGTAGATCTCGCCATAACTCCTTTCACCGTCTATGTAAAAACGTATTTCCTCGTTGACCCTGTTTACAACAATATGCCTCCATTTCTTGATTATGTCTATGTCATCATCGCTTGTTGATTTGTTGATGCCGTCATTCGAGGAGAACCGTATCTCATTGTTTATACCTGTAAGGTACAGCCTCTGGCCCTCATGGCTTGAAAGAATCCTTCCCTTATCCTGCTCGCCCCAGCTCTCTGCATAAATCCATACGCTTATTGACATGTTCCCTGTCGGGAACCAGTCAGTCCCTTGGGTAATAATATAGTCATCATTTTCATCGAACCTTGCGATCCCTGCCCTGCCCTTGAATATATCAACTATTCCCGCGCCGTTCATCAGGGTCCCGTCATGCCTGCCGGTTTCGTCATTGGCGTCCCCTTCGAACATGTAGTTGGCCACGATATAATCACTGAGCGGACCTGGTGTCGGCTCCTCAACCATCCCACCGTACAGGTCCCCAACCTCGCCTGGGCTAAGGGCCCTGTCAAATATCATGAGGTCGTCCATGTAGCCGTGGAACTGCCTGTCATTACCAAAATTATTACCGATGCGAAGGTCATACCCGTTAACAGGGAATCCTGTATCATCGTCATCCTCATCGCTCAGGCTGCCGTCGATGTAAAACCTATAAATATTGCCTGTTCTGACGAGCGCCAGGTGCTTCCATTCGGTTATATTCATGTCCTGGGCGCTGTCCACCTTCTGACAATCAACCGGGCATGCCCTGAACCTGACCCTTGTATCTCCCCCGCTGCCGTCCATATAAAACCTCTGGCCTGAATCAGCCTCAATTATCCTGCCCTCTTCATCGCCTGGTATGCCTCCCCATGTGATTGCATTGACCCAGACGCTGATTGTCATGTCGCCTATTGGCAGCCAGTCAGTTACTCCAATAAGTATGTAATCATCAACCCCGTCGAAACTGGCTACCCATCCCCTTTCAGAATCTTCATGGTATGTTACGCCGTTATATTCAACTCCGTGGTAATTAAGCATTTCATCATCAGCATTCCCTTCAAACATGTAATGGGCAACCAGGCCTTCTGTTATTGACGGACCTCCGCCCATGACCATTGGGACTGCCCCGTCCCCGGACTTTTCAGCGTCCTCTTCTGCTGGCAGGGCCACGGCTTCAACGCCTATTATGTCTGAGCAGCTCCCCATGGGGACGCTAAAGGACTTGGTTCCCTGAGGTGAAATGCCGGTATCTGATTCAGCATAGCAATTATCCCCTATTGCTGTCGTTAAGATAAATCTTATGCTTGCAGCGCTTTTCATGCCTGTGCCAGCAGAAACAGTTACTTCAACCGTCCCTGTGACTGGGTTCTTCTGGAAGCTGTCAACCTCCAGCTGTGGCAACCCCAGCCTTGTTGCCTCGCTTTCTATGCTTCCAATGTTTTCCGTCATGATTATGCTGGAGAAATCCAACACAACATAGGCTGAAAGAATCACCATAAAAACAATGAGGACCAGTGCAATCGTATGTATCTGGTTCTGGCCTTTTATCTTTTCTTTTATCCGGTTCTTCAGATGGCCCTTCACCTTGGCCCTTGTACGGCCTTTCATAGTATATGTTTAGGGAGAAATTATTAATAAACGCCACTAACCGGCAGAATCGGATTTAAATCAGCAAATCCAAGTTATTATCATTTATGGTGTCACAGCATGGATAAGAGTAAGCGTAAGGGCCTGGATAAGGGTAAGAGCATGGATTACAGCAAGCTGGGGAAGGAGATTACCAGGCTGGATAGGAAGTATGGTTACTTCAATACAATTATTAAGCCAAAGGCTGGTTCAAAGGGCGGGAAGCTGTCAGGTATAGCTATCTCTGTTAAGGATAATATCTGCGTTAAGGATGTCCAAGCCACAGCCGGTAGCCGCATACTGGAAGGCTACAAACCACCATTCGATGCTACTGTCGTGGCGCGAGCCCGAGTTGCAGGCGGCGTGATAATAGGCAAGACCAGTCAGGACGAGTTCGGCTTCGGCACCTTCTCCACCAATTCCGGCTTCAAGGTACCCAAGAACCCTCACGACCCAACTCGCGCGTGCGGCGGTAGTAGCGGCGGCGCAGCAGGCCTTACAGCAGCCTGGCCAGACAGTGATAAAACCGGCATCCCGCACATTGCGCTTGGCCAGTCCACTGGCGGGTCGATTTCGTGCCCGGCCAGCTTCTGCGGCGTGGTCGGACTCACGCCAACATACGGACTGGTGAGCCGATACGGGCTGATTGACTACGCAAACTCCCTGGACAAGATAGGCCCGATCGCCAAGAATGTTAAGGATGCCGCACTGTTGCTTTCGGTTATTGCTGGGTATGACCAGCGAGACCAAACCAGCATTGACTTGAAGAAAGAGGACTACACCAAGTATGTCGACCAGCCGGTGAAGGGCCTCAAAATAGGCGTACCAAAGGAATATTTCGGTGGTTCTGGTGCAGGTGCAGAAGGCATTGACAAGGATGTTGAGAAAAAGGTATGGAATGCCATAAAGGAGCTGGAGGAATTGGGCGCTACCTACCACAAGGTTTCCCTTCCATCCACCAAATACGTTATTGCAGCTTACTATATCATAGCCACAACAGAGGCCAGCACCAACCTGGCCAAGTTCTGCGGCATGAGATATGGGGCTAGCCTGCCTATTGATGGATCATCTGGATCATTTAACGAGTATTTCTCAAAAGTGCGCAGCAAATACCTGGGCAAGGAAGCCAAGCGTCGAATACTCCTGGGCACATACGCCAGGATGGCTGGCTATCGTGATGCCTATTACCTGAAAGCGCTGAAGGCCCGGACGATCATCATAAACGAATTCAAGTCCGCGTTCAAGAATGCAGACTTGCTGGCTGCGCCGACCATGCCGGTGATCGCGCCCAAATTCAGCGAGATAAAGGGCATGACCCCAATCCAGCAGTACATGATGGATATCCTGACAGCCGCGCCGAACCTGGCTGGACTGCCCATGCTTTCCGTACCAATCGGTACCAGCAAAGGCATGCCAGTGGGCCTGCACCTCATGGCCGACCATCTCCAGGAAGGCAAGCTCATCCAGGCCGGTTCAGCATTCGATGATCATAAGGAGCTGAAAGCATGAAGGCCAAATCAAAAAGCAAGAACAACAAGCTGGACTTCAAGCCAGGTAAGATATTGATGGAGTTTGATGTGAAGGGGGCGAAAGGTGAAAAAGTCCATGTGATCCTGCGTTATCCCAAGATGTCTGATGTTGATGATGCTCTTCGATTCGTTAATAAGTCCGCCCTGGAATCAGAGTTCCTCAGATTCAATAAGAAAATGACAAGAAAGGAAGAGGCTAAGTACATAAGGGATGTTATCAAGAAAACGCGCGAAGGCAAGGCACTATACATAATTGCTATTATAAACGGCGAATTAGCAGGATCCGGCGGGGTTGAAAAGGGCCAACACGCGGATTCTCATCTTGGGGACTTGGGTCTAATGATAGCAGAGAAATACACTAACATAGGCATTGGCAAACATTTCATGGATCTGTTGATGAACGAGTCTTTGAAGATCGGTGTTGAAGTAGTAAAGCTCTCTGTGTTCGAAAAAAACGCTAGGGCAAAGCATGTTTATGAAAGGCTAGGTTTCAACCACGTAGGCATAATCCCTAAGGCAAGGAAGAACAGGGATGGAACCTATCAGGGAGAGTCCATAATGTATAAGATATTGGTGTGATTATGAAATCTGAAAAGCTGAAAGTCAAGATAGGGCTGGAGACGCACGTGCAGCTGAATACCAAGAGCAAGATATTCTGCGGTTGCGCGAACCCTGTGAATATGAAGGATGAACCTAAACCTAACACAGTCACGTGCGATGTATGCCTAGGCCTGCCGGGAAGCAAGCCGCGGACCAACCGGGCTGTGATTGACATGGCCATGAAAGTGGCCTTGGCCCTGAAATGCAAGACCGCGCCTGAGACCTATTTTTCCAGGAAGACTTACTTCTACCCGGATATGAGCAAGAACTTCCAAACCACACAATATGAGATCCCAATCTCTGCAGGCGGTGTTGTGGAGGCAGCTGGAAAGAAGATCCGGATTACCAGGGTTCATATGGAAGAGGACCCTGCCAAGCTGGTGCACGTCGGCGGCATGGGCGGGAAGTACGTGCTGGTGGATTATAACAGGGCCGGCATCCCGCTGCTGGAGATTGTGACAGAGCCTGATTTCACCAGCCCTGAAGAAGCCAGATTATATCTGCAGAAGCTTGAGACCATTCTGGAATACCTGGGCGTTTATGATTCAACCAGCAGCGCGGTCATGAAGTCTGATGCCAACATAAGCCTGGAAGGCGGTCAGAGGATAGAGGTCAAGAATATAACCGGGACAAAAGACATTGAACGGGCACTGAAGTTCGAAATAGTCCGTCAAAGCAACATGATCAGACGCGGGATGGAGGTGAAGCAGGAGACAAGGATGTGGAACCCTGCATTGGGGGCAACCCAGGCCATGCGCGGGAAAGAAACTGAAGAAGAGTATGGCTATATATTTGAGCCGGACCTGACCATGCTGGAGATCGGGACTGGCATGGTATCGGCTGTAAGGAAGGGGCTGCCAGAGCTGCCTGACCAGCGGTTTTCCAGGTTCGTTAAGCAGTACAAGCTGCCAGCTGCTGTGGCTGAAAGTGTTGTGAGCGAGCTGGATTTGGCTGAGCTGTTCGAGCAGATAGCCAAACAGGTCAATCCCAAGGTTGCGGGCACATGGATAGCAGGCTACCTCAAGAAGACGCTGAACTATAATGGCATGAGATTCAGGGAATCCGGCCTGCAAAAGGAATGGATTACCAGCCTGCTGAACATGTTTGAGCATGGGGAAATCACTGACCGCAATGCAGAGATGGCTATCCGGTTTATGGTCGAGGAGAAGCAATCCCCGGAAACAATAATCAAGAAGCATAGGCTGGGCAAGGCAGGCAAAGGCGCGCCGGACCTGGATGCGGCTGTAAAGAAGGTCCTGGTCAAGAACAAGCAGGCCGCAGACGATTACAGGAAGGGAGAACAAAAAGCACTGCATTTCCTGGTAGGCCAGGCCATGAAGGAGACCAAGGGCAGGGTGGACGCGAACGAGATTAAGAAGGCCATGATAAAGCTGATGAAATAATAATTCTAATTTGGGGTAGAAAATGGAACTTATAGTACTTGGATCAGGTACATATCAACCAGAAGTAAACAGGCATAGCTCTGGTTATTTACTGAAGGTGGAAGGCCAGAACATTGTATTTGATTTTGGTAGGGGCGTATTAGATCATCTCATGAAATCGGGGGTGGAATATACTGACATTGATGTTATTTTCATAACCCATACACATGCTGATCACTGCTCAGAGCTAGCATCATTACTCCACATCTCTTTGGCTGAATCAATTAAAGGGGCGCGTAGGACAAAGGAGATAGTGATTTACGGGCCTGAGGGAATAAAGGACACAATAAACAATATACTGAAAGCATTTGGACTTGCAGATAGAAAACCCAGATATAATGTGGTTGTTAGGGAGCTTGGCGACGGGGATAAAATAGAAGGCAATGGCTGGATTGTAAGTAGTTATAATGTAATGCATAGCAAAAAAATCAAATGCCTTGCTTATCGTTTGGAATCATCTGGAAAGGTGTTCGCGTATTCTGGTGACACGAAGGATTGCCCTGGGCTTAGAAAGGTTTGTGAAAACGCAGATATTGCTGTAATTGAGGCAAGCTGGCCAAAAGAAGTTGAGTCAACTGATCACTTGATAGGTGAAGAAACTGGAAAAATTGCCCAGGAATCAGGTGTAAAGAAGCTTGTTTTTACACATGTGGCGCCATACTATCTGAAGAATTTTAGTGTTATCGATGATGTTAAGAGGTTTTACAAAGGCAAAGCAATTATGGCTAAGGACTTGATGAAAGTAACGATTTAAGCTAATGTAATAAGATTAGAGTATATTTTAGTCTACTGTTTCTTTCCGAGCAGAGCGATCCCGGACAAGGCCATGGCAGCGATTATTATCATGAACAGGCCAGGCTCAAACCCTGGGGCAGCGCTGCCGCTGCCAGTGACCATTCCGGTCATTGTGAATGACTGCTGCGACCAGGCGCCAGCGACCATGTCACCGTTCACTGCCCTTACAGTGAAGATATAGCCCCCGGTAGGCAGTGTTGTGGAATAGTCTGTTGTTCCGGAAGGTATGTTATAGTCTGTCTGGACTGGCAGTGTTGGGTTTCCGGTTTCGTATATCTCTACCTCATAATGGTCTACTGAACCCCCTGATGGTGGATCCCAGTCAACTGTTACCTGGTTCCCTGTTGGTGTGGGATCGAGGTTTTGTGGTTCGGTTGGCGGTGGGGAAGAGCCGCTTGAAACAGTGTACCTTATGTAATAGCTTTCATCATTCACGTTGCCTGAGGTGTCATTGCACCTCACATATAATTTATATTCCTGGCCATCACTGCAAGTAAGGGTTTCGGTGTGCAACGTAGACCCTGTTGTATCAAAGATTCCGGTCATTGATTGGTATATGGTATTGGTGCCGTTCTGGTATCTACATTCGGCGCTCTCGTTTGTTGTTATGTTCCACTCACAGGAGACTGAGCCGGATGAGAAGTTATAGCCGCTGGGTGGGCTGGGGCTGGATATGACAGGCGGTGTTGTGTCAGGGGGTCCGCCGGTGCCCTGGATCGTTACCAATGTTATGCTCAGTTCTCCATCGACATAGTTGCCATCGCCGTCCGTGCCCCAGTCAAGCGTGGCGTTTGTCAGCACTGTCACCCCTTCCGCAGAGACGTTATAGGGATACCAGTCCGTGGCTACCCCGCCATAGTTCACATATGCCGTGATGGCCTGCCTTTCCAAATAGCCGTTGCTCTGCGTTGCGCCGAGTATTGTGTAGCCGGACTGGTTGTAAAGGCTGACAACAATGTCGCTTATCGGGTCACTGGTCTCGTTCCGTACATAGATATCAACAAACCATTTCCTGAAAATCTGGGAAGTGGCATCAACATATTCTGTTGAGTAGCTCACGTTCAGTAATGTGTTGTTTATAGAACTCGTTCTCGCGTAAACGTCATTGTTTGAGTTTCCGGAAGCGGTGCTGTTGATGATGGTGTTGTCGGCGGTTGATGAGGTGAAATAGAAGCCATAGTCATTAGAATTCGCTGTTGTGCCGATGATTGTGTTGTTGCCGCCCCCGTAGATGTAGATTCCGCGCCAGTTCGAATTTACGACGTTGTTTATCAAAGTGCTGTTCACGGCATTCAATATTATCCCGTCGGCGTAGCTGGAGCTGCTTGCACTGTTGTTTATCAGGATAGTGTTCGAAGACGAGCTGATGACTATGTTATCGTCATCATTAAGGTCAAAGTTGTTGCCTATCAGGACATTGCCTGAGCCGCTATATATCTCAATTCCCCATTCGTTATCGTTTGCCGTGTTGTTTATCAGGGTGTTATTGGAGCTGTATCGCATCTCTATTCCTTCGTTGTCTGTATTCGAGTTGATAATGTTGTTTCTTAGTGTGTTGTTGTGCGAAACGACATGTAGATCCCCTGCCACTCACCCCATGTTATGGTGCTGTTTTCTATAATATTGTTTGAACTGCCATAGATAGAAAACCCGATGCCGGAACTCGACCTTGCTGTGATGTTGGTGAAGACGTTGTTTGAGCTTTCGCTGATGGATAGCCCATAATAATTGCGTGAAGAGTTTATGCCAGTGAAAACAGAGTTATCGGTTCTTATGATGCTTAAGTCGTTGTTCCTCGATGCACCCGGACTCCAAATCTTTATGTTGCTAAGGTCTGAATTATCTGCGTTGCATAATATCAGTTGCGGGAATGTCTGGCCTGAAAGGGTGACCGAATAATTATAATACTTGATTTCCGTACCCCCAGAACCTATCACGTTTTCAAGCAGGTTGTTGCAGTGGGCGTCAGTGGTGGTTCCATAAACATTAAAGTCAGACCATGAATTTCCTGAAAAGGTGGAGTTCCTGAATACACTATCTGAGATTGAAATAATACGGACTCCGTCAAGGTTCGAATTTGCTGTGGTGTTTTCTACCAATAAATCACTAACATAAGTCAGATATAACCCGTACCTCTGGTTATTCAGGATGTTATTGAAGATATAGGAGTCATTGGCCTCATTCAATCTAATCCCATAGCCGTTGAAGTTCCCCATGCTTATGTTGCAGTTCTTTATCGTGGTTTGTAACTGGTCTGAGTAAACGCCGGCATACGCATCATTACTCTTTATATAATACCCTGCACAGTCAAGCGTGACGTTCCCGGCGGTTACGTTAAGGCAGTTATCCGTTAGCGTGTCGTTTGCTATGTTAGCGCTCATCTCATAGGTTTCGTCCGCCGTATCCAGTGCCTGGCATGAGCTTACGTATGTCAGTGCCATTGCCCCGGGCATTGCCAGAGATAGCAGTGCCAGTGCCGTGACCGTTACAAAAATCAATGCGTGTTTATTCAACATGTTTTCCCCGCTTATATTTGGTTGTTTTTAATTAAATAGCTACTTAACTACTGCTTATTGATTAGGCGGCTAATAAATCCCTGCTTCTTCTTCTTTCCGAAGACTATGAGCAGTATGCCTGCGGCTATGGCCGCGGCTAGTGATATGATCAGGCTGGGCTCGAAACCTTGGGCAGTGCCGGTCGAGCCGCTGCCCGGGCCTGGTGGGCCTGGAGGTGATGGTGAAAGGGATAGCATTATGGGACCTGCGCCGCCGATTATCATGTTACCCGTTATATTGTCGGGTCCGAATGTGTCGCCTGTATAGCCGACTTTGGTTGCGGAAAGGTAGAGGGTTTTGTTTTCAATGGTCCCGTTGTCTATGTATTGTGTTATCTCCTGTCTGGATGTGTAGCCATCGGGCTGGGTTGTTGCGTCTGGCTGGCCGTCATTGGTTATCGATACTGTCACACTATCAAGTGGGTTGGTACCATCATCTGCATATATGTCAACGTACCATCTCCTAACCAGCTCTGAACCGCTCTGGACATACGTATTTGAATCATTATAGCTCATATTCAGGAAGATGTTGTTGGTGGAAGATGTGGTTATGTTGATGTCATTTTGCGTGGCGCCGGTCAGCCGAATGTCGATGAATTTGTTGTAGTTTGAATTCGTTATATGAATCGAGTTATCCGAAGCTTCATTTATAATGCCACCTGAAATTATGTTAAGTGTTGTAGATTCCACTCCAATGGAATCAAAACCACTGCTTGCGCTGACAGAGTTGCCGGTTATTGTTATGTTAATAATGTAATAATCCGAATCATACGTGCCGAGGGTGCCGCCGCCGTGGATGTTGTTGCTTACTGTAGCAGTGTTGTCTGTGATGGTGATGCCTGTAATATACTGATCATCAGATTCCACCATACCTAACACACCGCCACCATAGACTTCATTGTTTGCTGTGACTGTGTTGTTAGTGATGGTGACGTTAATAAATGTATGGTCAACCGCGTATCCTGACAAACCAAGCACTCCGCCACCCCAGACGTTGTCGTTTGCTATGACCGTGTTATCGGCGATGAGCATGTCTGTGAACATATCATATTCTATGTAAAATGATATTCCTACTATACCACCGCCCCCACTGTCTGTCCCGAAGCCTATCATATCTGTTACTGTCACGCTGTTGTTTATTATCACTGTGTTCGTTAGATTATTATTATTTGCTGCGTCAACCAAACCTAGCACTCCGCCGCCCTGGTGAATATCGTTTATCGTTAATATATTGTTGTTTATTGTTGTATCATTGAACGCGTTATTTGCTGAAGAGCTGGTCACACCCAGTATACCCCCACCCTTCCAGATGTCAGTGTTTATATCCACTGTATTGTTGATTATGATTGTATTATATAAGGTGTTGTTCCTTGAATACCTATACAAGCCGAATGCACCACCACCATAAAGCCTGCCAGCGGAGTAGACATAATTGTCGATTACATGCGTGTCTATTAATGTATTGTAATCACAGTAGTTGTACAAACCAACTATGCCGTTGTAGATTGCCCCGCTCGTTGTTCTAACATCATTAAGCGTTAGGCTATTGTTTTTAATGGTGTTGTAGTCTGAATTCTGGCGCAGGCTGAGTATGCCGCCGTAGATGCCTCCTCCGCTAGAGATAACAACGTTTCCCTCGAATTCGTTGTTTTCAATGATGTTGTTGTCTGAATTGAACATGTAAAGGCCTCCGTTGTTGGTGGCATCGTTGAAGCTTATGTTTGAGTTGGTGAAGTTGTTGTAGTTGCTAAGGTTGGTATAAATACCCGAGTATGCGCCATCGTTCCCGAAGATTGTGAGGTTATCAAAAACACTTGAGTTAACATTGGTTAGATGGATTGATCTGTTGAAATTGGTTATGCGGCAATCCTTGACCGTTACATTGAGCCTGTTGGTTGCGATTATACCAGTGCCGTTCAGGTCTCCTGTGATGGTATAGTCGACGCAGTCAAGTATTACATCATCTGCGGTTATATTAATGCAGTCATTTGTACCGGGGCCGCCTATGTCGCTGCTGAGTTCATACGTGTCTGCACTGCCAAGCGTCTGACATGAGCTTATGTGTGTCAGTGCCATTGCCTCCGGCATTGCCAGGGCCATCAATGCCAGTGCCGTGACAGTGGCAAGAATCAATGCATGTTTATTCATGTTCCCCATGTTCCCCAAATTATATTTGGTCACAGTTAATTAAATATCAATATATATTGCTATAGCTATATGCTTATTGCTTATTGAATAAGCGATCGATAAGCCCCCGTTTCTTTCCTCTGAAGGCTGTAGCAAAAATGGCTGCTACCATGACTGCGGCCACTATAGAAAGTATGCCCATCTCGAATCCCGGGGCTCCGCCTGTTCTGGCTGTGAATGCACCCGCAACATTGAATATCCATGTGCTGCCACTGGTTTTTGGGATGCCGTCGAAATTGTATGCTGTTATCAAAACTGTATGGTACCCAGGGCCTGGGTTGGGGATGGATTGTGGGGGCTGGGTTACGTTTGCTATTGACGTGCCGTCCAGCAAAATCTCGTAATGGCTTATACCGCTGTCAGGATCGCTTGACAGGCTCCAGTTTATCTGTATGGTCGGCTGTGTGGAAGGGAAGCTGGTCTCATTGTTTGTGATGTTTGGTTCACCTTCAGGCGCTGTTGCGTCGCTACCAGTGCCAACGGAGAAACGTATCAAGTAGTCATCGGGGTTTGTGTTGTTGGCAAGGCTTTGGTCCTGGCATTTTATGTAGTAGTCGTATGTCTGGTTGCTTGCAAGGGTTATGTTAGTGGAGTGGTCTATGCAGTCTGAATTGTTAAATGGCGTCATAGACTCAAAGGGCTGGTCTGGAAGGGTCGAGAAGCTGCATGAAGCTGGCTCGTTTGTGGTTATGCCTAGGGTTACTGGTGATGTAAGCCCTGTGGAGAAGTTGTATGGTATTGGGTTTGAGCGGACTGGTGGGGTTGTGTCTGGGGGCGTGACTGTTAGCTCCCTCGTGGCCTTTGGCGAGCACATGTCATCGCTGTCGCAGACAAACGCATAGTAGTAACTGGTCCCTATGTCGGATGCCTGGGCGGTGTATGGGCATGTTGCCTGGTCGTGGGTGGTATTGGTTGCACTGCATATCTGCTGGCCTGTATCGCAGCCTGAGCCTGGTATGATCACATCTGTCCTGCACACGTAGGCTGTTATGTCCTTGCCGTCCGGGCTGGTGAAGTTCAAGCCGAAGTTTATAGTTTCACCCTCTTCCGCCGGGTCAGAGGCATCTGTTGCCGCTGTTATGTAAGGGTGCGGCCTCTGCGAGTTGTATATGTCCTGTATCTCATTCGCAGACAATGACCTGTTGTAGATCATCACCTCGTCTATGGTGCCGTTTAAAGCAGCATCAACATAAACTGCTCCCGAACCAATTCCGCCAATAGTAAGGCCTCTAACAGGGTCACCAGGCATTAAAGACGAAGTGCCTTCAGCTTCAAGTGCACCATCCACATATAGAGACATATTTCCACTGCCATTTATTGTTCCAACCAAGAAATGCCATTCATTGTCATTAATGGAACTGATGCCTGTAATGGTTGTGACAGTTGAACTATCGTACCTATATGAAAACTCCCCATAGGTCCCATTCACTACAAGCTGAGCTCCCCTTGATCCTGCTCCCCTTTCGATCACTGTTCCGGCCGGCTGGCTGGTCTTAACCCATGCCGAATAAGTTAGTGGGGAATTTGTCAATATCATTGGTTTGCCACAATCAATATAATCCCCGTCACCGTCAAACTCAAAGGCCAAGCCCATGTAGCCCGAGTCAAAGCCAGTCTGGGAGGCATTGCCGTAGGCAGTGCCGTTGTTCCGGTTCATGTAATCCTCAACCAGAGCCCCCTCTCCGGTCTGGTTGGTGTCATCCATGCGCCACCAGGACACCAGCCCGTCCATTGGTATGTGCCTGCAGTCCCCGTCCAGGCAGAACCCGTCTGTCTCGCATGTGGTGCCGTCAATGCAGGCCAGGTCTATGTAGATGTTCCTTTCATAATCTTCCCCCCAAAAATCCTCTTTTGTATCGCCCCTGTGAACAATATCGTTTGCAATATAATATTCAACCATTGTTTCGGATACCTCGTTGATTTCAGGGCTTGTTATGTTGCTCATGTAGGCTCGGATATAGTCATCGTATATATCAACGATTCTGAATTCTGTGGGGTAGTTCATTATCGCCGTTGTTGTGACGTAATGGATGTCGTTTTCATATTCATATTTCGGGACATGTGAGTGTCCCTTCATAATAACTTTTGTTCTGTAATTATTTCCATATGACTTTAGAAAGCTCGTAAATTCCGCATTCTTTGGATTTTCACCATGCATGAAAATGAAAAGGTTCATGCCCTGGTTTTTGTGATCGTTGAGGGTGTCATTGATAAAGGATAGATTATATTGCGATTTGTCTATCACACTAATGAATAAATTGTCATCCCTAACAAAATAATACTCTGAATTTCCGAATTTGCTCTCGAAATAATTTCTGTTATCAGCCAACTTTGCATTGTCGTGCCACATGTTTGCAAGGGTAACGTAATAATCCTGGTTGACTATCCCTAAGGTATCAGCAATTTCCTTGAATTTGTCAATTGCTGCTGTTTTATTGCTATCAAACCCACCCTGAGCAACCAAGTCCCCGGTTATAACAGTGAAATTCACATTCGGGACATTGTTAATTGCTGATGTTGCATTAATCCAGGCAATTGTGGGAGCTATCGAGCCCCCAGCAGAATCAAATTCATTGGTGTTGCAATACCTTGCATAATATTCTGGGAACTTTGACAAATTGGCTTGAGTGGGGCCCGGATTGGCGCAATTATCCGTTCTTCCATCATTAGCACAAGCAGCCGCACTCCCTCCAATTATTATATGCGTATCTGTTGCCTGGACAAACCTTAGGTTTTGTCCCAGTGCACCGGGCACGCATGCAGCCAGCAGGCTCAGGAAGGCCAGCAATGCAACAGCAAGCAATGCACATTTCCCCTTCATGTTATACATTACTCACTGGTGGGTTAAAAGGCTTGCTGGCAATGATTATTTTAAACTGATGAAATAAGATTTGTTCATGGATAATATGACCGAGAAAAGGCCGGGGGGTAAAGACGGCTTAAGGCAAATGAATAAAGCCGTCAGGCTAGACTTGGGGAGGCTGGCCACATTTGTCCCGAACAAGCAGCTGCCGGTATACAACTGGTTCTACTTCAAGGAGGGGTTTGCCCGTGACCTGGTGACCTTGCTGCTGGACAGGTATGTAGGCAAGAATGGTCAAGGCGGAAACTCCAATGTGCTTGACCCTTTCGTTGGGTCGGGCACAACGCTTGTGGCCTGCAAGGAAAGGGGGCTGGACAGCTATGGCTTTGACGTCTCACCGCTGGCGATCCTGGCTAGCCGGGCAAAGACCAATGACTATGACGTGGACGAACTTAAGCAGTCCATAAAGTTGTTGTCTAAATCAAAGTTCCAGAAGCCTGATACCAGCGCGATCCCGAAGGAAGTCAGGCGATACTTTAACAAGCACACCTTGGATGATGTGATGTTCTTCCGCAAGCAGGTTGGCCAGTTTAGTGGCGAGATTCAGGATTTTGTGAAGCTTGGCCTGATAACCAGCACCACCAAATGCTCCTACATGTACAAGGACGGAGCAGTCCTGAAGATCCGCAAAAAGCCCGTCCCGGTTTTCAGGAAGTTCTACATCCGCACCTTGAGGAAGATGTTGGCAGACGTGCAGAAAACCGAGCCAAAGTTCAAGCAATGCCAGACCTTTGTTGATGAAGGGGATGCCAGGAACCTGAAGATCGATTCGCAGTTCATCGACCTTGTCATCACGTCGCCGCCATACATGAACAAGATAGAGTACACCAAGATTTACGGCGTTGAGGAGTTCCTGTTTTTCGGAGTGCCGTTTGAGAAACGTGGCCTTCGTTCCTACGTCGGGTCTGGCGTCAAGCCGGATGCTGAAGCCATATTTCCAGACCAGTCCCTCCCCCCAGCAGCCAATGCATACTTCGCTGATATGTCGCAAGTTTTTAGCGAACTGAGAAGGGTTTGCAAGCCGGGCGCTGTGCTGGCCTTTGTCATTGGGGATGGATGTTTTCCAACTTTGGACGGACGGCTTGATGATGACGGATCAGGCCGTCATGCCTCCGGTCGCGTTGTGCATGCAGATGCCCTGCTGCCTAGGCTTGCGCAGGATCAGGGGTTTGAGACCGAGCAGGTCTACGTCCTGAACGAGCGATGGTGCACGAAGAACCGGGTCGAAAAGGTCGGCAAAATGGAGGAAAGCCTTATCATCATGAGAAAAATATAACCGAATGCAACTATTCTCGCCAAAAACGCTTATTCCTGGCATAGATCTGTTCTTCTCGGAGGATGTCCTTTAGCAGCTCGTTTTTGTCGGACTGGCGGCGCAGTATCCTTGCTGCGGTTCTGGGTCCTATGCCGCGGCCGGCCTGGGCTATGACTGCCCTGTGGCCTGAAGCAGCGACCAGGCTGGCACTGTCCGCCAGCCTGTCAAGGTAATCCTGCTCATCCTTTGTAAACTCAACAGGCTGGCTTGACGGCTTTTGTTGATTACCAAAAGCCGTCTTTTCCCTCCTAGCCTTTTTCAGATAACGGTTCAGCAGCAGCTCAGCGTCCATGTTCTTTGCTCCGGTCACTGCCAGCAGCTTGGACTGGCAGTTAACGCAATGCAAGGTCTTTGGTAGGTCTTTGACCGCATAGGTTATGCCTGTGCCGCAGTTGGTGCATAACAGCCTAACCCTGGTGTTTGTGATGCGGTCCTTGAATACCTTGAATACCTCAAGGTCTGGCTTTTTCGGCGCCACTATCTCATATCTATGGGCAATGCCTGCTTCACCGATTGGGGAGAGGCCGGGCATGACCTTGACCTTAAGCTTGCCTGATTTCAGCAAGCCGGTGAATTCTTTGGCGCCCTCAATATCCAGCTTCTCCTCCATGACCTCGTGCAGTGCTTCGTGGTTGGGCGTCTGTTTCTTGTATGATTCTATTATCTTCTTCAGGTAACCTGGTCCGAAATTCGCATCACGGGATATGATGCCCAGCCGCTGGCACACGTGCAGGAACCGCCATCTGTAAAGCTCTGTGTTCGGTAGGGTTAGCCTGATAATGGCCTCAAGCATGTCAGGGTTCAGTTTCTCTATCATCTCCTTCACATCCTTTACGCTGCCATGCTGCATCTTGAGCATGATGCGGTATGGGTCGGTCTGCAGCCCGACTGAGCCGAACTTTGTTATGAGCAGGCTGGATAAGACCCGGCCTATGGTGTCGTTTGTCAGCGAGCCAAAACATGAGTGGATGACGATATTGAGCTCGCCCTCAGTGCTTTGGTATTCCATGATGAGGTTGGTGTCGTCTGGGACAAACCCGAAATCCTTCTGCGCCTTGACCTGCTTGTACATCTTTCCCGCGGCCTGCTTGTCAACAGGGTATTTCTCTGTCAAGTACTCCAGAACACGCGGTCTGGTCGTCTTTTTTCCAATAAGTTCTGCAATCTCCCTCCGCATCCTGCCAACGTCCTGGGCAACGTCCTTTGGAATTGGAATGAGCTCGCCCTCCCATGCCGGTATAGCGGCCTCTATGCCTGCCATTGGCTCTACCATGATCTTGTTGCGCAGCACCTCAAGGATACGCCATGACCTGCCCTTGACAATGAAGCTTGTGCCCGGCGAGCCATGCAAAGCCATGAACTCCGCGTCCAGGCTTCCTACAGGCTGGTTTGAAACCACGTCAATCACCTGGTAGTTCTTGGTGTCTGGTATGGTGGAAAGGTTCCCGTAGTAGTATTCCCATGCCTTTCTCCTGCGCTTTATGACTATGTCCGTCTTTGCGGTCTTTTTGTCCACAACCGAGGCCTTGCCGGGAGCGGGCGGGTTTTGTTCATCATTGAGCCAAATGAAGCCTAGCCGCTGCATGAGCATACATGTCTCCAGGAATTCAGGCTCTGTCAGGCCTGAGAACGGCCAAGCCCTTTTCACAATCCGGAATGCCTTCTCATATGGTATCATATACTCATCCATTGACAGGCCGACAATCTGATGCCCCAGAACGTCCAGCGACTTGCCATAAACCCGGGTAGGCTCTATCTTGCCTGAGATGGCATGGCTGGCTATCGCCGTGGACTCAAAGCAGTCATCAGGCTCTGCGGCTATTATCACGCCGTCTGATATCCCGGAAACAGTATGGCCTGACCTGCCAATCCGCTGGGTCAGCTTGGCCACCTGACGCGGCGACATGTACTGCAATATGAAATCAATCAGTCCTATATCAATGCCCAGTTCCAGGCTGGACGTGCAAACCAGGCTCTTGAGCTCGCCATTCTTGAACTGCTCCTCTGCTTCGATCCGAACGTTCTTGGACAGGCTGGAGTGGTGGGTCTCTATGCGCAGCTCAGGGTCGAGCACGCGCAGCCTTGATGACAATATCTCAGCTGACTCGCGTGTGTTCGTAAAGGCTAGGACAGACTGCCTTTCCTTTATCAGGCTCTCAATCCTTCTCAGCCTGGCAGTGGTTGAGGGTCCCATGAACATCTTGGATGACATGTCTCTGTCCCGAGCAGATGGCCTTGGGCTTTCCACTCGGAGGTTCATCTTGCGCAGGTTCATGGCATTGACAATTTTGCATGGTTTTTCGCCTGTTAGGTAGCTGGCCACACGATCCGGGCTGCCAATGGTCGCTGATATGCCTATGATTTGAGGATCTTTGTTGCCTTTTTCCTTTATGGCCTCTTTTAGCCTTTCCAGCCCGATTGACAGCTGGACGCCCCGTTTCCCGTCGACCAATTCATGAACTTCATCCACTACTATATGACGGATATTGCCCAAATGCTTCCGCATGCGGCTGCCCACCAGGACGGCCTGGAGAGTTTCAGGTGTGGATATCATGACATGGGGCGGGTTCTCTGCCTGCATGCCCCGCTCATACTGGCTGGTGTCGCCGTGCCTGACAGAAACCTCGAAGCCAAGCTCGTTTGCCCACCATAGTATGCGCTTGAGAAGGTCCCTGTTCAGGGACTTCAGCGGTGTGATGTACAGGATTGATATAGGTTTGTATTGTTTGTTTGTATTATCCTTCCCATCTTCATGTTTCTCGCTTTCATTCTCGCTCCCAACCAATTTATCAAACAAAGGCAGTAGGCATGTCTCGGTATTATGCAATACTATTCCATTGCCGATGAAATTATGTGTTTCGGGGACAGTCGCGTCGTAAACCCAATCTGTTCCGGCTTTATTTATCTCAGTGATTTTATCCCAATATATATCAGACTTTGACAATTTCTCTAATAATATGAACTCTTTTGATTTTTGTTTTGAATATCTTTGGAGGAATTTTAACAAACCGATTAGGCCATTTCTTGATGGGTTTCTCTTGCCATACATATAGCTTTCTAGGATTCTGTACATCCTGTGTCTTGAATATGGAACATTCATATATTTTTTACATGACCTGATTATTGCAGATAGGTTTGGTATTATATCAAGATTCGGATTTGAATTCATTCTCACTGCAAGCCCAAGCCTTTCTTTCTTCTTCTGTACATTGAAGCCTATATGTTTTTCAAATTTTCGGAAGTTCTCCGAATTCTCAATGAATAGTCTGTAATAAATGTTGCCTTTTACCTTCTTTTCCTTTATCCTACTCATAATACCAAAGAACAACAATCCATGAGATACGCTGTTTATGAGGTTTCTGCTTTTTGACAACAACTCAATAACACCATATATGCTGCCATCAGTATCATAAATTCCTCTGAGGAATGAAGACAATAACCCTTTGTTCTGGAAAAGGATTTTTGGTATATCAATGTTGGCGGATTTGTTCTTTAAAGGGAAACCTACAGATTTCAACAAAGTGACCAGTGTCTGGCTGCTCGTATAATAATCATAATCATGGCTTTTGTCTTTCTTAACTTTCAGACCGATCTCATCACAAAAACCGCTGAACCTCTTCAATAATTCTCCTGAAGCGGTTGAAAATCTTATTGTGCGGCCTTGGTTAAAGTTCCCATCTCCTGCGAACAACCCCATGAAATATGAAAAATCTTTGTTCAATCTTATTCTTATGGGTTTGCCGCCCATTATTCCAGCTTCAGTAACACTTATTGATGATAAATCTATTTTTGCGAATTTTGCAAGTTTTTTTACGATTTTTATGTCTATCCTATGCCCTTTTTTACCCCCCATTAGCACGGCTCTTGAAACGCCCAATCTTCGTGCAATAACCCTCAGACCAATACCGTTCCTTTTTCGTTTGACTGTCTCAACAATATCCGAGAATGATGGTGATGTAGCAACGGTAAGTCTATTTTTTCCCTCTTTTATAACTTCCAATGTTATCTGCGGATATGACTGTCTTACAGAAATCTTCCTTGGTATGGCAATATAATCACCAATAGAAAGGTTCTTGAGTTCTTTCCAGCAAGGACCATCTTTTTCTAACGAAAAAAACTTATGATCATCAGTAACCTTGACTGACCTTCCCGAAGAAGTCTTCAGTTCAAATAATTCGGATTTCTTCTTCTTAACAACATAACCTACTTTTCTGGTTGTTTTGTAGTTCACATCCATCGTGTCAACAAACATCTTTTTTCTGTACAAGTTTCTGATTTCTACAGGACCATTATTTGTGAATATCACAGTATCGCCGCTCACACATTTTCCCAAACCGGTTGGCGCTATCAGCAGCGTATCCTCTCCTGCGTGGATAGGCGGGATGCCTTTCTTCTGTATATCAGTCGGGCTGCCAAAACCCCGCTTCTCTATCGCCTTCTGCAATTTCTTTCCGAATATTTCCCATACCATATTATATACCTCTAGATTGACAGTACTATCGACATAGGTTCGTACTCCTATACAATAAGATAACAGCGCATGGTTTAAATTGTTTTCTCAATTCTTTATTACTTTCATCACATCATGCTCATCTACAAATAAAATTAATGGCATCTGCCCTCTGGTTGATTGTTTTGACCAGGGTTTTGAAGTTAAGTACTAGCATGCGGCAACGAAAGACCAATGGGGTCTTCGCGCATGATTGTTTTTGTCAGGTGGATCTTTATTCACTAATTCTGGTTCTGAAAGGAGACTGTAATGGAATGGGCATTAATTATCAGACTGTTGTTGGTTTGCCTTATCGGCAGCTTTAACTGGCACCTCGAGCTCTTTAAGAAAAAGGAGTGGGTGAAATGGGCACTTGAATATGTTGCCCAATTCGCGGTTTTTTGCCTCATATTTTGGGTTCTGGCTGGGCTTCTGAAATGGATTGACATCAGGATATGGAGTGATTTCCTTGCAAAAATAACAGGTCTCATCATTGTATTTTGGGGCCTTGGGCATTGGGTGATGAGGGTGGTCATAGGTAAGGTTGAAGTGTTGTTAGGAATCGCTACCTCTGTTGAAAACAAAAATGAAAATGATTACACTGTATGCATAGCTTTAGCCATAATTGGCTTTATCATTTATGTTATCTACTGGTTGTTTTACTGGTTGTACTGGTTGTGCGGGCATGTGTAGCAGCATGTGCTGCGGCCTAAACAATCACGAAGATAGTTAAGGGGACGCGGCCTTCGCCGCTCTATCCTTCTTTTTTGGTATGAAAGGGAAGAAACAATGAACGAGTCAATAACAAATATCATAAAAAGTATTACTGACGGAAGCCCGCTTATTGCCGGCCTGTTAATCACTGCTTGTGTAACCTATGTGTTGTCCTTTATGCCGATGTTTTTTAAAAAATGGGTGTCATGGAAAATTAGACAGATATTCAGATGCATAACGTGCACTATTCCAATCGTCTGCTTGCTGATCATAATCAAGATGAAATTTCCAGGTCAGTTTCTCAGTACAATGTTTTTTGTACTAATAGTGTATCTAGTGATGGGTCTGTATATGTACACAATATCGGACAAGGAAAGGTTGGAACGGGTCAGTAATTTTGTTACCACTGTGATTTGCCTGCTCATTATAGGCTTGGGTTTAAGTGCTCCATGGTTTTATAATATTTTCCTTATGTTGAAACAAAAGCAATAAAACCAGTTGGGAGAAGAATATATTTAATTTAAACAAAACGATCTGGGAGCAGCAGTTGAATTGGTCATTGGGTGGTTTCATCTTCCCCAACTCCTGCCAAGGACGCTGCTGCTCCCAGACTATTAATTGGAAATGAGAACAAGAAACCGGGGCCGCTGCGGGGCTTACTTTTGGTTTAGGGCCTTGGAGGCAGGCATGTTGCCTGCCGGGCCCGGGCCGCTGCGGGGCACCACTAGAAAGGAGGCCTTAAATGGCTAGAAGAAGCCAAGAAGGAAGCCTGGAAAAAGAAAGAAAAGTATTATTATTGAATGGAGATTATGATTATGAAGAATTCATGAGAAAGGGGCGTGTAAAAAAAGGAAAAAGGCCAGAAGGGTTCAGTGACCTTTTCCGCACCAGCGATGTAATTAAAATGCTGAATGTGTTGGGACTGGACAAAGATGACATGCAACTCCTGAATGAGTTGCCCTATGCCAGGATAAGGTTGGTCACGATCCTAAAAATGATGAGGTTGCAGAGATTCCTTGCCGGGTCACAAGTGGACATGGATAATTTCCTTCAAGACAAGTATCCTACCTTGCATCGGCACAACAAGCCGGCTGGTAAAACCGAAATATTTGTCTTATGGAAATCGCTTCTTGAGCAGCAGCCTCATTATCAGCCTGATGGTCCCAAACAGCCTGAAAGCATTGAGCTTAGACTCTGGAAAAAGTTTGGGTGGCAGCATATTCTCATGATCCATGAAGGGCTCAGGTTCTCGATTTCGCCCGACTGCAGCAGGATGTTCGTGGTCAGGAAAGGAAAGCCAGTGGAATACAAGCCATGGCTTGACATCCGGGCGTATGCTGAATTTCTGAAAGAAAAGTTCCAAGTCAAGATGCCGCTGGGTATGTTCAAGGAAGAAGATGGAAAACCATGGCCTGAGTGCATGGTTCTCAGCGAAGAATGGCCAGTTCTGCCTTATGCAGGCATGTAACATGTGATGAATGGATGAAGTATTTAACAGAAAGGGAACCGGGTTCAACTGGTTTCCTTTCTTTCTGTAATGTCAACTTATGGGTATATATGACGCTTGTACTGACGCTGCGGCCATGATGGGCAACGCGGCTGGCAGCGTGCCACTGCCAATTACCCAACTTTTTAACCGCCTGAAGCTAATATATTACCATGAAGCGCGACGGGGGAAGCGTTAATGGCGTTAAAGGCGTTACCAGCACTGCAAGCGTTGCCATGGCAATGGGTATGGCTTTGTTCTTGGTGTTTGTAGGGATGGCCGGCCTGGTTGAGGCAAGCCCGGGTGTGGAGCTGACCATAAAGGACGCGCCAATCACCTTTGCTTCCGGGGGCAGGATGAAGGGGACTGTTGAGATAGTGCATGACGAATACATACCAATCGAAGCATTGCTTTACGTATACATCGATGACCAGCCCGCCGCATCCGTAGCCATGCAGGATTACATACGCGGGCTTTCCTCATACTCATTCCCTGTTTATTCCTTCAGCTATAACCTGACCGCATCCGGCACCAACACATGGAAGGACTTTCCAGTACAGGATTTTGGTTATGCACTGGACTTAAGGGGTACATGCGGGGACGGCAGGAACGAATCTGAAGGCGGGTGCTGCTACCTGGATTCAGTCCCTCCTGTATGTTTTTGTGACTGTGAGGGATTCTGCGGAGACCAGGGCGACCCCTCAAGCTATCCATGTGATTGGAATATTACATATCCGGTTCCGTGGTCAGGGAATGTAAAAGGTAATGATGGCCTGAAGGAGATAGATGATTATTCTGGTATTGGCAGGCCGGGTGGTGAGAATGAAATGGATACTACTTGGTCTGAAATCGCGAACCAGAACCCCAATGTGGATACAGTAATGAGGCAGGCATGCGGCAATGACATGTACGGCGGCGAAGCCACCCTTGGAAACGGCTGGGTGTACGGAAGGGTGTTGGGTAGTGATACGGGTGGCTGGATTGTGGAGGGCGCGCATATGATAACCAATATATGGCCGCCATTTGACGGCAGTTCCCTCTCTGGCGTGGGCAGGAGCCTTTATACTGACAGCGATATAGGCGGCATATACAAGGATGGCCAGTACATGGATTACAGTGCAACGCCTGGCCAGGACAAGGCCTTCTGGAATGACACTAGCGGGGACATAAAGATATATTATTATGATGACGAGGCCACATACACCATAACCTACCTATCACCCAACGGCCCAAAGCTGTGTGCGTACACTGACCTGTACACGGGCGGCTCAGTGGACTGGAATAAGGGCAAGGGCCCATACAACAATGTCGCGTCTTACAGCAGCCCCTACACAAGGCAGTTCTCACAGCCTGACCTGCCGCAGCCGCCCGATTGTCCAGAGGACGAAGAATGCAGCCAGATTGTCAACAGCTATGGCGCTGTTGTTACACATGAATCCGGTGGTGGCATGGGCGCTGAATTCGATTCCGATACCAGGACTGTCACTGTTACTGCAAGCTCAAGGGGGATGACCGGGAACTACACGGACACGGCAGAACTTGATACAATACCGGGCCTCAACGCCCCGGCAGGGGGCGAGCATGAGCTGAAGGTTGAGTTGCGGCTTGCTGGCAGCCTGCTGGCCACGGACACCCACGAATTCGGCATATGCATTGACGCAGACCATGATGGCTATTGCAGTGCAGCTGAGGGCGGCCTGGATTGTGATGATATCGACCCTGACCGGAACCCTGACGTACCGGAGGAGTGTGACGGGGTTGACAATAACTGCGACGGGGAGGTGGATGAGGGCTTCTTTGTCCAAGGCAAGCAGATGGGCTCGTATTGCGGCGGTGCACCAGGCACTGCATGCACTGGCGAATGGGTATGCAGCAATGACGGCCTAAGTGCCATATGCTTCCGGGAGCACGCACCAGGCGAGCTTCTCGAGGTCTGCGGCAACGGCGTTGATGACGACTGCGACGGCGAGGTGGATGAGTTGATGACATTGGCCGGGGCTCCGGATTGCTGGTGCGAGCTTGGGTCTACGGACGATTGCGGCAGCAATATAGGCATATGCAGCCAGGGCATAACCGTATGCAAGATGTCTTTGTCAGGCTTCCCTGTGTGGGGGTCATGCACCAATGAGGTAGGCCCGAGGGAAGAGGCTTGCAACCGGCTGGATGATGATTGTGACGGTGTAGTAGACAACGTCAACGGCGGCACGAGCATTGATTCGTCCAAATGCGGGTGCTATGGTGATGTGTTGCCTTCGCCTGAGATATGCAATGAAATTGATGATGACTGCGACGGGAGCATAGATGACGGGCTTTCATGCTGCACTGAGGGGGAAACAAGGCCATGCGGTTCAGATACTGGTGCCTGCCATTCGGGGACACAGACCTGCACTAGCGGTTCATGGCAGGGCAGTGAATGCGTTGGCTCGATCGGCCCGTCAGCAGAGCTATGCTACGACGAAACTGACAATGACTGCGACGGGACCATAGACGAAGGATGCGACCCGGAATACACATGCAACAACGAAATAAAGGACCTGAACGAGGATGGGATTGACTGCGGCGGCCCATGCCCTGAGCATTGCATGCAAGGGCCGGTCTGGATGGTGTTATCGGGTCTTATGATACTGGCGTTCGTCTTATTATGGCTGCTCGTCATGAAGAAGAAGGTATAGTTCTATTACTAAAACACACTAAAAAGACTGTGATTCTATCTCTCTGGCTTTGAAGAATTCCTTGGTGAATTCCAGTGCCTTGCTCTCATCAAACGTCTTGCATGTATAGATTATGACAGACAAGAACTTTTGCTTGGTCCAGATGTAAACAGAAATCCCGGAATCAATCAATGGGATAAACGCATCATACCCGTCATTGATCTCCTTCCCCTTCCCATGGGCGCAATGCACTATCATCTCCCCATAACGCCTTAAGCCAAGGGCTTTGACGATTCCTTTAAAATATTCTCTGATAACGTTTTCATCGATATTTATGCCATAGAACCCTTCAATCAGCAGCCTTTGCCTTGTGATATCTGGCGCCAAATTTTTCATTCCAACACCTCACCCGGCCTTCCACCTCGGCCCCTTCCCAGTATCCTCAACAACAATGCCCTTCTTGGCCAGTTTATTCCGGATGTCATCAGCATGCTTCCAGTCCTTGTCTTTCCTGAACTGCTCCCGTTCCAGTATCAGCTTTTTGATCTCGGGCTTGGCCTGCTTGGGCGCCTTCCATTCTCCTGCATCACCCAGCTTGAGTCCCAAGACCCGGTCAAAATCCAGGATGGCCTTCATCGCCTTCCTGCCTGCGCCTGCCTTGTTGGCCTGCCTGACGAACTCGAAGACTGCTGACAAAGCTTCAGGCATGTTAAGGTCGTCGTCCATTGCCTTCCCGAAGGCCTGGTTGGATTTCTTGGCCAGCTTGCCAATATCCTTGCTATCCTTTCCTTCCCGCGAGTTCGCGACAAAATCCATCAGTCGGTCAACTGCCTGCTTGGCAGCTTTTAGGGCATCATCAGTCAGGTTGAGCTTCTGCCTGTAGTGGCTGGCTAGCAGCAGGTATCGGATGGCCATGCTGTCATGGCCCTTGTCCAGCAGGTTCCGCAGCGTGTAGAAGTTGCCGGCACTCTTGGACATCTTCTCACCGTTGACCAGCAAATGCTCGTTATGCAGCCAGTAGCGGACGAATGGCTTGCCTGTGGCACCTTCAGACTGGGCAATCTCATTTTGATGGTGCGGGAATATCAGGTCCACACCACCGGTATGGATGTCAAAGGTCGGGCCAAGGTATTTCATGCTCATTGCGCTGCACTCTATGTGCCAGCCAGGCCTTCCTTTGATTCTTTCCTTCCCGAACTGTTCAGTCCAGAACACGTTGCCGTCATCCTTGTCCCAGAGCTTCCACAGCGCGAAATCATGTGCATGCTCCTTGTCGTATTCATCCTGCTTGACCCTTGCGCCAGGCTTGAGCTGTGCTTTTTCAAGGTGGGCCAGCTTTCCATAGCCAGGGAACTTTTCGATTGAATAATAGATGGCATCCTTGCCTTTGTATGCCAGCCCCCTTTTCAGCAGCGCGTTTACCAGTGCAACCATTTCCTTGATGTGCTTGGTTGCTCTGGGATAGTGTTCAACATGCTCTATATTCAATGTGTCAATATCCTCTAAGAACTCCTTCTCATATTTTTTTGTGTATTCAGATAATGGTATGCCCTGCTTGCGCGAGTCTCTTATTGACTTGTCGTCAACATCAGTGATGTTCATGACGTGCTTGAGCTTGTACCCTTTATACTTTAGATAGCGCCTCAATATGTCAGCAGCCACATATGCCCTGAAGTTGCCTATATGGGCGTAGCTGTATACGGTCGGGCCGCATGAGTACATGCTGACCTTCCCAGCCTTGGCTGGTTTGAACGCCTCTTTCTTCCTGGTCAGGGTGTTGTAGAATTTCAGGGCCATGTTATCATCTTGTAATCATTTGATTATTAATGTGAAACCACTAAATCTATACTAAGTGGTTTCACAGCTCTGGAACAACTGATATGTAGGTTCTTTAGTTGTTCCAGATTAATAAAACCATAAACCTTAATCTCTCATCTTCTCTATGAAATATTTTGCCCCTGTTATCAGAAGCCTTTGTGAGGGCTTCTTCAGTGTCATTACCGAGGCTTCCCTGTTCCTGATGATCTCCTCAAACCCCTTTTCAGTAAATATGATGGGATTGACGTTCTTGCCTAAAACTGAAGATAGCCGGGAAACCTGTCTCTTTGTTTCGTTACTTTTTGTTTTTAAGACCAACAATATGTCAATATCGCTTTCTTTGGTGAAGGAAAGCATGGCATAACTCCCAAAAAGGCAGCAGGCCAAGACATTGCTACCTGAAAACATGTTCTGCATGTGCTTTATTATTGAATTCACTGCTTTATTCTTGGTTTCCAGCCTGTATTCCTCGATAGTCTCGGCCAAGTCCATATATTTTCTTTGTGTCTTGTCAAAGGAAACTAATATCGTTCTTCCGGCCTTCCTTTCATTGAGCAGGAATTTCAACTTGGACAGTGTTTTCTGGGCACTGAATGGGTGTAGCTTCAGCTCCTTTGATATCTCCAGCAGATGCGTCTCCTCCTTTTCGTATATGGTCTTGAGGATCTCCATCTTGTTCTTTGTCAAAGGCAGGAGTTTTTCTATCATTCCAGCTCACCCAAAATCATTATCAGTTCCCTTGCCTCCCCAACAATCTGGTCTGCAGGCTTCTTGACTTTCCTTAGTGTCTTTGGTAGGTAAAGGTATCTGTTTCTTGCAATCCTGATTTTTGACATCTCCTCATAAAAAGAGTCTTTCGGCGGCAGCTCGTTGAATAATCTGTCTTTCTTTTCCAGGATTTCATGTATTTGTTCCAACGTTTCCTTTGAAATCATTTCATTGAAGAGCAGAGCGATCAACACACAGTTATGGTTTTTGGAGTAAAACCCGAGCTTTCTCACAAGGATGGAATTACACATGAGGAACAACGCCTGATATGCCTTTGTCAGCGACCAGCGAGGATTTGGCTCCTCCAAGGCCGATTCCAAATCATCATACGCCAGCTGCTGATATTCCTTGAATAGGGAGCGGTCTATCTTTACGAACTTCTGGCTACATTTCCTGTACACCCTTTCCAGCGCCTCTCTTGTCTTCGGGAACATTCTACACCTTAAGTTGTATATATATACAATTATTGGTGTATTCAATATTTAAACGTTTCGTTTCCTTACTGTTTTACTTGCGGGTTATTGTTAAAAATGCCCATACTAAGATAGCGACCACCAATATCTGGCAGGACTGTTACTATGTTTCTACCATTGCCTGTTTTTCCATATTTTTCCGCTGTTTTGAGTGCAGCAAACACATTGGCGCCTGATGATATACCAACAAAAAGCCCTTCTTCGTCATTCAGCTTTTTTGTCATTTCAATTGCTTCACCCGTGCTTACTGTAACAACATCATCAATAATGCCCATATCAACAAGCTTTGGGATGAATCCCTCCCCTATTCCCTGTATCCCATGAAGGCCCGGCTTGCCACCGGAGAGCACAGCGGATTCAGAAGGCTCGACCGCAATGATTCTCACATCGGGGTTGGTGGCCTTTAAAGCCTGCGCAACCCCCATCAGGGTTCCGCCTGTGCCCACACCAGCAACGAATATGTCAACATTATTTCCATCCATTGCCTTCAGGATTTCCTTCCCTGTTATTTCCCTGTGCGCTGCGACGTTGTCAGGGTTCTCAAACTGCATTGGCAGCCATGCGTCCGGCATCTGCTTTTGCATATCACTGAATTTCTTTATGGCGCCTGGCATATCCTCTTGTTTCGGCGTTAGGATAACCTTTGCCCCGTAAGACTCCATGGCCTGCCTTCTTTCAGTGCTCATATGCTCTGGCATGACAGCTGTGAATCGGTAGCCCCTGAGCGAGGATACCAAGGCAAAGGATATGCCTGTGTTGCCTGTTGTCGCCTCCATGATACGGCTGCCGGGATTGAGGTTTCCCCTTTCCTCCGCGGCATTGACCATATGATAAGCCATTACATCCTTTATCGAGCCGCTCGGGTTAAGGAAATCCAGCTTTGCAAAAATCCGTGAATTTGTTGGATTAATAGCTTTCAATTCAGTTATGGGTGTCTTGCCTACGTTTTTCGCAAATTCAGAAAAGGTCTTTGGGCTGGATCGATGCCTTGCTTCTTCAACAGAGGCAAACACGTCCACCCATATTCTCACTGAAAATATAGTAAAGGACATAACTTATTGGAACATGTCCTTTACTAACAGTACCTGACATAAGTCTAAAATGTAATGTCAGGTACTATAATATAAAGAATGGTATTTATAAATGTTCTATTAGAAATAGAAGCAAGGTGCATACATGGTTGGAAAAAAGTCTGTAAAAACAAAGGAAAAGAAGCCGGAAACTGAGAAGAAAGCTGCTAAGAAGGTGGAGAAGAAAGCAGTAAAGGCAGAAACACCTACAGAAAAGAATGCTCTTATACTCTCGTTCAGGCGAGGCAGGCACACACAACGCACAAACCAGTTCCTGGTTGAGATAAATGGCGCGGACACCAAGGCAAAGGCCAGCCTTTACATTGGCAGTCGCGTGGTATGGACCAGCCCTGGCAAGCTGAAGAAGAAGATTTTTGGTAAAATCACGACCACACACGGCAACAATGGTGTTCTTCGGGCACGCTTCTCTCGCGGGCTTCCAGGCACTGCTGTTGGCACAAGGGTTGAGCTGGTTGAGAAGTAGTTACCATTCCTAAAAAACCATTTCTTAAAAAAGTAGAAAATATCTTATGGTAGTATTCACGGGTAACTTAAAGCTTTATAAATAAACCTACTAAAATGTAAGTATAATACGTTTTGGTAGGGATAAATTATGAATGGCATATATGTTGAAAGGTTTCTGGAGCACAAAATAAGGAAATATCTCGGTGACAGGGAGATAACTGCCATAGTCGGGGCAAGGCAATGCGGGAAGACAACACTGATGAGACATATGTTTGATGGCCTCAAAAAGGCCGAATTCATCAGCTTTGAGGACAGGGACATACTGGACATGTTTACGAAGAATATCAAGGAGTTCATTGCCAGATATGTCGAGGGCAACAGATACCTGTTCATAGACGAATTTCAGTATGCAAAACAGGGGGGCAAAGGGCTTAAATTCATCTACGACACATGCAAAACAAAGATCATCATTTCTGGGTCTTCTACCGCGGAATTGTCTATCCAGAGCATCAAATACCTTGTCGGAAGGGTGCTTGTTTTTACCCTTTTCCCGTTCTCATTCGAGGAGTTCCTGAAACACCGCGAGGAAAAGCTGCATGATATATTATTCCATAAAAGCGCCCATGGGACTTCTGAAACATCAAACAGGATGATTAGAAGGCTGTATGATGAATATCTTATTTATGGGGGTTATCCAAGGGTCGTACTGGAAAAGGATAATGGGAAAAAGCAGGAGCTGCTCAGGAACATATACAACACCTATCTTCTCAGGGAAATCAAGGAGATTCTGCAGATCACCGAAGACCAGAAAATAAACAGGCTCATTAAGGCTCTCGCTTTGCAGGTTTGCGGCATTGTAAATTATAATGAAGTATCATCGATAACCGGCATTGAATTCCACCAGCTAAAAAAATACATGAATATCCTCGAGAAAACGTTTGTTGTGCTTGAAAGCAGGCCCTTTTTCAGGAATAAAAGAAGGGAGCTTGTTAAAGCCCCCAAGCTTTATTTCCTGGATAACGGGTTTAGGAACATCGCCATCAACAATTTCCAGGGCATTGAACATAGGACGGACAAGGGGGCGATTAATGAGAATTTCGTGGCCTCAGAGATATCCAAAATGGGTTATGAGCTCCGGTACTGGAGGACAAAATCAGGGGCAGAAGTTGACTTTGTCATAGAAAAGAACGGCAAGTTGATCCCCATAGAAGTCAAGTCCAACCTTAAAGCCACGAAACTTACAAGATCCTTTAACAGCTTCCTTGACAAATACAGGCCTGGCAGGGGTTTGGTGCTTTCGGAAAGCCTTATGGGTGCAAAGAAAGGCATCAGATTCAGGCCCATATTCTATGTATCAAAGGGAATCTGATCCCAATCATGCTGACACGGCAACATCGGTGTTCTGCGCGCCCGCTTTTCGCGCGGACTGCCCGGGACAGCTGTTGGCATAAGGGTTGAGCTGGTTGGGAAGTAGTCACCAATGTCTGTATTCAAGGCCTGTATTTTCTCAGTGTTTTGATTCTATTGTCAGGTGTAACCCGGCCTGTTCTTTTATCAACTGTCAAAAAGCCCTTAAAAGTAGAATCATGTACTGGAACCTGCCAGCCCCCACCAATAAATTGGGCAGCACCGGTTTTGTAGTCCCCCAGTCCTTCATTACGTAGGTATTGGTCTGCTATGGACACAGCACCGTCACGGTCAATATTGTTCATGATCTACAGTTAACAGAAAGATTTAAATTTTCATGTTAACACTATGTCATGAAAATCATAGTTCTGTCGGATATACACTTCGGGTATGCTCCGAACAGGGAGCAGGAAAGGGATCCTTACAGGGCAGTTGCAGAGGTCATCGAACGCTCTCGGGATGCGGACCTGATTCTGATACCGGGCGACATATTTGACATGAAGATACCCAGCCCTGAGACGCTAGCCAATGCAATGGAGATGCTTGCAGGGCTTGCGATGGGCGAGCAGCCCAATATCGTGAAAATGCTTGGTGGGAAGGAAATAAAGAACCATCCGAGCACGCGGGTAGTGGCGATTCATGGCACCCATGAGCGCAGGGCGCGTGAGCTGGTAAACCCTGTGCAGATACTTGAAAAGGCCGGTTTCTTGGTACACCTGGACCGGAATGGTATTGTGCTGGAGAAGGGCGGAAACGGTGATGGAAAGAACGGAGAAAAGGTGGCTATCCAGGCTCTCGGTGGGGTGCCTGACCAGTACACGGAAAAGGAGTTGAGGGCATGGGGGCCCAAGCCAGAGCCTGGGTGCTTCAACATATTCATGCTCCACCAGAACATGACAGAGTTCATGCCCAGCCAGGTTGAGCATACATTAGACAAGGACAAGCTGCCGCCTGGTTTTGACTTGTATCTAAACGGCCACATACATCGGCCTGAACAGTCAACTGTGCATGCCCGGCCCTTAATCATATGCGGCTCGCTTGTGCATACGCAGATAGTAAAGGAGGCGGAGAAGCCGCTGGGGTTCTGGAGCATTGATACATCAGTATTAGGAACGTCGGAAAAGCCGGCGATAGAGTTCATGCCCCTTGAAAAGCAGCGCAGGGTGGTTTACACTGACATGGAAAGCCCTGGAAAGGAGGATATAGAAAAGGAGATAGCCAAGGCGATTGAAACGGGCCTTGGCGAGGATGGGGAAGCCGAGAAGCCCATCATAAAGATAAACATAAAAGGCAAGCCTGTTCAGGATGGCAAGAAGGCAAAGCAGTTCAACCTTTACCTGAAGGAAATAAAGGCCAAGTTCGGTGACAAGGCGATCATATCATTCAGGCATGAGTTCGGGGAGCAACCGGTGGGCGGCAAGACCCTGGAACAGCACAAGCTCTCTGTCCATGAGATGGGAGAAAAGCTGCTCGACGAGAACCTGAAGGAGTACAAGCTTGACCCGCAGCTGTACGGCCGCATATTCGAGCTGCTGCTTCACGGCAAGCAGGAGGATGTACTGAAGCTGCTGGAGAACCCCGAGGCCTTGAAGGAATATAAGACCGAAGATAAACCGGAAATCAAGAAGCAGACTGGGTCAAAGAAGCCGGAGAAAACAGAGAAGCAAGATGAGCCAGTGAAAACAGTGAAGCAGAAGCGAACAGAAAAACCACACAAGACCGGCACAGGCCTGGGAAGGTTTTTCTGATTTTCTGGTTATTGAATTTACTGTTTTACCCTACTTTTATTATCGCTCTTCTACCTGATATGACTGATGGTTGTATTCATCAGTGATATAAACTTGTTCATAGGACTCATTTCTCTATGGTTATAGTTGAACTGGAACAGCGATACGAACCGGTAAAGCTTGTCCTTGCATACGCCTTTATACCTTCTTAACCAGGTCCTGAGATCACCAAACATTCCCTCCACCGTATTGCTGTGCTTGTAACATTCAGCATAGCGTTTATTCGAATGGTTGACTGATTCGTGCATGCACATATCCGATTCATCCAGATGCCTGTATATCCTGAAGTCATCGGTATGGATGAACCTTCCTGTTATCAGGTACAGGAACGCATCCATGTTATCCCTGCATAAGTTCTTGAACACTTCGATAACGGTTTTCCCATCCCTTGATACAGCAGCCACTATTGGCGGCTTGTCCTTAGCATACATTCCCCGTCCTCTCAGCTTTAACCCACGCTTCCTTGGTTCCCTGTCATTGCATTTCTTTCCTTTTTGTCCTGCTGACTGGTACATCTCGTCGACCTCTATGTCTTCGCCTGTCAGTTCTATCAGCCGTTTCATGAACACGCTGTCCATTATCTTGTGGGCAGCGTGCATTACATGCTGATAAGACCTTCCAAGTTCCTTGGATATCTGGTTGATTGATATGCCTCTTTGTAGTTCCCTTGCTATGTAGAACCATTCATTGAGCTGCATGTTGGAATTGGCGAATATCGTTCCAGTAGTTATGTTGAAGAATCTGCCACAGTCTTTGCAAAGGTATCTCTGATGGCCATCCTTTGTCCCATTGCACACAACATTCTCTGAATCACAGTGCATGCATTTTACTTTGCCTTTGTCCCATCTGAGTTCCTCAAGCATTTGTATGCATTTGCCTTCTGGTAGCATGAAATCATTGATAGTTAATTCCATGCTCTATATTTATGGGCGAATTGACTTATAAATCAGCACTATTGGTTATAAGAGCGTTTATTATTAGTATAAAACCAAATAATAATATATTATGAAAACCCATTCCGCGGTTATATTTGTGTTTCTGTTTCTTATCATTTCAGGGCTTGCCACAGCCCAGCCCGCCTGCAACACAGGCGCTGACCAGCTGACCAATGGCGGCAACTGTTGGATTGGTCAGCCTTGATGAACTACAAGACTATATCAACCTCTGGTACGGGTGCTCTTCTTGCTATCCTGATCTTTACCAGGCAATTGAGGCTTGGTATGTGGGCCAGGAACCCACAGAATGCGGCGACGGCAGCTGCGATGCCGGGGAGGGCTGCTCGTCATGCCCGCAGGACTGCGGGGCATGCCCTGCAGGAAATGTTTATTATGTTCTACCAGATGGAGTTGGTTCTGGAATTAGTTGTACAGATGCAGATCCTTGCAATTTAAGTTATGCTAGAAGTGTTGTTCAAGGGGGAGAATTTGTTTATTTGAAAAACGGGGATTATGGTGTTTTTAATTTTGATTCTGGAAGTGAAAAAGGTAACAACTGGAGTGAGCCAATAACTTATAAAGCTTACACGGGTGCAGATCCTATAATTGAAGAATTGTATCTAAATGATGTTGGAGACAGCTACCTTGTATTTGATGGTTTGCACTTCCAAGGGCCTGACAGAGCACATTCCCGTGTAGTTCAGATTTATGGTGCATCAAGATATATAAAGATATTAAATTGTGAAGCAGAAGATAGGGAAGGATGGTTAGATGTAAATACTAATGCTGTAATTCAGACAACTAATGATGGTTTAGAGATACCACAATATATTACAGTATATAATTGTGATGTTCATACAGGCAGGAAAGGTATTGGCGGAAGTGCTGAAAATTTTGTTATAACAAACAACCATGTTCATTATATTTCAGACAGTGGGATCAAAGTTGGAGGAAATGGTCCTCTTTTAATAGAAAATAACCATATTCATAATCAGGATGTTACATTAAGGCCGCCAGATCCTCACGGAACTGCACTTTCAATACGTTCAATTAATACAGTTATAAGAAATAACACTGTGCATGATTATGGAAATACTGCTGGCCTTAATTTTTATAATGATGGCATGCCTTCTGGTGGCTATAAAAATATATTGGTTGAAAAGAACCTTATTTATGACCCTCTTAGCGATGTAGGGTATCAAATTGCAATTGAAAGTGATACTATATCATCTAATTTTACTTTTAGAGACAATACTCTTATTGGCTGGATAGACCCAGATTGGAACAATGTGGGATATAAATTTCGTGGCACTATGATCCTTGGTTTAGATGGGCAAACTCCTTATCATAGTTCTTATGTTGATGGTGAATTTAAGTTTTACAACAACCTTTTCGTAACCCGTCTAGGGGCAAAAAGTGGTTTGGATGATTTTCAAAGAATGGCTGAAGGAAATAACATTATTTGGGCAATTCAAGGCCCGGCAAGCATTTTTTATGATGAGTTTTCACCAAACAGCACAAGCAAGATTTTAGCAAGAGAAAGTTCTATGATTCACGGCGACCCCCCTACTTACTTTGAAGGTTCAGGAAACTTCTTTGTTGGTGGAGATGATTTTGACACTTATAGCTATACAAGAGGACCTGGAAATGGACCACACAAACAGAATCTTAATGATGCTTACATTCCAGTTGTTGGAAGTGATGCTTGCTCGAATGGAATTATAACCCATGGGCATTTGACTGGGGAGGATTGTGCTCCTTCTGGAAATTATTATTATGTCAGAGCAGATGCAACTGGAGCAAATGACGGAACTTCATGGATAGATGCTTGGCAGAGTTTTGCAGATATGCAAGCAGACAGCAAATATTTATCTGATGGCCTTTCTGGAGCTACTTTAATGGTGAGAAAAGGCGGCGTTTCATATGGAGAGTTTATTGAAGGAGGATGGTGGGCTGGTTTAGGAGGATTTGCCCCAAGCCCTAATAGGGCTGATTGGTTGGTTATTAAAGGAGAAAATCCAAATGATAAGCCTGTTTTCAATAATATTGCTCTGGGAGGTACTGGAAGAAATACATTCATCAGATTTGAAAATATTGATGTGAATTTTGATAAAGATCTTTCCGCTAATGCAGGGAATAAAGCCATTCAAACCGTGGGAGCGAATAAAGTTCATTTTGATAATTTAGAAATTCATAGTGTCTGGACAGATAATATTTATGGATATCCCACTGAAACTGCCCCTCCGGATAATAGTGCTTATGCTTATCTTAGCAATATAGGCGTATCCTTATTTACTAATACAGGGGATGATCCGTTGGGAGGTATTATAATAAATAATTCTAAAATATATAATTTCCACTTTGGTATAGATGTAAATGGAAATCTAGGTGAATTTAAAATAATTAATTCTGAGATTTTTAATACTACCGATAGTGCGATTATGATGTATGGGCTTTTAAACAAAAGAAACAGGCCGGAGATACTGATAGAGAATAACCATATTCATGACCAAGAGCCCAAATATACTGGTAGTGATCTTTCTCATGGAAGCGGGATCGTTGTTATGGGTGACAATTATACCATTAGAAACAACAAAATACATGCCTTTGGGAGCAGCTATGGTGTTGGCATGTACTCTTCTGTCTCAAACCTTTTAATGGAAAATAATTTGATATATGATCATCTTAACCAATATGGAAGTAATTTGGTTAAATTTGCCGCAATAGATGAAGCAGGAGGGCAGCCAGGTGATTTGGTTATACTAAGGAACAATACTTTTATAGGGTTTTATTCAAATCCTTCTAGTTCCAATAGAGATAGATATCAATACGGTTCTTTTTCTTTTGGTCCTATTTCCGGGGACAATACCTGTGCAGGTCTGAGATTCCATGATAATATTTTTGTTGGGGATCTTTATTTCAGGTATTCCACAAACGAATGTACAGACTATATATCAGGAAATAATATTTATTATACCGCAAGCGAACAGACTGGAGAATGGACATTTGAACCATATGTCATACAAGGGAATAATAAAAATGTCTTCAATGAAGAATCTTTTGATTATTTTGAAAACAATTTCTTTGATACAGCTAGGTTTGACAAAGATTATGCAGACACTAGAAGATATGCCGGGGGAGAGCCCCATAGGGAAAACTTAAATGATTATTTCAGGCCAGTTGAAGGAAGTGCTGCCTGCTCTCCATCAGGCATAATAACTCATGGCCATCTGGCTGGGGAGGTGTGTGCTGAAGGAACCCTTCCCCCTCAACCCTGCACCCCAAAAACCTGCTCAGATTATCCCGGCCTTTGCGGCAGCAGCCTTGCAAACGGCACCTGCAGCGGGACTCTTGACTGCAGCAACAATTGCCTAAGCGAACCGATAAACAATATTTGTGATGGAACAAGCTGTGTTGAATGTATTTCAGGGGTTGATGAAAGCAATTGTGATTCTGGGGCAGGAGAAGTTTGCAGCAACAACCGCTGCATTGTCCCCGGGGTTGTTCCTAATGATTATCTGGCATACTGGAAGTTCAATGGAAATATGGATGATGAGACAGGGGATTATCCAGGGACTTGTCCCGGAGCTTCCTGCCCAACATTGACAACGGATAAAAACGGGAATCCGGATTCTGCCTATGACTTTGACGGAACAAATGATTACATAAACGTGGGAAACCTGCTTGCCTCAGGCAGCAGTGAGCTCAGTATTACTGCCTGGGTGCTCCATGAAGATACGGGGGATGACCGTATCATATGCAAGTCAACCGGAACCGCGGTTGCCGACCATGTGTTCAGCCTTGGCCTGACAGGGACAACGGTCCGGGCAAGGATTGATACCGGGGTTACTGCCAATTACGACGCATCACCCTATACAGTAGGACAATGGGAGCATGTCGGCCTGACATATGACGGCTCAAACCTGGATATATACATAAACGGTGCTGTTGCTGCCAGCCACCCCAAGTCAGGCGACATTATTGCAAGCAACCAAGAAACAATCATCGGTAACGTAAATACAGCTGACAGCCGGTATTTCAACGGCAAGATTGACAACGTAATGATCTACGACCGTGCCCTCACCAGCCAGGAGATACAGCAGATATATGAGGCGCAAAGCTAAAGGATTTATAAGCCCTTCTGTCAAAATAAAAACATGTCAGGGGGTTCAAGGAGTTCGGGGGATTCTGGAGGTTCTAGGGATTCTGGCTATTCCGCGGGGTCCAAGGCGGACAAGGAAATAGTCAGGAAGGTGTCAGAGATTGCCCGCATCAGCCTGAGCGAGAAGGAGGTTGAGGAGTTCTCAAAGGACATGGAATCCATACTTGACGCCTTCAAGGACCTGCAAAGCATTGACACAGCCGATGTAAAACCGACATTCCAGCCAATCGAGACCAAGAATGTCATGCGCGACGACGAGATCGAGGCCAGCCTTTCCCAGATAGACGCCCTGAAGAACGCTAAACAGAAGGAAAAGGGCTACTTTAAAGGGCCTAAGGCTGTTTGATTTATACCTAGTTTTGCTACTCAACTTCAACCCCAGGCATTACCCACTTGCCGGACAGGCGCTTGCGGTTCTTTGCGAGCAGATTGTCTGAAATGGCTTGCTTAATATCCTTCCCGTTGAAGCCCAGGACCTTGCCGAATGATGTGAGTTCTGATGGGGAGCGCATGTCCCACGCCGAGATGGCGGATGATGTTAGGATGAAAGATGTGTTATATTTGCGTACAAACCTTGCGGCCTTGATGTATTTTGACATGATGACTGCACGGGCACGGTCATAAGCAGCCAGCAATGGCTGCATGCTGAATGCAATGGCCACGCCATTCTCAGCCGCGAGCTTGATCATTACATAGTCCATGACCCTTTCATGGGCTAGCTGGCCGGCTGACTCCCAGCCCAGCAGCATGTCCACGCCCTTTGTCTCAACAGCTGCCCTGCTCATCTCAGGGCTTTGGCTGCGCACTGCAATTATGCCGTAGTTCTTTCGGTTGACTGATGCCTGCCTCTTGAGTTCGTTCTTTGATTTTGGTTCAATCAGCAAGCCAACCGAAACATTAATCCCTTTAACCTTGGTCTTTTTCAGTTGGTCCTTCAGCTGCTTTATTTCCTTCTTGTCTGCAATCAGGCAGAGGCCATTCCAGCCCAGCCTTTTTGCTGTTTCTATGGATGCATCCAGCTCTGCTGCAGGCGTCATCACGCACATCTCATAGGGCATGTTTATATTTCGCCTTATCAGGATTAAATATATGGTTAGCCAGAATAGCCTGAAGAAGGAAAAGAAAAAGCTGATTGAAGGCCTGAAGATTGAAGGATTCCTCAAAAACAAGAAAGTTGAGAGGGCAATGCTTTCTGTCCCAAGGGAAGAGTTTGTCCTTGAAAGGGAACGGCCATATGCATATGCAGACACGCCGCAGGGTATTGGGTTTGGTCAGACCATATCCGCACCGCATATGGTAGCCATTATGACTGAGCTGCTAGACCTGAAGCCCAAGGACAAGGTGCTAGAAGTTGGCGGTGGGTCTGGTTACCAGGCTGCTGTGCTGGCTAAACTGGCTAAAAAGGTATACAGCATCGAGCTGGAGCAGGGGCTGGTCGATTTCGCGGCTGCCAACCTGAAGAAGGCCAGGATCAAGAACGTGGAAGTCAGGCAAGGCGACGGCTCGGCTGGGTGGAAAGAGCACGCCCCTTATGATAAGATTGTTGTCACGTGTGCCTGCAGCCAGGTGCCTAAGGCCTTGTTTGGGCAGCTGAAGTCTAGCGGGGTGCTGGTAGCCCCGGTCGGCGGCTCATGGCAGCAGGACTTGATGCTTTATCGGAAACTTGTGGGTAAGAAGGGGAAGACCGGACTGGAAGAGAAGGGTTATGGCGGGTGCGTGTTCGTGCCGCTGAGGCATTAATTATATCACCGCACCCATATATCCAGGTTATCTAATACTATGGGGTGGTTATTCGCAGCACAAATAAACCCAACGACCGCCAGAGGGATAAGATCCAGAACAAACATCACCGTAAGCGTCTGTTGGTTCATAATAACTATAAATCCTGCCTGAATTAACAGGCCAATTACCACCACAAGTATTGCAAAATACACAGGCAGGGCTGCTTACACCATCTCCTATACAGTTCGTGCCGCCGCTGTCGCAGATTGTGCCTGAAGCCACGATATTGCCGGATACATCAAGCCTTTCTGAAGGGCTTGTCGTCCCAATGCCGACGTTGCCGTTGATGAATGTATCTCCATTGCCGCTGATGCTGAATTCGATCGTGGATCCCCTTTGCATTTCCACAAACTGGAAGTTATCCGGTGCTCCTGCGGGAACTGCCATTTGTAGGATATCGTTGTCACCCATTACCACACCAGTTCTTTCGAAATTTACGAGCTGCTCTATATCGCCTGAATAGGAACTGATTACGTCCAGTGTTCTTTGCATTCCTGCTGACGATTCAACTTGCAAACTAGATTGAGGGTTCGTCGTCCCGATGCCGACGTTTCCGCCAGAGTTATAGCCTAAAATAATATTAGTTCCTTCTAAATACAGATCTCTCCAAGAGGGGATAAAGTCTCTATCTAGAGCTGCAACAGTTCCTCTGCCTTGAGCAGATACATATGATATCTCCACACCAGATCCTGCTGTAGCTCCTGTTGAACCTTGGGCTCGTAAAACTCCATCAACATCTAATTTAACATTTGGTTCCACCGTCCCGATACCGACATAGCCTGTGCCTGCATCAATTAAAAGCCTGTCGTTGCCGGGCTCGCCTATGTAGAAATCGTTGTCGGCGTTCTTGCCGAGGCCCCATTTCTGGTCACCCTGCTCATAGAAGTCGATTGCGGAGATTGAGGCTGAAGGGCTTGATATGTTTATGATCGAGAATCCCGAATCATTCACAACAGAGAGTTCTGCCCCTCCAGATATCGCACCTATACCCACGCTGCCCGAAGCCCTGTATACACCACCCAGGCCGTCGTCAATCCACAGGCCTGCTCCGCCGCCTGCACCGCACTCAAAATTACCTTCTATATCCGCGACTACGTTGCAGTCTTGTGGTGAACCTGCACCTGTTAGCTTGAGTGAACCAACGCTCAGCAAATCGGTTGTAGAGTCATAGTTGAAAGAGGAAGGCCCGAACTGCACCTGCCCTGTCACGTTAAGGCCGCCAACAACATGCAATGCCTGTGTTGGGTTTGTTGTACCAATGCCGACTCTGCTGGTGGCTGGGTTTATGTACAGAGGGGTTAGGTTGAGCTCGTCAACAGAGTGCCCCCATTCCGAAGGCACCCCAGCGCCTGGCGGGTCATTGTATGCACCTGCCATGCCTATTATTAGGAGCATTGCAGCGAATACTGCGAAGAATGTGAAATGCCTTTTCTGTAAGGTGATTTCAGGGGCCATGTTAATTAGTTGTTTTGGTTGGTTATAAAATTGATTGCTTGCTGAGGCTGCTGGATGGGAAAACGTCAAATTGTAATGTAGTCAGACCAGTCCACGATGCCCTTAGCATCACTCCACAGCGCCTGGCTGGAGGTTCTGGAGGCATTCGACAGCAACAATGTTTATGGTGTCGTTCTCGATGTACAGAGGGACTGGCTGGCAGGTCGAGGCCTGCTGTATTATCTGGATGACAGCCTGCTCGTAGCCGTACTGCACGGCCTGCTGGAAAATCCTCAGCTGCTCCTGCTGCATCTCCTCCTGGTATGTGTCGATTAGTATATACCCAATGGCCAGGATAAGCAGGATGGCCATGACAATGATGGCTGCTCCCTGCCCGTTTATCTTAACTTTCATGCTCATCATCTTTTTCGTCTTATCACGATCCTATCATTGTTTTGTTTGTTTTTTGATATTTATTGTTACCTTTATTATGCGCCAATAACGGAAAAATAGCAGGGAAGTATAGAACCGCATAGAAACTAGGTTTTATCAGTCTTTTATGCAATACAAAAGAGTCACGTATGGTTGTAGGTTGTTGTGGGCCTGCGAAGCATCCTGGGGGGTATTGGCTCCAGTGGTTAAAACCGTTTGTCCATTAGGAGACCCGCTAGTTCTAACATAAGAAGATCCAGGATCATGATAATAAGATTGCATATCATGGGTGTGTGCAGGGACACCGGATTCTGCTGATGTGAGTAGGTGGTTTTTTTCTCCCCCAGTCTCTTCCAGTGTGTCAAATGATGTGTCGCCTGAATCAAGGCCAACAACGGTTTTTCCCTGGGCAACTGCATATTCGCTCCAGCCTACGGGGCATGATACCAGATTAAATGCCATGACCGCGCCAGCCGGGATGCTGGTTTCAAGCTCACCTGCGTCATGGCCGTGAAGCTGCGGGTTGCCGGAGCCCCAGGCTATTGCATAGCTGATGCTGGCCAGTATTGCTGCGAATACTATGAGAAAGACTATATGTTGCCTGCCTATATTTACTTCGAATGTCAGGCCGCGGGCGTTTTTCATGGTATCTGTAATATTATTGTTGTTTTTGGGTTATATAAGTTGCTTTTTTGGGGCCTGGTTAGCCTAGGATGGTTGGGTTGGGCTAGACTGGACAGCACATACTGGCTGGCATGGGTATTGGCTACACCGGCTTGCCGATCAGGCTCTCGTCGTCCTCGTCGACTGGCTTTATGCCTGCTTTGGCCAGCTTGGCTATTATGGCACTGCCGTTGGATGGGACTGGCTCGCCATGGCCGGGCATGATCTTATCGACCTTTAGCTTTGCCAGCTTGTCAAGAGAGGCTTGCAGGGCTGCTGGGTCGCCGCCTGGCGTGTCTGTCCTGCCCACGCCGTCTGCGAATACAGTGTCGCCTGAGAAAAGTGTCCTGGATTTTTTGTCGTAGAGGCAGATGGATCCGGGTGTGTGGCCTGGCGTGTGGATGACCTCAAGCTCCATGCCTCCGGCTTTGATTGTGTCGCCTTCCTTTAGCTTGGTGTCAACCTGCCTGGGCTTCATGTTGCCGTCGAAGAACTCTGCCATGCTGGCATCTGCGTCGCCGTTTTCTAGGACTGGCGCGTCAACCTCGTGCATGGCTGTCTTGGCATTGAAGAAGAAGCCATTCCCGCCGATGTGGTCGAAATGGCAGTGCGTGTTGATTACGCTGCTGAAATCATCTAGCTTCTTTTGCATGACATCCAGGAAGTCCTGCAGCCGCGTGAAATTGAAGCCCGTGCCAGCGTCAATCACCGTGTCGCCAAGGATATAGATATTCGAATCAATATCAGAAAGCTGTATCATCGCAATGTTCCCGAGCTTTTTTATCATATCCCCCACATCTCCCATTTTATTATTGTATGCAAAAAGATAAATATATGTTTTCCAGCTCCTATTTATCCTTTATCCATGTTCGTCTGTTCATTATTGCTTAATAATCATTTCTTCTTTATGCCTGCTAATTTGCTGAAGAACATATGTATCTTCTTTTGCCTTTTTTCGCCGTTCACGGCCTTTGTGGTCATCCACGTCTTTCTTACAATGCCTTCAGGGAAGTCCTTGCTGTGGTCCAGCCAGTCCCTCATCCATTTCATGGTGATTTCGTTGCTTGGGTAGCCGGGCCCAACATCGCCATATTTCCTCTTTATCTCCTCTATTGCCTCGTCCCTTGCCACCTTTGCTATTATGCTGGCAGCGCTTACTGTGGGGTATTTGTGGTCTGCCTTGTGTTCCACGACAAGCTCCATGTCATTGCCTACCATCTTCTGCATGTGCGCCTTAAGCCTGCCCAGGTTAACATCAGGTGCGTCTATGTAGGCTTTTTCCGGGTCGAGGAAGCTCAGCACCTCTGCGAATTTCATTGCCTCAACGCGGTTCAGGTTGATGCCCTGGTTCCTGTAGTTGTCAATCTTGCACGGCCCGACCTTTAGGATCATTATATCCTTGGCTATCTTCTCTATCCCTTCTGCCAGCTTCTGCCTGCGTTTCGGGCTCAGGAGCTTCGAGTCCTTTACGCCAAGCTTCCTTAGCATGGAATCGTCTTTTTCATCAACCGATACGCCAGCAATAACAAGCGGCCCTATCACAGCCCCCCTGCCGGCCTCATCAACCCCTGCTATCAGCTTTTCCGTGTTTGTCTTATTTGCCATGTTTGTCGCCCCTTGCATGATACCATGATATATGGTGAACCAACTGGAATAAATAGATTAGATACTACAAAAACGACGTGTAGTTCCTTACCACATATGGCACATATCAAAATAAACACTTCCAGGAGTCCTATAACCAATCGCACCATGTAGCATTATATGGTTATAGTTATACAGAAACTCGCCCATGCACCTGAATTTTGGGTAGTACATGTTAAAGGTTCTGAAGAACCGCTCAATCTTGCCTTGAGTCGTTGGTTTCCCTATGCCACCCATTATATGTTCTACTCCATACTGTTCACAAATTTTATCAAAATTTGATTTGCCATGACGGGACCAATATTGGGTTCCATGATCTGTCAATATCTGCCTCGGTATTCTGAACTTGAACAGAGACTTGATATGGTTGATAATACTTTCTGCTGTGGCGTTATCCATAAGCACAGCATCAAGTATGTACCTCGAGCAGTCATCAATGTACGCTATAAGGTATGATCCGTGGTGGTACTTGATATCGGTCTGCCATAGGCTATCCGGATGCTTGCGGACAAACGAACAGTATGTTCTCTTCTTGCGTTCACCCATCGGTTCAATCAGCCCATTGGCCTTGAGTATCCTGTAAACTGTTGTGTGGCCTACACCGACATGTTTAGCTATTGCTTTCTCGTTCCACCCCATTTTTTCCCTTAACAGTATAACCTCGTTAACTGTATCATCAGGT